>Ga0209138_1002504_pt1 | contig 14106 bp, 13 predicted proteins | sample SaaInl3SG_22_DNA_FD_184645 | JGI IMG/M metagenome (GOLD analysis project Ga0209138, IMG submission 184645) | Marine microbial communities from expanding oxygen minimum zones in the Saanich Inlet - ESP_153SG_22_DNA (SPAdes) (version 2) | ecosystem: Environmental > Aquatic > Marine > Intertidal...
GCTTCCGGAAAAAGAACAAATTGGACGTTCCTGCGCTTAGCTTGGAGGAAGTCGCCGCGTGGTACAGCAACGCGGAAAGCCCCGCCTCATGAGCTCCACCACCGCCGTGCCCACACAACAGGACGTCATTGACATCCTGAAGACCATCTTCGACCCGGAGATTCCCGTCGACATCTACGAATTGGGACTCATCTACGAAATCACGGTCAAGGAGGACGGCTTTGTGCACATTGACATGACCCTCACCTCCCCCAACTGCCCTGTCGCGGAGAGTCTGCCCAAGGACGTGGAAGACAAGGTCACTTCGCTCGACGGAGCCACGGGCTGCAAGGTGAGCATTGTGTTTGACCCCCCGTGGTCGCAGGACATGATGAGCGAAGAGGCCAAACTCGAACTCGGATTCCTGTGATGCGCCAACCGGAAAACGACGCGCCGACGCGCGGCATCGCCATCCTCGGCTCCACGGGTTCCATCGGCACCCAAGCCCTGGACGTCGTCCGCGACCAGCGCGACGCCCTGCACGTCGAAGTCCTCTCGGCCCACAGCAACGCCGACTTGCTCGTCGCCCAAGCCCTCGAATTCAAGCCCAACGTAGTCGTGATCGGGGACGACGCGAAGTGGAAACAAGTCAACGACGCGCTGTTCGACGCCGGCATCAAGGTCTACAGCGGCTCCGAAGCGCTAGAGCAGGTGGTCGAAGTCGACGGCATCGACATGGTCCTGACGGCCATGGTCGGTGCGGCAGGCCTGAAGCCCACTCTGCGCGCCATCGAAGCCGGCAAACACATCGCCCTCGCCAACAAAGAAACCCTCGTGGTGGCCGGCGAATTGGTCATGGGGGCGGCACGCCGCAAAGGCGTGGACATCCATCCTGTTGACTCGGAACACAGCGCCATTTACCAATGCCTGGCGGGGGAATTCCACAACCCCATCGAGAAGGTCATCCTCACCGCGTCGGGAGGACCGTTCCGAGGACGCTCGCTCGACTCCCTGCAGGGCGTCACAAAGGCTCAAGCCCTCAAACACCCCAACTGGGACATGGGCGCCAAAATCACCATCGACAGCGCGTCCCTGATGAACAAAGGGCTGGAAGTCATTGAGGCCAAATGGCTCTTCGACGTCACCCCGGACCAAATCGACGTTGTTGTTCACCCCCAAAGCATCGTCCACAGCTGCGTGCAGTTCGACGACGGGAGCATCAAAGCCCAGCTCGGACTGCCGGACATGAAGTTGCCGATCCAGTACGCCTTGACGTACCCGCGGCGCCTCAAAAACGCCTTCCCACGCTTCAGCTTCCTCGACTACCCGGCCCTGACATTTGAACAGCCCGACACGAAGACCTTCCGAAACCTGGCCTTGGCCTTCGAAGCCCTTCGCCAGGGAGGCAACGCTCCAGCAATTTTGAATGCGGCCAATGAAGTCGCTGTCGCACGTTTCCTCCGAGACGACATCGAGTTCCTTGACCTCCCCCGCGTCGTGGAACACGCCCTAGAACGCATCGCGCATCAAGCCAAGCCCACCTTGGACGACCTTGTCAACGCCGACACAGAGGCCCGCCGCGTCGCTGCAGAGTGGCTTGCCTGAGTCTCTGGACCTCCCCCTGAAAAAGCACGAAGGGCTCCCCAAAAGAGGAAGCCCTTCGCAATCCCGGTCTTGACTCAAGATCAAATGGTCATGATGTCGGCTTCCTTCGCCGCCAGCACCGACTCCACTTGCGTGATGAATTTGTCCGTCAAGTCCTGCACAAGCTGCTCGCCCTTCTTCAATTCGTCCTCGCTCATGCCCTCATCTTTCGCCGCCTTGAGGTAATCGTTGGCGTCCTTCCGTGCGTTGCGGATGCCCACGCGGGCCCCTTCCCCTTCCGACCGAGCGCGCTTGCTCAAGTCCTTACGTCGCTCCTCGGTCAGCGGGGGAACGTTGATGATCAACACTTCGCCGTTGTTCATGGGGTTGAGGCCCAAATTGGCATTGATGATGCCCGTGGCAATGGAATCAAGCATTCCCTTTTCCCAGGGCTGCACCACGAGGGTCCTGGCATCCGTGCTGTTGATGTTGGCCACTTGGCTCACCGGGGTCAGGGAGCCGTAGTAATCCACCCGCACCGACTCCAGCATGGAAGGGTGCGCTTTGCCGGCCCGAATCTTGTTCAACTCCCCTTCAAGGCGCGCGATGGCCTTTTGCATTTTGTCCTTGGCGTCGTCCAGCGCCATTTGGATTTCTTCGTTCATGTCGGTTCGATGTCTCGATTAAAATTCCACCACCGTGCCAATAGGCTCCCCTTCGATCAAGCGCTGCAAGTTGCCTGGCTTGTTCATGTCAAAAACGACAATGGGCAGGTTGTTCTCGTTGCACAGCGTGAACGCCGTCATGTCCATGACCTTTAACCCGCGCTCAAAGACCTCGTTGAAGGTGATGCGATCGAAGCGCTCTGCGGTTGGATCGCGCTCAGGATCCGCAGTATAGATGCCGTCGACCCGAGTTCCTTTCAAAATCACGTCCGCGTCAATTTCGATGGCGCGAAGCGAAGCCGCTGAGTCCGTGGTGAAGAACGGGTTGCCCGTGCCCCCTCCAAAGATGACGACGCGACCCTTTTCAAGGTGGCGCACCGCGCGACGACGGATGAACGGCTCGGCAATTTGCTTGAGCTCGATGGCGCTCTGCAGGCGCGTGTCCACGCCGGCTGCTTCCAAGGCGCTTTGAAGAGCCATCGCGTTGATCACCGTGGCCAACATGCCCATGTAATCGCCTTGCGTCCGCTCCATGCCTCCTTCTTCAGCCTGCACTCCTCGGAAAATGTTGCCTCCACCGATGACGATGGCGCACTCAATTCCCTTGTCGACGATGGCCTTCACCTCGCCAGCGTATTGGGCCAAACGACCGTTGTCAATGCCAAATTGCATGTCGCCCATCAGGGCTTCACCACTCAGCTTCAGGAGGACGCGTCTGTACTTCATGCGAGTCCAAATATCGCGTAAAAAGCACGAAGGCCACCACAAGGGCAGCCTTCGTCATGCTTCAAGCACCTTTCGCTTAGCTCAACGCCACGCGTGCAAAGTTGGTCACCTTGCCTCCACCGCTGCCGGCCACGTACTGGCTTACGGTCTGCTTGTTGTCTTTGATGAACGCTTGGTTCACCAAGGTGACTTCTTTGAACCACTTCTTCAAGCGGCCCTCGGCAATCTTCTCAGCCATGTCCGCGGGCTTGCCCTCTTGGATGGCCAGTTCCTTGCCAAACTCACGCTCCTTGGCGATGAGATCTTCGGGGATGGACGATTCGTCCACGGCCACGGGGGCCATGGCGGCCGCCTGCATGGCCACGTCGCGTCCCACGTCGTCACTCACCGCACCTTCGAAGGCCACGGCCGTAGCCAAGCGGTTTCCAGGGTGGATGTAAGCCACCACCTTCTCTCCGCGCACCACGCGCAGATCGCCGATTTCAATGCGTTCGCCAATCTTGCCCACCTCTTCGGTGATTTTGTCAGCAACGCTCAGTGAGGAGCCCGTGTAGGTTTTGGTCAGCAAGTCTTCCTTGCTCTCGACACCTTCGCTCAAAGCGAGGTTGAGGAGGTTTTGGGCCACAGCGACGAAGTCGTCGTTCTTGGCCACAAAGTCTGTTTCGCAGTTCAGGCTGATCACCACGCCGACGTTCCCGTCGCCGTTCACGCCAGAAAGAATTGCGCCTTCACCCGCTTCGCGGTCGCTGCGCTTCGCGGCCACCTTTTGGCCCTTCTTGCGAAGGATTTCAATGGCCGCTTCAAAATCGCCGTTGGCCTCTGTAAGGGCCTTCTTGCAATCCATCATCCCCGCGCCGGTCTGCTTGCGGAGCTTGTTGACTTCTGCTGCTGTGATGCTCATGATGTCGGTAAGTGGTTGGTGATAGGGGTGTTCAATGGTGGGGCGGAGGTTAGGCGTCAGCCTTGTCCTCGTTGGCCTCTTCAGCTGCTGGTGCCTCTTCGGCTGCTGGTGCCTCTTCGGCTGCTGGTGCCTCTTCGGCTGCTGGCGCCTCTTCGGCTGCTGGCGCCTCCGTTTCAGAAGTGCCTTCCTCATCCTTGGTGGAGGCCTTGTCGCTCTTGCGCTCGTTCAGACCCTCAGCCACAGCGCCCACAACCGCATCGACGATGCTCGTGATGGACTTGGTGGCGTCGTCGTTGGCCGGAATCACAAAGTCCACACCGCGTGGGTCGCTGTTCGTGTCCACAATTGCGAACACCGGGATGCCCAACTTCTTGGCTTCTGCCAAGGCAATGTGTTCTTTCATCACGTCCACGAGGAAAACCGCGGCCGGAATGCGGGTCAAATCTGAGATCGAACCGAGGTTCTTCTCAAGCTTGGCGCGCTGGCGGCTCACCTGCAAGCGCTCACGCTTGGACATGGTCGCCAACGTGCCGTCCTTCTCCATCTTGTCGATCAAACTCATCTTGCGAACCGCCTTGCGAATGGTCGCGAAATTGGTCAACATGCCACCAGACCAACGCTCCGTGACGTAGGGCATGCCCACTGCTTTCACGCGCTCCGAAACAGCCTCCTTGGCTTGTTTCTTGGTGGCCACAAACAAGATTTTCTTGCCACTCTTGGCAATCTGCTTCATGGCCGCAGCAGCCTCGTCCACCTTCACCACAGTCTTGTGGAGATCGATGATGTGAATGCCCTTCTTCTCTGCGAAGATGTAAGGGGCCATGTGGGGATTCCACTTGCGCTTGAGGTGGCCATACTGGGCACCTGCGTCAAGCAATTGATCGAAAGAAACTCGTGACATGAGGTTTACGTTCCTGGGTTGAGCAACGAAGCAGTAGCTGAAAACAGGTCTGCGTCGTTTGGATTCTAAACTGGGTATAAAAGAGGAAGGAGCCCCCTCCAAAGCGATTAACGCTTGGAGAACTGCTCCTTCTTACGTGCTTTCTTCTGGCCAAACTTCTTGCGTTCCACCATACGTGGGTCACGCGTGGTGAGGCCTTCTGCCTTCAGGGCAGACTTCCACTCCGGGTTGACTTCGATGAGTGCCTTGGACACCGCCAAACGCACCGCTTCAGCTTGGCCTGTGATGCCGCCTCCGAACACGTTCACATTCACGTCGTATTGACCTTCGGTCTCCGTGATGGCGAAAGGCTGATTCACTTTGAACTGAAGGACTCCCGTGGTGAAGTACTCCGCAGCGGGACGCTTGTTCACGGTGACTTCGCCCTTGCCGGGCTTCATGTAGATGCGGGCAACGCTCGTCTTGCGACGGCCTGAGGTGTTGATGACGTCCATTAGGCGTTCAATTGAAATGGCGTGGGTTGTTGAGCTTCGTGCTTGTGGTTCGGGCCCACATACACATGCATGTTGCGGAAGATCTCACGACCAAGACGGTTCTTGGGGAGCATGCCACGAACGGCATCTTCCACCACAGCGAAAGGCTTACGCTTCAACTGCTCTTCCGCAGTGCGGACACGCTGTCCACCTGGGTACCCCGTGTAGCGGATGTACTCTTTGGTTTGCATTTTGTTGCCGGTCAACACGATTTTCTCCGCGTTCACCACGATCACATAGTCGCCACAATCGGCGTGTGGGGTGAAGTTGGTCTTGTGCTTGCCGCGCAACAACGTGGCAATCTGTGACGACAGGCGACCCAAAGTTTGACCTTCGGCATCGACCAACCACCACTTCTTGTCTGCGTTCTCCTTGTTGATGGAACGCGTTTTGTAGCTCAAAGTATCCACAGCGTACGGGTTGCGTAGTTGAGTTTCCCCAAAATTTGGGGGTGCGAAGATAGGAAATGATGTGGACAACCCAAGCGACTTCGTGGACAAAGTTTCGCGACAAGCCCGATTTTCTCAGGAGGAGGGGGTGTCCTTCTTGCGCCTCTTGGCCTTTTTCAACTCCAAATCGAGGGCCAAAAGTACGGTGTGTTCCGGGGTGGAGGGGCGCGAGTGCACTGCGGATTGGAACTGGTAACCGAAGGTGAGGTGGCGGCGCTTGGCGAGTTTTTTGTCGAGCGTCAAGCGGCCGCGCAGGGCGACGGGCTCGAGACGAATCCCGGTTTCTGTGGTCAGGGCGCGGTGGCCGAGGAAGGTTTCGACGGACGGTTCGAGCTTCCACCCGTCGGGGAGGTCGTGGGTCCACTTGGCCTGAACGCGCCACCGCGCGCGATCCCAAGGGCGCATCCAAGGCCCGCCGAACTGATGCCTCAGGCGCATGCCCACCTTGTGGTCGCCGATGTCCGTGCGCCATTGGGCGGAAGTGGCCCATCGCCACGACGTGGTCCACCCCCCTTCTGGCGGCCACTCCCAGCTCGTTCGCCATTGGCCTCCGAGGGACCATCCGGGAAGTGCGTCAAACGCCCGTTCGATGCCGAGGTCGACGAGCCCTTCGCTCCAGCGCGACAGAGATGAAGAGGTCCGAAGTTGGCCTTCGGCGGACCACTCCCAATCGCGGGGCAGGTTTTGGCCTGCAGCGACGCTGACCCAACCTTGAGGTGCTTGTCCCCAGGCCTGCGAAACCGCAAAGGCCCAAAGCGCCAACACAACCCAGGATCGATGCGTCTTCCTGAAAACCATGCCTATCGACTCAGAGTTCCTTGTAAACGCGAAGCGTGTCGAGCACCACGGTCTCGGTGGCCGACTCGATGCTCACCTGTTGAAGCACGACCAAATCTTGAGGCGGGTTCGTTCCCAAAGTGTCCTCGCTGTACACGTACACCGTGTAATCCCCAGGGCGGAGCCACGGGAACACAAAGTTGCCTTCGTGGTTGGTCTCGACTTGGTCGTCCGGTCCCACGTTGTCGCCGTAGATCAGGAATACGTTGTGGTCGCGCGCGGGGTACGGATCACCCTGCGCGGAATTCCCGTTGGTCAACACCAACCGCGCTTCCTCTTCCACGTGACCCGTGATGCTGGCGCGACCGCCGTCTCCTGGGGTTGGGGTGCACGAGGTTGCTAGGGCTGTCAGCAAGACGACAAAGGCGGTGAGCAACTTGAGGGAAATTGGCTTCATAAGCCCAAACATACACTCGGCCGCGCGCTAACTTGCCGTTCCATGCACGCATCCGATCATTTCTCTTCGCCACACGGTCTCCCTGCAGGAGAAGGCCGACTCGAAGTCGTCTGTGGACCGATGTTTTCCGGCAAGACAGAAGAATTGCTTCGTCGGATTCGGCGTGCCCAAATCGCCAGGCTCCCCATAGCCTTATTCAAGCCCGCAACCGACACCCGTTACGACAACGTCGAGGTCGTGAGCCACGACAAGAACGCCATGACCTCCATCGTGGTGGGCAACAGCCAAGAGCTCTGGAACCACGTTCAATCGGCGAGCTTGCGTGAACCGGGCCGCGCCGAAGGCTACAGCATTGTGGCGGTCGACGAGGCCCAGTTCTTCGACGAAGGGTTGCCTCACGTTTGCAACGACCTCGCCAACCAGGGGTACCGCGTGATTGTGGCGGGGTTGGATTTGGATTACGAAGGGCGGCCGTTTGGGCCCATGCCTGAATTGCTGGCCTTGGCGGAAGAAGTGACCAAACTCCATGCCGTCTGCGTCGAAACCGGCCGCGCCGCGCATTTCTCTCACCGCATTGCCGGCGGGACGTCTCAAGTGGAGTTGGGAGCTCAAGACCGGTACATCCCGCTTGCGCGCCACGCCTACGTCGCCGCGAACGAAGAAAAGTCCGCATGACAGGACGGGGGTGGAGCATCGAAGCTTGGCGCCAGTGGTGCGTCGAGCACGTCAAGCACCACCCAGGGCGCCTCGCTTCGAACGGTCCCGACGAAGGCGTCGTGCAACGCTTGACGGCCGACACCCGCACCCTGCAACATCCGGAAGACACCGTTTTCTTTGCCTTGAAAGGGCCATGGCACGACGGTCACGACTTTCTCACCGAAGCGCACCGTGCAGGAGTGCTTCGGTTTGTGGTGAGCCGTTGCAGCGGATCGGAACCGTGGGCTCAGGACGGTGATGTTCTCGTGGTGGATGACGTCCTGTTGGCTTTGCAACGTCTTGCGCGCGCTCAACGCGATTCCTTTGAGGGGCCCGTGTTGGCCATCACAGGAAGCAACGGAAAAACCACCGTCAAAGAATGGATCGCCCAATTGTTGCCCGACACCTCCGCCGTGCACCGAAGCCCGCTAAGCCACAACAGCCAATTGGGCGTGCCGCTGAGTGTTTGGTCTTTGGACGCCCACCACGACGTGTCCTTGATCGAGGCGGGGATTTCCCAACCTGGTGAAATGGCTCGTTTGCGCGATTGCATTTCTCCGACGGAGGGTGTGCTGACTCACCTTGGCGATGCGCATGTCGGAAACTTCCGCGACGCCTCCCAGCTGGCAGAAGAGAAGTGCGCGTTGTTCGAATCCGTCTCGCGGGTGTTCATGCCGCATTCTCTGAAGGAAGCGTGCACGACCGCGTTGGGCTGCGACGTCGTCACGTGGGGCGACCTGGAAGAGGCCGGAGTCCAACTTGGCGTCGACCTGAGTGGGCTTCCTCAAGCCGTGACCCTGCACTGGCAGGGAGGGAAAACCACTGTGTCCTTGCCGTTTCACGATTTGGGCTCGGTGAGGAACGCCTTGACGGCCTCCCTTGTCGCCTTGCATCATGGGGCCACGCTGGCTTCGCTTCACGAACGTCTGCCTCAATTGCAGGAGCTGACGGGGCGACTCTCCTCGGTGGCTCGTCCGCAAGGTGGCGTGCTCCTGCAAGACGACTGCAGCCACGACTTGGGGTCCCTCGATGTGGCCTTGGAAGCGCTGAACCGCCTCCCTCAAGATTGGCCCTTGCTCGCCCTCGTCGGGGATGTCTCCCAGAGCGGCCTTGGTCCCGAGAAGCGCGCCGAAGAGTTGGCGCTACGCCTGGCCCAATCGCAGCTCGACGCGGTTTGGATGTGGGTCCCCGATTGGTCTGAATCGACGACGTCTACGTTCTTCGAAACGGTTCGGCAGGAACAAAATGGGAAAGGCGACTTGGACGTGCGGTGTTTTCATCACATCGCCGCCTTGGAAGGGGCCGCACGCGATTTGAGCGCGGCTCACGTCCTTCTGAAGGTCTCGTCGCGAGAACGTCTTGGCTCGGTGTTGAATACCTTGGCGCCGCGGCGGCACGTCACGGAATTGACGTTGAACACATCCGCGTTGATCGACAACGTCCGCATCCTCAAGGCCCACGTCGGTGCCAGAGGCGTCCTCGCCGTCGTCAAGGGACTCGGTTACGGCACGGACCCCGTGGTGTTGGGTAGACTGTTGGAATCGCAGGGGGTAGATTGGCTTGCCGTCGCGTACGCCGACGAAGGCGTGGCGCTGAGAGAAGCGGGTATCGAAGCTCGGATTTTGGTCTTGAACCCCGATCCCGGCACGTTTGACGTACTCGTGTCGCACCAGCTCGAGCCGCAATTGGTTTCCCGCGAACACGTGCAGCTCGCTCAAAAATGGGCGTCGGCGCAGGGATTGACCGCATGGCCCGTGCACCTGAAGCTCGACACGGGCATGCACCGCCTTGGAATGGCGGAAGAAGAGGATGCCCGGGTGGCCAAGTTGCTTGCGGGAAGCGAGCTGGAATTGGCCACCGTCATGTCCCACTTGGCGGGTGCTGACGACCCCTCACTCGACGACAAGACCCAAGCCCAAATCGAGGAATTCCATCGCCGAACCCAAACGCATTACCCCAGAGTTCCTGCCCACATCCTGAATTCCGCCGGTGCGGCGCGCGTGCACGAACTCATCCCTGAGGAGAAGAGGAAGGACTGGGCAAGCCTCATGACACACATCCGCGTCGGACTTGCCATGTACGGCTTGGGTGCAGGGTCGTTGGAGCTCGGTCTGCAACCGGTCCTGTCTTTGGAAACAGGCGTATCCAGACTTGTCCGGGTGCCCGCAGGTGAAGGCGCCGGTTACGGCTGGACCGACGCCGCCACCCATGACCGAGTACTCGCAGTGCTGTCCGTGGGGTACGCCGACGGTTACCCCCGCAACCTTGGAAACGGACGTGGCCAGGTGTTTTGGAAAGGTCGGTTGCTTCCGACGGTGGGCCGGGTGTGCATGGACATGACCACCGTGGACGTCACGGGTCTGGATGTCCATCCCGGAGACCGGATGACTTTGTGGGGGGCGAATCCCCGTTTGGACGACGTCGCGGCGCAAGCCAAGACCATCTCTTACGAGCTGCTCACGCGCATCGGACCTCGCGTCCAGCGCGTCATCGAACGTTGACAACGGGTGTTAACGTCGGCGCAGGTGCCTCAACCTTTCGACCTTCTCCACGTCCCACCCCCAAACCAATCTTTCCATTTCATGAAGATCCAACACCTGTTCCTCGCCACCGCCCTGGTGGCAACTGTCCTGACCTCGTGCAACCGAGAGGACGCCCAAGGTCCTGAAACGCGAGCACTGGCCGCGGACGAATCTGTGGTTGATTTCGCTGACCGCCACCTCAGAGGCCCAGTCGATGCCTTAACCATGCGCCAAAACGCCAACGGTCCATGTGGCCTAGACAGCCCCTATTTGCCTGAATGCGTCACGGTGACCGACACAGGGGAAGACATCTACCCACGAACCCTCACCTTGGACTTTGGAGAGGGGTGCACAGGACCTGGTGGTGCGACCCGGAGCGGGGTCATTGAGGTTGTGCTCACCGGAGACATGTCGGAACTCGGTTCGGTTCGCACCACGACGTTTGACAATTTCCAAGTCAACAGCATGACCCTAACCGGCACACGCGTGGTCACCAACGTGGGGCCCAACGACGAGGAGAATCAAGCCATGTTTGGGCAAGACCACGAGATGACCCTCACCCGAAACAACCACACCATCACGCGAACGTACGTCGGCACCCTCGCGTGGATTGAAGGCTTTGACACCGAAGATTGCGAAGACGACATCGTGGAGCGCAACGGCGTGGCCACCCACGAAACCACGAACGGCTGGGGCAGCTCCACCCGCACCCTGGACGCCGTCGTGCACAGCCGTCCCTGCGGCTATCCGATTTCAGGAACCGTCACCGTGGATCGCCCACAGCATGACGTCGTGATTGATTTTGGGGACGGGGAATGCGACAACCTTGCCACCATCACGCGAAACGGCAACACGTACATCCTCAACCTCGACACCCACGAGGTGGAGGGGTGATGGCCTGGCACAACACCAACAAACGAAAGGGAGGCCCGATGTGGAGCCTCCCTTTTTCATGCCTTTTTGCCCGCAGGGTTACACCGGCCGACCAGCGAGTTTGTAGGTCGTGCGCTCGATCCACCAATACATGACCGGGACAATGATCAAGGTCAGGAACGTCGCGAACGTCAATCCAAAGATGATCGCCCAACTCATTGGCTTCCAGAACACGTTGTTGTCGCCACCCACGTAGATGTTGGCGTTGTACTCCGTGAGCAGGCTCACAAAATCGATGTTCAATCCAATGGCCAGCGGAAGCAAGCCCAAAATCGTGGTGATGGCCGTGAGCAACACGGGGCGCAAGCGCGTTCGTCCGCCGCGAACAATGGCCTCATTCACCTCCTCAAAAGGAAGCTTGGTCACCGCATCCCGCGAATCGCCGTCCTCCAATCCGAGCTCCTCGCGACGGCGAGCGCGCAACAGGTTGGTGTAGTCAATGAGCACGATGGCGTTGTTCACCACGACACCTGCGAGGGAAATGATGCCAATCATCGTCATGATGATGACAAATTCCATTTGGAAGATGACCAGACCGAGCAACACCCCGATCAAGGAGAACACCACGCTGAATCCGATGATGAACGGTGTAGTGATGCTGTTGAACTGGCTGACGATGATGAGAAAAATGAGAAAGAGGGCAATGAGCAACGCCTTTGACAAGAAGGCCATTTCCTTCTGTTGCTCTTCTTGCTGACCCGTGAAGGCCCAGCGCACCGTCGAAGGCAACGTGAGCTCGGAAGCCATGTCCGCCTCCATGCGCGAAATGATTTCCGTGGGGTTTGCACCTTCGAGCACGTTGGAGGTCATGGTGATGACGCGCTTCAAGTCCTTCCGCTTGACCGCACTGAAGGTGGTCGCGCGGCTCGCTGTGGCAACCGCACTGATCGGCACCTCCTTGATTTGACCGTCGCTGGCACTCCGGAAAATGACCTTCTGGTTCATCAGCGCGTCGCTGCTGTGGCGGTATTCCTCCGCAAAGCGGACGTTGATGGGGTAGTCGTCTTCGCCGTCCTTGAAGGTGCCCACCTCGCGCCCAAACAGCGCCGTACGCAACGCGTAACCGATGTCCCGGGTGCTCAACCCGTAGGTCCGGGCTTTCTCGCGATCGATGGCCACGGGCATTTGGGGTTTGCGCTTGTCCACATCGATCTTGAGCTCCTCCACGCCGGCGTAATTTTTGCTACGCAAGTAGAGCAAGACCTCTTCGCTCGCCGTGAGCAATTCGTCGTAGTCGTCGCCCACGAGCTCGAGGTTGATGGGCGCGCCTTGAGGCGGCCCGTCCGAGTTCTTCGTCACAACGACCTCCGCGTCGGGATACCCGCGCAACTCCTCCCGAATGGCCGACAGCACATCCGCCGTTTCCAACCCGCGACGGTCCTGGAATTTCACGAAGTTCACCACGATGCGCGCCTTGTGGGGCGTCGGTCCGAGCTGTGGACCTTCGTTGGGGTCGCTCGTGCCGTTGCCGACGGTGCCGATCACCGAGTTGACCATGTAGCTCTCGAGTTCGCCCGTCTCGGGATTGGGGCGCTTCCACTCGTCGCGAGCCAACACGTCAAGCACGATGTGCTCCACCTCCTTCGCCACCTCGTTGGTCTCTTCGAGGTCCGTGCCAATGGGCTTCGAGATGAAAATGTTGAGGTACTGCGGCTGGTTGTCCGGGAAGAACAACACCTTGGGTGGGAAGATGCCCATCAACACGATGGAGCCAAACAACAAGCCCACCGTCCCGAAGAAGAAGGCCCACGGACGGCGGCCCGTCAACGCGTACTTCAAAAAGTGTTCATACGCCTCTTCGAGTCGGGGCAGCAAGTTGTTTTGGAACACCCGCGTGGTGGGGTACAGCACATACGTGTTGATCAGGCCCAATAGCCCGGCCAGCACAAGCATGTTGCCAAACGCCGTCACGCCGAAGACCAGAAACAACACGCCGACGCCCACGAGCACCGCTGTGGTGATGTGCGTCCGGCGACGGTTGACGTTTTCCTCGCCGACCTTCATCAACACGGCCGTCAGCACCGGGTTGATCACGAGGGCCACAAAAAGCGACGATCCAAGCACAATGATGAGCGTAAGCGGCAAATAGCTCATGAATTCGCCGATCAAGCCGGGCCACATGGCCAGGGGCAGGAAGGCGGCGAGGGTCGTCGCCGTCGACGCCACAATCGGCCACGCCACCTCGCCGACCCCGTATTTGGCCGCATCAAACGGACTGTACCCCTCGTCCATGAGGCGGTACACGTTCTCCACGACCACAATCCCGTTGTCCACGAGCATGCCCAGCGCCAAGACGAGCGAGAACAACACCATCGTGTTGAACGTCACGCCGAGCGAATTCAAGATGAGGAAGCTCATGAACATGGACAGCGGAATGGCCACCCCCACAAAGAGGGCGTTGCGCAAACCAAGGAAGAACAACAGCACCCCGACCACGAGCAAGACCCCAAAAATGATGGAATTCTGAAGCTCCTCCACCTGGGTTTGGGTCATGTCGCTTTGGTCGTTGGTGATCGACACATTGAGGTTTCGCGGAAGCACGTCCCGCTTCGCCTCTTCGATGATGGCGTTGATGGCCGACGACGCCTCAAGGAGGTTCTCGCCCGCGCGCTTCACCACGTCGAGCGAGACCACCGAGCGCGAGTACTCGCGGGCGTAGCTCTCCTTTTCCTTCTCCACAAACGCCACGCGCGCCACGTCACGCAAGTGCACGATGTGCCCGTTTTCCGCCTTGATGATGACGTTCTCAAGCTCTTGGATGCTCGTGAAATCGCCTTCCACCTGCACGCTCCGGCGCACGCCGTCCACGAGCAAATCTCCGCCCGACACGGTCATGTTCTCGGCGGCAATGGCCCCGGCGATGTCGTTGAAGCTCACCTGCATGGCCTCGGCCCGGAGGTAGTCCACTTCGATCTCCACTTCGAGGTCGCTGATGCCTTGGATGTCGACCTTGCTGATTTGGGGCAACGCTTCCACCCGATCC
>Ga0209138_1002511_pt1 | contig 14082 bp, 23 predicted proteins | sample SaaInl3SG_22_DNA_FD_184645 | JGI IMG/M metagenome (GOLD analysis project Ga0209138, IMG submission 184645) | Marine microbial communities from expanding oxygen minimum zones in the Saanich Inlet - ESP_153SG_22_DNA (SPAdes) (version 2) | ecosystem: Environmental > Aquatic > Marine > Intertidal...
CACAAGTCTCTAGCTGGGATCGAATCTCGGACATCTCCGTCATTAGGGTCTCGTAATTGCCATTCTGTTCCATGTTCTACTGCCTCCATAAAAGCATCTGTAATGTTAACGGCGTTGAACAAGTTAAAACATTTCCTGTTCGTATCGCCGGTAGGTACTTTAAAGTTAATAAATTCGATGATGTCTGGGTGAGACACATCCATGTACGCCGCATAACTTCCCTTACGGGTGCGGCCCTGTTTCCACGCAGTCATCCCTGAGTCGACGACTTTCATGAAAGGTATCGGTCCGGGTGCTTTATCTGAGATCCCACGTACGTCAGACCAATGTCCTCCGACGCCTCCCCCTTTTACGGAGAGCCAAGCAACTTCAGCATTATGGCTGATGAGAGACTCAAGATTGTCACCAACATAAGTGAGAAAGCAAGAGATCGGCAATCCTTTTGGCTCAACGCCGTCAAGCGGTGCGTTTGAAAGCACAGGACTAGCGAACATAAACCAACGCTTGCTAGCATAATCATAAATACGTTGAGCGAAGCCATAGTCACCCTCACAATAAGCCAAAGCCGCCCGAGCAAAAGCCTCTTGTGGGCTAGACTCGTCAGGCAACATGTAGTAGTCCGTGAGTAACTTCAAGGCTTGTGCGCTAAAGTTCTCATCACGGTCGTAGTCGATGGCAATCCTGCCACAGTACATATGTTCCATTATTTCTCCGAAAGTTCTTTTTCTGCGCGGGTCGCGTACCATTCAGCCTTGCCCACGTTCATCAAGGGGGTATCTTTGTCGTTAACCCGTAGTAAATATTTTAGCGAGTTTCCGAGCAAATATCCAGTGAATTGTTCTTCCGTGAGTACAGACTTAATTACCTCAATGGCTTCAAAGTCTTTCTTCTTGTAGTGTTCGGGGTTCTTCCAGTCTGTCATTGCAGTTCTCCAAATTTGGCAGTAATGACATTTCCCTCCATGCTTTTGATACGCTCGCGGTGTTCCGGCTTCAGTTCTTCTTCTGGGACGACTTCACCGAGTGCTTCCAACGTAACCCTTTCCAGTCCCATGTCGTAGAGGTCATCGAAGTTTTCGTGGACAGCCCCAAGCAATCCTTGCAGGATGACATAAGTTGGATCAAATGTCTTTTCGCCATCAACCTCAACCTGAGTATCTCGAGTTGCATATGCACGGATAGCAAAGCCATCTTCGTCTTCATTCTCATCTTCTAAAGGCTCCAAGACAATGTAGTAACGCCCCTTGAGTAAGCCAGCTTGCTCGAGGGCGGCAATCTTTTCGTCGTCTATGATTAAGTCACTCATGCTTTCTTCTCCAACCACTCCAGTGGTATTGTTCCATCCGCCCACAGTATACCTTGCTTATCACACCAAGATCCATATGTGGTCTTACTAGACCGGTTTAACTTGTTGGATGCTCTCAAGAACAACATACGTATGTCAAGAAACATATTCTGCCTAATCACGAGTAGCATCTTTTGTCTGTCTGCGGGGCTAAAAAACCCTTTGGCTTCAACATATATATCTTGTTCCGGAAGATAAAAGTCCGGTGTGTACGTCCTCGGCTTCGGTTGGTACGAAATCTTTTGGGACTCATACTCAAACTTAACCCCTTGTTCTGCAAGGTATTTTGCAACACTGAGCTCGTAGTCTGAGCGGAACTTATGACGTTGTGGTTTACTCATAAGTTGACAAGTCCCTGTATCGATTGAGAAATTCTATCCTGTAATTTGGGAGTTGTATTCCCGATTTGCAGGATTGCGTGTGAGTATTCATCTCCGGGAAAAACTACGACTCTTCCTTGGCGTACAACATTTGCGATGCTCACCAATTCGTCCGTGGCTTTTTTACCGTCCCTTTCCCATGTTTCGTGGCCTAAAGGTTGACCGAAGTGTTGCCACATAGTCAACGGTAAGCACCGCTCAAAGTTACGGGCCCATCTTACCCACGGGTCTCCGCCAAGTTTATCAGCCGCTTCAATGTAGACTGCATAAGCTCCCTCATTCAGGTAGAGAAGCTGACGGTCTACTTTCTTCGTCATCAGAAGGGGCATTCTTATCCTCCACAATAATTCTACGTAAGGTAGCTAAGCCATCTGCTTTAATTCCGAGACCAAAGTCTTCGCAGTTAAGTTGGCAGAATATCTTACCCCTCTTGTACGTCATGTCACCGATTTGGTAGATGGTATTGTATTGCACCTGTTCTAGAAGTGGACGCAACTCGTCGTAAACCATCTCGTTGTGTCTTTCCACATCTTTCATGATGCGGTCTTTGAGCTTGATGATTTTTCCTTGTAGCTCAACTACTTTCTTGATGTCCGTAGTCTTCATAGTTCCTTAACCTTCAATGTGTGGTACCAAACCATAGGCTTAGATTTTGCCTGCGAGGTAACCTTTTCGTGGAGTTGGGCCTTAGGCCAACAATGTTTACGGTACCCGCAAAATGTACAGCTTTTATGTAACACCTTGTTTCCACTGTATATTCTCTTTCCCTTCCTCACCACTGACTCTTCTTGTGGTTCCATAGGAGGCTTTTTAAACTTAAAGTTTGACATCAACGCTTCGACTGTATTCGCCGCTTCATTGAGACACCTATCTCTATCCTCTTGCTGATCGTCTGGGGCTTTAACAAATTGAATTTCACCAGAGGATTTATCTACGACAATCCACCCACCAAAGTCCTTTCCTCTAGACTCTGCGTATAAATGTCCTTGTGTTACATAACCAAAGGGGTCGTCGTCTTTGATGTTGTCGTACCCTTTTGAAAATTTTTGTGTGTAAGAGTAGGGGCTCGCAGATTTTATGTCCCAAACCTTCTCTCCTTCCACAGGGTCGTCGATAACAATGTCTAAGGTACCCCTGACTTGCTCACCACCTAAGTTGAGCTCACAGGACGTCTGTGACTCTGTGATGGTGACTCCCGCTCCTTTCAACACAGCCATGACTGCGGCTTCTACTAAGTCCCCTATTAAGAAACGGATAATAGCGTTATACGTCATCTCCTCATCAAGACCCTCCCGGCCATTGATTTGCTGGCAGAGTGGGCGGCCTAACCCTGACATACGTATACGCCACCCCGGATCGCGGTTAAACTGTTTCTGCAACGCTTCCGTGCAGTCCTTCGCAAACTCCTCAACGACAGAAGGGGAGAGTGTTACCTCCCCCCTCGTCGCTTTGTTGAGGAAGTCCTTAACTTTGACTTCCGCTAACATCAGTTAAAGTCCGCGGCCAAATCAATCTCAGTTTCGGAAGCCCTAGATTTTACGGCTTCTTTATTCTGATTCATGATACTAGCGTTAGACGCTTTGATGGTATCCAAGAACATAGTCATCATCTCCATTGATGCCTCATCCAACTCATGTGTACCTGTTTGGGTAAACACGGGTGTGAAGTATGTGACACTGCCCGACTTATGTCGCTTAGTTGTCAACTCGAATACTACCTCATTCATTAAGGTGTTGCGTCCGAGACGTTCGATAGCTTCACGAGCGGGGCGGAAACCCGACTTCTTGAAGTACGTCATTACCGGATAGTTCTCGATGGACACGGGTTCTCCAGCCGCATTCTTTCCTTCCATAGAAATAATTGCGTAGAACACTTGGTTACAGGTAGCCAAGCGCGAGGCTAAGGTTGATGGGTGATCTTCACCCAGTTGCTCTTCCTCAGACTTGGTTAGGCGGCCACATTTGTTTCCTCCTGTTGTGTCGGGAAATTGGTAGTCCAAACTCGGGGCTTGCACAGAGCGAGAAGAGAACTTACCTTCTTCTTGATCCCATACAGACCATTCGTATGTACGTACCAACGGACGGAAGTTGACGCTATCTGCGTAAACAAATTCTCCGTCGTAGTAGACTTTCCAAGCACCCTTCTTCAAGGTCTGCCCTTCATCAGTCTCCGTTTCGTAGTTGATGTTTAAACGGGATAACCCTTGCTTGGGGGTATCGTCATCCGTTTGCCCAGATAATTTCATCAGGTCCTCACGGTTTCCTGACTTTACTGCTTCGAGCATACTATCGAATGCGCTGTCTACTAAAGCTATTTCGCTCATAACGTCCTCTTTAAATTTTCACTTTTCTTACTTCAATTGGAGAACACAACGTCCGTGTCGGACCAGTTGTCACCCATCTTCACCTCAACAGAAACAGGCATATCATACTCAACCCCATATCTGCGTCGGCACTCCTCAGGGAGAGACATCATTGCCTCAACCACTAAGTTCGTACAAGTATCCTCCTCTCCGGGGAATACGTCAAGTACTATACTATCATGAACCGTGTTACATATCACACTTTTTAATTCTTTAGATTTCATGGACTTACTTAAATAAACTAAGGCTATTGGTAAGAGATCGCCAGTAGCGAAGCCTTGAACAGGGTAATTGCAAATAGATGTTCGATTAGTAGCTGTGCCCCAATCTGTCCACGTTGTACCGGGAAAGGCGTACTGTCTACCCGAAGGCAACTCAATGTACCCCTTCTCAACGGCATCCCGTTGTAATTTGCGATGCCATTCAGTTACGCCCGCGTATTTGTCTTTGAACGCACGGTAGTACCTTTGCTGATCAGGAGTACCTGTCGTTCCCCCGTATAACGGCTTAAAAGTATGAGCCTTAGCGTCTTGCCGTGAGCATCCGATAATTTCAGCAGTGACAGTGTGTACATCAGTTTTACTCTCTACATCGTGGTATATCTGCGGATCGTTAGCTAAGAATCCTGCGACTCGAAACTCGAGTTGCCCGTAATCAGCTTCGAGGATTTTCCCTCCTTTAAAACGAGAGACCATTGCCCGCCTGATAGCGAATGTAGAACCACGGGGCATATTCTGGAAGTTGGGGTTACGAGAACTGAGCCGTCCTGTAGCTGTGATACATTGCATGAAATCGGGGTGTACGATGTTATCCCTGTCTCGGTTGTTCTTGAGTCCCTCGACAAAAGTAGAGAGGTAAGTGCGTAGTGCATTGTATCTTGAGTAAGACTCTGCAAATTCGCGGGCGGCACCAGAAAGTTCATCGAGGCGTTCTCTAAGTGTTTCGTGGTCTGTCTTGAATCCGGCGGCGGCTGTGTCCCACGCATCCCTCGGGATAATCTTGAAACCGGCGATTTCTTGGGTAGGTACATATAATACTCCTTCACCTTGACAGGCTTTACAAATACGCACCGCCTTTCCTTGAGTGCCATCTTTCTTGATTACTTTCTTTCGTCCGTTTCCCTTACAAGCAGTGCAACGAGAAGCTACCGTCTTACGTAAGATTTCACACTCGTTCTTCACATGGTAAGAGAAGTCCTGCTTGTTCATCTTAGTACGTTGCTTAGGCTTACGTGTAGCCCCTCTTACCTCTGATCCTAAATTAAATATAGACGCCCACCGTTTTTTACTTTTTACTTTCCGAGAGTAGAAAAGCATGGACCTATCATCCGCGCTCTGGAGGTTGACGGGGGTATCCCCCATAGCTTCCTCGGCCATACGCTGTAGCTTTTTGCCTAACTGCCGATACTCTGCAACGTATTCATCCTCGATCTCACTGAGCGCACTTGGGTCGATCTTGATACCTGTCCTCTCCAAGCTCGATAAGACTTCTGTCATCTCCAGAGACAGACGTAGGGTGTTCAATAGTTTCGATGCCATAGGCTTTCATCTCCTCTAGGAGTTTCTGTGAGAAAATCTCACCGTTCATGACGGTACCCATACCGTCGAGCACACCATTATAGTACTCGACTGAGGTTAAGTCATCATCCATGTCTGCTTCATTACGCAAAAACGTGTAGATGTTGACAGCAGATTCACGGGTGATACCCCCCATGAGTCCTTTATACGCTAGGGGTTTCTTGCTCATCGTCTTTTCCTTTCAACAACGACTTGTCGATAGAGTAGTCCTCGTTCTCTTTGTCGAGTGCTTTCTCGAGAAGAGATACTAACCCAATTTCCACGAGAAGTCGAGTCGCTTCTGGTGTGGTGTCTATCTGAAATGTAGCAGAACCATCCTCGTGCTCTACCATATTGCTCACTCCGATGAGTGCGTCTTTTTCTACGTCCATCATTAGTTTACCTTCTGTTGATTTTGCATAGGAATACTATGCTTTCCCCACGGTTTCGTAATCATCCAGTGACCCAAGGGTACCACACCATGCCACTGCTTTTCAAAACCTCCCTGACGTGGTCTTCCTCCAAAAGCATTAGCCCGCTTTTCCAAACCGAGTTTCTCTCGGTGCCGACACACGTATTGCGTAATCGCACTCGGCCTACGTTTTAGGTAAGCGGCGATCTTGTTAGACGACACGCCTTCCTTCCACATTTTGACCAACGTGTTTACATCTTTTTCAGTCCACGTGCTAGTACCCATAAAGCTCCTCCCAACTTGTCATATACTTCTCCACCACCTGCTTACACGCAACCTCCCATGTCGCCTGCACGTCGGCTATTCCGTATTCCTCTACGATCTCCCACGGGATTTCCGCGAATGTCTTGCCGCTCTTGAGGTAATCCTGCGTAAGGTCTTTCTTCTTTTCAGTAACCTCATACCTTTTCGCGAGGGCATCGAGGGAGAGCGGCCACTTACGCGCCCTAGCCAAGAGATACTCCGCAACCATAGTATCATATACGTGACCTTCATACGTGAATCCACATTCGCGAATCCAGTTAAGGTCGAACTTAATATTGTGCCCAACAACGACTTCCGCTTCACGTAAATCCTCCCTAAACTCCTCAATTTTATCACGGTCTTGGTCGTGTTCATTATGATGGACACAAGCGTATTTGACCGGTTCGTTGGACACCTTCCACCCGATGCTCACCAGATTATTACCAAAATAGGGAAGTGGTGTATACCCACCATTGGGTTTCTCCTTGTGGGTTGTTTCTACGTCAAAGGTTAGGATGTTCATACGCTTTCTTGCTCCTTAATTTCTTGCGCTATTTTATTTTTCTTATCCTCATCGAGGTTGTGTAAAAAGTTAACCACAGCTTCTTTGAGTTCCGGCCCCTGCCCTTCAAACTTATAGTTGCGTACACTCCACTGCAATGTGGATTTATCAAACTCACACGTAAGTTTAAAACCCTCAATGACACGCATCATTCTGTTCGGTGTCATACTCACTGCACTACGCTCGACGTTATTTACGTAAAAAGATTCTACGTCTTTGTAGTTATACCAAGGGGCTTTACCTTCAATTCTCCACTTGTGTCCTCTATACGCCATTACGAACCGGTCATTGATCAGAACTAAGCCCGGTGCGTAGTCAACTACAGCGCAGTCTTTTTCCACGAGGTATTTCACTTTTTGCAAACCGACAATGGCTTTTTCATAGTAGACCATATCATCCGAATCGTTACATTTGTCCAGCAAGTCACGTAAACGATTTGTTTCTTTATCAATATTCTCGATACTGTATATAAATTTATCCCTAAACATTGAATGCCTCCTCAGTCTGTAGTTCTTCAGCAGGTCGTGCACCCTCGGCGTATTGCGCCCTGTGCATATCCATCCGAACGTCAATTGTACCATGCCACCCATTTTGTTTGTTCTTCGATACGCATAGGTGTCTTAACCCATCCCTACCCTCGTCGTCATTTCTTTTACCGATACCAATAATGAGATCAGCCTCCCCCGCTTTTCCCGTCTTGGAATTGTCGAGGTATTGGTACTCCACATTCTTCATACCCTCAGCCTCGGCACTCGCCTGTGAGACACCCCACACGAGACACTTGTTACGCTTCGCAATCTCTCGGGCTTGCAAGTAGATCTCCTTGAGCTTCTCATCCCCCCGGTTGTACTTGCCTGCGATCTTCACCTTATCGAGTTGGTCGATGAAGATAACGTCGGGTTTGTTAATCTTGCACCAATCATCAATCTCCTGAATGGTCGTTCCAACACAGTCAAGAACATGAAGGCGGCAGTTGATCTGGTCAGACCAAATCTCTGCAAACTCATTTTTCCCTTGATAGAGTTCTTCCCGCGTAACTTCAAAATAGCTCTGGATGATACGTAGTTTAGTTCGTACAGCCGGCTCTTCGTTTCCCCAAACCGCAACGGTAAACCCTTGCTCGAGAAACTTCTTTGCAAGGAAAGAGATGAACGTAGTCTTCCCAGTTTCCGGTCTCGCAAAGATGATTCCAAAATGTCCCCGATCCAATCCCGGAACAACATCGGATAACGGGTCCCACGCGAACGGGAAATCGGGATCAATCGATAGGGAGTCCAAAAGCTCCACGAGCCCTTGGTCAACTTCCGTGTACGTCGTCTTCTCACCAATCGAATCCTCCGCTGTACTCTCAATGAGTCGCTTGAGTTCTCCAAAATTTTTCTCCTTACCGAGGAATATCTGTACCGACAATTCAGATATCATACGAGCACGATTACGCATCCAGAGGTTACGTATCACTTTCTCTTGTAAATCAGTGTTGGTACCTATGTGATCCTTGAGCTCTGCAAAATGCTCCCAGTAGCGTAGCCTAGTGCTGTCTGGTAGGGCAGGGTGCATCGAGTCGAAATAAGCCTGTAGCTCGTCTCCTGTGAGGTCTGAGCTATATTCTGAGTGGGCGTCCACGAGGGACTGCCATATCGGAGCCCATTCCCCTTCAAACATGTCTTTGGTGAGGATGTTTTTTACCCTATCGTAGCACTCCGTCCGTAAACAGAATGAGATGATGCTACTGTCCAAGCATTGCTGTTCTAATGATTGATCCACGTTCTTCGTCTCCTATCGACTTTAAGTCTTTATCTAACATCAGAATATCTGAGGGCACGAGACTATTCAGCATACGCATAAATGTCAACGCTTTGTCTGTTGCATCTTTATCGAGGGCAACAACTACTCTCTTGAACTTTACGAGGTCTCTGATGTGTTCGTCCCTCAAACTTGTACCCAAGAGAGCATACCCTGTACACCAATCCGAGATGCTGATGGCTGAGGGTATGTCTTCTACAACAAAGGCGGTGTCGGATGTGCCTATCCGGAAGCCGCCCCGGTAGTTGCCATACCGATACCACTTAGGGCGAGCCCCTATCATTGTACGGCCTGCCCCATCGACGAGGTTACCGTCGGTATCGTAGATAGCGTACACGAGTCTCTCATGTCGAACATCGTAGTAAATATCGTCATATCTTCCGGATGTGTTTACGAGATCAACATACTCTTTTCCACGAGTAGGTATCACACGTGACCATGACTTAGGTTTCTCGAAATGGACGTCTGGACATGATGATGTCTGTTTGTGAGTATTTTTACTCAGTATGGTGAGTATATTGTCCGAATTGTCACGGGTGATGCGTCGGTCAGTCCGTCCCCTCACTGTGCAGTCTGCGTGAAAACAGTTCCACATGAGTTCTCCGTTGTTGTTTGTCACAGAGAATGTTTTTTTGTGTCCACACGAAGGGCAGTTCATCCTACGAGACTCACCGTCCAATAGTCCGAGGGACTCCGCGTATTCTCTCATTTGCATGGGCATAGCCTCCAATTGATCGGGGACAAGATTAAAGTCAACCCGAATTGAAGTCAACCCCAAAAAAAGTCAACGCCCTTTTTGTTGACGTGTTATTAAATCCGTGCTAGAGTCTGACCAAACCCGCCGGGGGTACACCCATTCTGGCCTCCCCATCGGTAAGCCGTCGGTTCTTTCTTCCGTAAACAAAACATCCCGTACGACCAAAGTCTAATACAACACACAATAAAGAGTCTGTACTGTGGTGCTTCATTCACGAAACGGGGAGAAGTTACCGTGATAAAACGCATACACATAAACCAACACAACATACGACATAACGCAAAGAATCCAGATGATTTGTTGCCGGTTGTTACTGTAAAAACAAGCTTAACCAACACTAAAGGTTTTAGCGCAACTATTAACGGAGCTTGTCGCGTAGTATACTCACCAGACAAGCCGCTATCTTGTGGTGCTAAAGTTTGGATCGAGACGAAGGATACTGTCGTCGTCGACCAAGGGGACGGATTAGTTACGGGAGTTTATTGAGATGAAATATTATACAGACGACGAATTAATTGAAATGGTAGAAAACTACGGGGAAACTTCCCTAGATTCAAACTGGTTAGCTAACCGGATTAAAGAGCGTTTCGAGAACAAAGACCGCATAGTTGCATCGCAACGAGACCGAATCGATGCCGCCGCAAAATATATGGGGCATACTTTAATTACTGAATTACTCGAGGAGGGTTACTGAAATGATTACGGAACAATATCGAAACATAAAACCACACTTTGTACACGCGGATCATATGCCGATGGTTTGCCGGTGGTGTTGCATCCTGTTGGATCAGGATACAGAGAACCCCCCATTTGAACCGGCGCGATACTTTGTGGCCAATGTGTTTGCGGAAACAAAAGACGCCGTGTTGGATTGTTTAGGTGAAGAGTATCCGTGGTGCGACATTATGTATGTTGATAAAGCACTCGGGGGACACACTGACAACGATTTCCTAGAATCATGGTTACACCACTTTGATGCACGAGAAGCAATACCATTAAGGGAGGCACCACATGGCACTAACTACAACAAGTAGAAACGAGAACAAAACGCGAGTAGATTATCTTGTGTATAAACAAGTAACTGAGGTACTTGCGTTAGTTAAGCAAGCAAGCGAAACTCTCAACGACACTGGCGACGTCGAGTCTGACTCACTAGATAACGCGAGTAGTCATCTAAAGAGTGCGATTGATATGCTCGACCATTACTTGAGGGCACACGCATGAGACCAAGAACAATTTGCCACCCTGAAGCACTCGCAGACTGGAGAGCAAACGACGAAGACGCACATAGTTACTTAGCTACGGTACAAGAACAAATCAATATCGGGAGAACACAAGATGCAAGTACACGTGAACATAGTACGCACAACAACGAAGTACCAAAAGAGCAAACGGAGTTTGAAGGATTACTCGCACGACGTCTTAAAGACGCCATCGAGCAAGAAACTCGGAAGCGCGGGGAGGTACGTAAAGAAAGGTAAGCTTAAAGGTGCTGAGGTTTATACGCTGACGCTGACCGAGCGGGAGACTTGTCCGCAGTCTTGTGGACACTGGGACGATTGCTACGGAAACAATATGCCATTTGCCCACCGGCTTGAGCATGGTAGGGAGCTTGAGAATCGCTTGATCAAGGAAGTAAAGGACAAGTGTCGGAAGGCCGCAGAGAAAAACCGTAAGGTACTTATTCGGTTACATGTACTCGGGGATTTCTACTCGGTTGGTTACGTACGCATGTGGCGACAATTACTTGTCCTACACAAAAACCTCTATGTCTGGGGCTACACTCATGTTACCCCGTCCGATAACCTACAAATTCACCATGAACTCACACTGGCGCGGGACGGGTTTCCGGAGCGGTGGAACGTACGATGGAGCGATACCGGCGGGAAGTTTAGTGCGAACTCCGAGAAACTGACGACCGAGGGTATTGTGTGTCCAGAGCAGGAGGGGAAAACGGCGGCCTGTACTACTTGTAGTCTCTGTTGGGATGCTCCCGATAAAAACATCATATTCAAAACGCACTAGGGGAGCGAATGATTTGAGAGAGGAAAAAAGTCAACCCCTCATTTTGGGAGGGGGTAAAAATCAAAACCAAAGAGTAGAAGAGTCAACCCCTCATTTTGGGCGCGTTGGTTACGGCAAATCTTGCTCGGTAACTTCATTTAACTTGGAGCGCGACGGGACTCCGCGCCCCCGTCTGACAGGCTCGACGGGATTCACTTCGATGACGGAAATTTCTTTGATTTGTTTCTTGATCTGGTTCTTTTCTTCCGTTATATAATTGGCTCACCGGATCGGATTGGCCGACCGGCAAACAAAGAGGGCTTTTAGCCATGAACGCAATAGTAAACAACCCAGAGCGCACCGCTCAGCGAATCCAAGATGGTTTGGAATTTACGCATAGCGACCCGCTTAACGTTGACTTCTTCCGTGAACTCGGGAGTGTCCAGAAAGAAGCGATGTATGACCGCGACCGCAACTTGATCGATGGTTTCTACGCTTTACGCAATAGCAAGACCGACAAACTCTTGGCCGGTTCGCCGCCGGTCTCGAAATCGTACAAGCTTGTTGATCACGCACTGGCATTCAAAGAACAAGCGCAATCGATCTTGGACAATCCATCGTTGCCGCACGATAACTTTACAGTGGTTGACCGGATCTTTGACGAAGGCCGCCGCGCAACTCGCGCTGTCTACTTCAACGACCTCACTTTCGACATCGACGGGAAAGGTCAGGGGATCACAGCACGAGCGGACATTATCAACTCCGTCGATATGTCTTGGGCTTTCCAAGTATTCTCGGGTGCTTACCGTGACTACTGCCGGAATACTTGCGTCTTTGGCGGCCAGAAAGCCTACCACCAGAAACGCAAGCACACAGCTAACCTCTCAGTGTCCGCGATGATCGCCAAATCTACTCTCGGTCTCGGTATGTTTACCTCGCACCGTGACCAGATGAACCAGTGGAAAACCATTGATCTGCATCCGTCCCAGTGGATTGAGATTCTCGAGAATACGATTTGTAAAAAGGGAGGGGAGGCCGCGCAACTCAGCACCGACAAATCAACCCGCGTAAACGGACGACTGCTCGACTACATGAACCACCGGTTCAACGAAGAGCAAAGGGAACTCGGTTCTAGCATGTGGGCGGGATATAACGCCCTCACCCATTGGGCAACCCACGTCGACGAAACATGGGAGCGGGAGAACGAAGACGGCACACTGACCGAACTGTCTACTGGCCGTGAAAAATCGAATCCGCACCGCGTCCGACTACAGCGCGAAGCCAAGGTGCGGAATGTACTCGAATCGCCCTACTGGCTAGCACTGGAGCAGGCCGCATGAGCGAATTGATCGCTAACGTTTGGAAATTGATGTGGATTCTTTTAATCCTCATCCTCATCGCAAAATTCGTGAAATAGGAACTGAAACCATGAAAACAATTACTGAATTTAAGGCCGATCTCGGCACACTACGCACCGACTTGAACGCCACGACCTACCGCGTTGAAAAAGTACAGGAGCTTCTATCGGATCTTGTCGAGAAACTGGATGGACTCTACGACCAGTCAGTATCGAACAAGGATCAGGCCGTCGATCTAGTACGCGCTGTCGATACCTTGAAACCACGACAAGAAGACCGCCGCGTATATGCCTCGCATTACCGGATGCTCGCTATCCTGAACGACTACGGGGTAATGCATCGCGAACACATTGCGAAGCTTCTCGGCGTGAAGGATCAGACAGTCATGCAAATGCTCCACGTTTGCCGACACCATAAACTCGCGGACTTGAAAACGCGGAAGGGTGTTGTTAGTCTTCAATCACTGGCCGATGGGGTCAGCAATAATACAAACTTCAAAATCTAAAGGGGAAACCTCATGAAAACTGAAACTACTTTGAACTTCACTGCCGAACAACTCAACGAACTCAAGCGCATCGTTGATACCGTTGGTTGGTCTACTCGCAACCCAGAGACTGGTCACATTGATACCTACGTCTCAGAGTCCCGCGCTAAATTCGCGAAGGATCTTGCCGGTGTCTTAGGCCGTATGGATACCGCCGCGATTGTCGGGAAATCCGAAGGCATTTAAGACCACCATTCCCTCGCCGGATTAAGCTACCGGCAACCTTGCCCCGCCTCAGAGCGGGGTTTTTTTTGTCCGTTGCTCTGCTACCCGCCGGTATACCCAGAAAATACCGTAAGGTCTTGCCGCCAGTGGGGATTGGGGTTTTCTGTGGTGTCCAGTGGGACTAGGATACCTGCGCTCGACGGGGGGCAAATTGAAATGAACTTTGGTAATGGTGACAGGCCTAACCTAGATTTCTACGCGGTAATGCTCTGCTACCCGATGGGGATACCAGTAGGTAGCACAGCAGGGAGACCGAAAGGTGATAGTCGAGGATCACTGACGGTAAATAAATATGCCCCCTAGTGGGGAGGGCAAGGGACATGGGGGGGTGGTGGTACCAGTGCTAGCAACCCCGCGGAATTTTGTTGGGTTTTAAGGGGGTGTTTCACGATATGTTTCACAGAGGGGTGTGCTTCGCTACCTACTGGGGGGGAACCCAAAGGGGTGTGCTTCGCTACCTACTGGGGGGGGC
>Ga0209138_1002515_pt1 | contig 14071 bp, 4 predicted proteins | sample SaaInl3SG_22_DNA_FD_184645 | JGI IMG/M metagenome (GOLD analysis project Ga0209138, IMG submission 184645) | Marine microbial communities from expanding oxygen minimum zones in the Saanich Inlet - ESP_153SG_22_DNA (SPAdes) (version 2) | ecosystem: Environmental > Aquatic > Marine > Intertidal...
CAGGATTAGTAGAATTAGATATGTTTGTAATTGCTTTATATAGTACATCTTCAAAATCTACAATTTCATTTGTTTTATAAACTGTTGTATTATCAAAGATTCCTCGATAGTTTCTATCTCTAGCAAGCTCCCACTCGTAAGTTCCTTCGCTATCACTACCGTGTTTTACAAAGAACACAGACCCAGGAACTGTACTAGATTCAGCTTGTGTATTGCTTGACGATATAAACAGTGTATAAAGATCATTATTTTTAGTAAACTTTAGTTGTTTGCCAAACTGTGAGTTGTTTGCTCTTTCAGGTATAACAAATGACTGGTCTAAAATATAATCACTATTTCCAAGTTTCTTATAAACATACACCATACCTTCATTAGATAACAAACTTGGATAACCAAGAGATGTAGTTGGAAGATTGTAAACTTCTTTCCAGTCTAAGTTTGACGATGATGGATAATTAGCAGGTCTTGCTGTACCAAAGATATCATATCTTTCAGTGTATATCCAATATTCAGCTTCAATGTCAATTCCGTCATCGTCGAATACTTCGTCAAATTCTATTACAGCAAGTTTTCCTACTGTTGCTGATCCTAACGATACAGCATCAATATCACCCATTGTTCTATCAGGAGTAATATTTGGATCAGCGTTAAGAGGAGCATCTAACCGAATTTTTACATTGGGTGTTCCAAAATTTTCGCCAACGCTCCATGTACCTTGGACATTTTTTACATAAATTCTAACATTATTAAAGTCTCTTTGATAAAATACAACTTCTGCGGTTGCATTTGTAGACAAATCTCTTACGGTGTAGCCGACAACGGGTTCAAATGGATTTCCGCTATTATCAAAGTCTTTAAATGTAAAGTCAATATATCCGTCCCATAAATCAGATACAGTATGCGGAGTGTTATTAATTAATTCGTAATTTGGAATTCCGCTTTGTGTTGCATCAAAATTAATATCATCTAACCAAATATTAAAATCTGTTCCGATAATATTATCTAATCCTGCTTCAACTCTTACAACTAATAAATTACTTTTTCGTTTTACTAGAATATTATCGTTGTCACCTGTAAACGTAAGTTGTGTTAAGAACAATGCCTGATCGTTTAAGGATGTTGGATTCTGTTTAACTAACGATCGCATATTTTTATAGTATTCAGGAGTTCTGCTTGGATCTTCTGATGCTAAACGAATACTTTTATAAACTAAACCTTGTCCTGGATCAACATATGCACTATTACTGTTTGTATACTCAGGTGAGCTAATTAACCAATAGCCGCCAAATGCATCAGAAGTGTTAAAGTAATCTTCAATGTATGTTCCAACTCTGTTAATTTCGTTAATAAACAAATCGTCTGTTACGTTAAACACACCATTTACGTTATTAACATAAATTGTAGCCTGTCCTGCTCTATTTGCAACATACACTACTGTGCCTGTTGCGGTATCAGTTGACACAATGTCGCCAACATTAGGCAAATACAGATATTGTTCAACATGGAATATATGATTTACCTTTTCTACAATTTCATGCTCTTGACTAATAAATGTTGATGTAATTAAGTTGTTATTTGGAAACGGTTGTATTACCGGATCACTGAGGTTAACCGTAGTAACTTCATTCCAGAATAGCTCAACAAAGTCACCTGGAGATGTACCTCTCCACATATCTAATGGTGCTTTAACTAAAATATGATCTACAGTTGATCCTAATAGCTTATAATTACCTAACTGTAGTAAATTAAATTCGCTAGAGTCGGTATCGTTAGCATGAAAGGCATATGCATCAAACGACGAATAAAGAATATTATCAGTTCTTTGTAAAATACTCTTGTTTGCAGAATATAACTTTTGATTATATTGTACTACGTCTGCTTTATTATAAGTTGAATCAGGATTAAATTTTCCTCTGTATTTGGTCTTAACATTAGATGCATTAGGAGCACCAATTGCAATATATTCACCATCAGTCGATACTGCAACACTTGCACCAAATCTAGCAGGAACATTATCTGATAATGATTCTTGATGAGTTAATGGATTTGAAAACAACAAGTTTGTACTATCAGAAGGTCTTGTATAAATGTAAGCATTGCCGTGCCCAGTATCTGGTGCACCAACAACAACTACAGTATTGTCGTCGTCAGCAGCAATAGCTTCGCCAAACCCGATCGAAGGATTAACATCTCCTTCTGCATCACTATATTCTTCTGGGTTGTCAACTAAATTATGCTTAACATAAACTCTTTCATTTTTAAGTACACGCCACTTACCACTGTCATCGTCATCAATCCAAACAATGTCATCGTTGTCAAGATATTTTTGAACTATGTTATTTGCATCACTTAATGTTTCTACACGTTTAGATACAAATGTAGTTAATAGTCCACTAATACTAGATATTTCTTTAAACTTAGCAACAGTATTATCAATAGTAAATGACGATAACTGTACACTAGATACTTTATAAAATCCACTTGTTTGATCTTTAATGTTTAAAATTCCAACAATTTGATCTGGTTCTAATGTACAAGTTTTATTAACATTAAACTTTGCTGTATTGCCTTGTTCTTCAATTGAAATAATCTTAAGATCAGTTGATATGTGTTTAACTACATCCCATGATTGCTGATCTTTTGCGATCCAAATATGATTGCCGTTATCGATATCATTAATATCAAGATTTAAAATATCATCTTTATTAAGAACAGCTTTAGTTACATCATCTCCATTAACATAACCAGTAGTTTTTACTACTTCACTGTTAGTATATTTGACCGGAAAAGGTTTATGGTCATAATGACTAGGTTTTAGATACGTTTCAAACGGTCTAATTCTGTAAATTAAATCTGTTGCATCGTCGGGTATAGAATTAACTAAGTCAATCGGTTGCGGTTCTAGTTTAAAGGTGTTTTCATTTAATTTAAATTCAACCTCGTCAAATCCAGTTACAGCGCCGTATTGACCTTTCCTAATTGCCCACTCTTCAAAAAAGTCAATGCTTTCTTTGTTAGCACTACTTAAAGAGTCAAATAATTTGTCAATAGCGTTACGTGTACCTTTATCTGCAATAAAGCCTTGATAAAATTTAAATTGGCTTACGTCATCATTGTAAATACTGACGCTTTTGATATCCAACTAAATGCTGAGCCAATCGTTGTTGTTCAAGATCAAAATTGTCACTATCTAAATCATAAAAATCAGCAAACTGATTAACCTTATATTCAAAGTTAGTTACTAGTCCTGATTCAGGACGATCTCTTAATAATGTCCATAATCTATTATTAAAATTTTCTTGTCCAGCTGCATATTCGTTAGCAACATAATAAAACTCTTTGTACTTTACAACCGAACCAATTGTATAATCTTTCCAAGGCTCCCATATTGTAACAGTAACATCGTCATAGATAAATCCTGGAATATTTAGGCCGCCAAACCAACCGTCGGATTTATAACCCTGAACTTTAATTCTATCTTGTCGATATCCAGGTTCAGGATCATAAATGATGTCACCAAATACTGTTCTATTATCAATTATTACAATATGCTCTTTTTGTACTAACGGTAACTTAATATGATAAATTCCGTCAGCAGTATTTTGTGCTTCAATTGTAAATTCATTTCCGTTGTCGCGGCCAATCGAAGCAAATTCTTCTCTAAGTTTTTGACCATCAGCTTTTAATAGTGTGTAATCGTAAAAATTATCAAAAATGTTATCAACAACAGCATACTCTTTTGCAAATTTTAATCTAGAAGCAGCAGGGCTTAATGATATTAGTGTTCCAGCACTCCAATTTTGTGTTGTCCAGAATAAAAATTCTCTAGCACTTAATTTCCAATTTTCAACTACTCCAGTTTCGCTATTGAAATTATCAAATATAAATCCAGTGTCCGCTAATGCTTTGCCGTATCCCAGTAGAAAATCAACAACTTCTTGAATTGTTTTAAATAAGTGTCCGTAAGGAATAGTAGTTAACGAATCTTCAAACGTTTTACGGAAAAATGCATTTTGGCCGCCAATTAACGGTAGCTCGGCTAATTTTACAAAATTATCTTGTTCAAAGTTAGTAGATGACACATGTGAATTTTTGCATCTATAATAACTACTATTAAACAAAATGTTTGCGCCTGCAACATATTGTTGCCCGGATGTCCATTCAACAAAACTCTCAGTGATGCCTCCGACATTAATTAATGTATCGTTGTTTAATGGTATTGCCTGATAATATTTAAATGTTGGATTTGTATTATCATAACCTCTAACAACAAACCCACTCGATTGTTTTTCAACAATTACTCCACTATATGTTGCAACTTCTGTAGCAGAACTTGTATTAAGTAAAATTTTATAGTTTTCGTCTGGAACAAATACATTACCTTCATTTAAAGGACTTCTACTATCAAGAATTAAATTAAATTTAGACTTATCAGTAAATCCTGCTAGTTTTGCACCAAGTTGATTTTGTAAAGTGGTAAGTTCTTGCTTATATTTGTCGTAACTAATTGTTACATCTGCTGACAAATAATTTGAAACATAATTTACTAATCCTGACGTTATTGAGCGTGTTCTCTCTTTACTTGTATTTGGAAATTGAAGTTTTGCAAGATGCAACAATTTATTAGTGTTACTATAAACAAACTGGCCTGAAAGGTTTCGTTTAATTCTACTAATATCAAATCCTAGACCAAATACTTTCGATGGCTGATTTAACACCCAAGACGTAATTAAACTAAATGGATATTCAGAGCTTTTCCTCCAAGCTGTTTCTGTCGGTGTTTCATCGCCGAATGTATAAGAATTTTTTGTATTTGCTTGTACATATCCCCGAGCGTAGTTAGATTCTAACGGACTCAATAAGTTTCCACTTTCGTCAACAGGTAAGTGATTTAACAACGACGGTCTTTTATATTTAGGATCAACCTGTAATGGTTTTGACGGAACTCTAATATTACCTTCTTGTAAATCTTTCCACAATATTAAGTTATTAGATGTGTATGGAGCAGGACCGTATTGTTCTTCCCACCATGTTGGTTTAATTGTAAATCCTAACATTTCCCACGGATGTGTATGAGGACGGTCTGTGTCGTATGCATACTTGTATACAGCTCTCCAAAACCCTGGTAAAGAATTACCGTCTACATCTGTCATATACTTGTAATTAAAAGTAAATGGATCAGTACTGTCATAAAAATCAGGAAGTGTAAAGTCAGGTGACCCAATGCGCTGATTCCATTGAACAAAATCTGATGTCATTGCATTGTTAATCGTGTTCCTAGTAAATCTAGTATCTCTGTATTGTCCGCCGATATATTCGTGAATATTTAATACGTTAGGATCGTATGTTTGTTTAATATTGTTAAAAATTCTACGTTCTAATTCTAAAATTAAATCATCTCTATAATCGTCATACGCAAGAGTGATACTTCCGTCGTGACCTTGAATTACTTTTTTAGGTTCTTTATAAGTGTTATCTACATAAATTGCTGGAACATATTTTGGATATAACCCCAACTTTGTAGGTGTAGGCGGTATGAAAGAACCGTCTGTTGATTCGTATTCATATAATGTAATTTCATCGCCTAATTCTTTTTCAATTGTAATAACACAAAATCCATCATCATTAAATGTGTAATCTTTTTCGTATGTTAGCTGTTCGCCATTTTTATACACTAGTACAGATTTAGGACCTAATGTGTTTAAATCAAATGCCTGCGACAATGCATAAAATTCGTTACCAGAGTCAGTAACAGTATATGTATAATTTTTTGTAGCGCCAAAGGCTACCATGTCTGAAAAGTAAAACGGCATTACATTAGTTTTGTCTTTTACTAGTTCAGTTAGTACATTGTCAACGTGTTGTTTTACAGGACCGTCATATCCTAAGTTGTATGCTACTTGTAAAAACTGTCTCTTAAACTTTGCATATTCTTTTCTAGAATATTTTAATGCTTTAATAATATTACCTTCTTTATTTGTAATATGATAAAGCGACAAATTAATAGGCCCGCTATGTTGAACAAACTTTTGTCCTAAGTAACTGATTCTTCCTAAATCTCTTAAATTGTTAGGTCCAGGAAATTTACCATCGAATGTTTCAAGTTCTGTAACAATACTTAACACGTGGTCATTTACTTCGCCAAGTGTAAATTCAGTAAGATTATCGTTTTGTGGATTGCGTTCTAAGTTATGCGGGAATTCGTAATATCCAACATTACTAAGTTTAGACGCTGAAGATTTAGTTTTTAAAACCAGCACATCGCCTTCATTAAGATTATTAACAAATCTAACAACAGCATCTTGATTAATTTTTACAATTTCAAAATCAGTATTTTCTAAAACTAATGAATTATTAACAAATGCTTTTACATTTAAGTCAGTTAATTCTGCACTGTTTTTATATACATCAACAATAAAATCATTTGTCTGAGAACCTTCTTCAATAACATACTGTCTATATACACGCTGGGAACTAAGTTTTTTTGTTTTTGTCCAAGAATTTTCATAATCAAAAACATCTCTGTCTTTAAAGACTTTCAAGTATCCGGTATCAGTATTTTTTGTATACAATGTATTAGTAATTTGATACGACATACTTTCTGCTAATAAGTTAAAATCAAAAACAATATCGCCTACGTTTTCGATATTTCTATAACTTAGCGGAAATCCTAATTCAACATCATTATTGCCATTACCGACTTTATAGCTAAACACTTTATTACCAGTAAACGTAGTTGCTTCATACTTTGAAGTATCCCCGTAAGACACTCCGTCTTCGTCAAATATGTCAAACTTTGGCGATACATTGCGCCCAGTTTTTTCCTGTGCTAATTCCCATTTTTCATTTAGGTAATAGAACATATGTCCTTTATTTGTGTCGCCCTTTGTTGCAAGTACTGTTTCATTTTCTAAAGGATTGGTATCTTCTGTTTCAATAAGTGCAATCTGTCTAACATTGTTGTGTGTAATAAATTTAACTTGATAAATTTTATTTTTTACTAAAACATCAGTGTCTGCTGTAAATAGTACACGCATACCGTCAGTTAAACTAACACCGTCAACATTATAACCAATTTGTCCGTTAATTTGAGAAAATACGTCTTTAGTAAATGTATCAACTAGATCTACATTAGTTTTTGTTTTAGATCCAAATTTGTAAAGTTTTAGTCCTGCTTCAAATTCTATAATTGGTCTACGTGCTCTAGATTCTTGATCAACTGTTATAGGTTGATTGTTTAATTTAGCACTTATTTCAATTACATCTTTGTGGAACCAACGATTATACCGGGTCCAAGGATTTCCGTCTAGAGAGCCTCGATTGATAACAATGTAATCTTTTTCGCCAGCATAGGAACTTGCATTACCGAATGGCACTCTATCAAATCCGTTTGAATCAAATGGCAACAATAAGTCTTCTGAATACGTTGCAGGAATTTCTAATTGTTTTTCTTCAATTAAAGTAATTTCTTTTCCTACGCCTTCGACATAGTATTCACCAGTTGCATACTTTTCAGGAATAACATTGCCAACAAAACGAATTTTCATTCCATTCGTTAACGGATACCCGCTACCTGTAGTATACTGTCGTCTATTGATAATTTCTTTTTCAACATTAATACTACTGTTTTCTTCAATATCTTTAATTAATATTTGTCCGCTTGAGTTAATATCGTTTTCAGAAACATAAAATAACTCATCCGGAGTATTTTCTGTAATTTCAATTTCAATAACGCCAGTGTCAATTGCCTGATCACTTACTCTATCATTAAAGAGAAATGCTTCGTCAAGTGTTCTTTTAGTTTTAATTGTCAAAGGTAGTCCTTGAGTATCAATTTCAAAACGATATTTTTGACCTCTATATAAAATAATAGTTGGATTTTGTTCAGCGCCTTCTGAACTAAAAACATATCCTCTATTATCTAAGTTGTCAACAGCACCAATAACTAGAGTGCTTTCTACTTCTTCGGTTTGTCCAAATACATCAACTGTTTGAGGACCATTTGGTAACCAATAATACTCGCGGAAGTTTGTAAATTTATCCCAATCAATATGCGGATTCCAAGAATACGTTTCTTGACTGTTTAATATATCATGATTTTCTACATTGCCGCCAAATGCGTTAATTTGATTAATATAATCATTGTAATCTTTATAAAATGTTGTGTTGTTTAACGAATCTTTAATAACTACCGCTGGCTCTAACTGATAGTCACTACGATCCTTGCTAACATCTTCAACATAATTATCTTCAGGTTTAAATGCTGGAGCAATTTGTCGACCTACATACCCAGAAACCTTTTCTGCAACACCTGGTTGCAAAATTTGATCTAATGTACTTGCTAAGAATTTTTTATTTGCCTGTGTTCTAAAATAACGTGGTAAAAGCTCTGCACTTTTACGACCGTTGTCGTTTCCGCCTGCAGGTAATGCAAATTCTTCTTGATCTTTATCGTAAGCCATTCAAATAATCTCTCTTAACTTAATCGTATGAACTTTGTATTCCGGAATTGTTACTGGCAACTGATGTAACTATATTTCCAGAGGAACGCAGTCTTGATGCTGTAATAGCATCAATAATTTCTATATTATCTACAGTAGCACCGCTAATAAATATTTCGTCTGCTTCTGCATTAATCTCATATAAACTTCCAAAACTTTGTGTTGTTTGCACCGGTACAATTACTACAGTAACTACATCAGGCGACAATCTATTCATTATAAATGTACTAAGCTCTGAGAAGTAAAAAGTATCTCCAAAGTCCCAATTATCAAGTGCAAAGTATTGATTGATTGATTCAATTACTCTTGCTTTAATATCATTATCATTTAATACCTGATCGGTATTTTTAACAATTTTAAATGTTGCTTGAACGTTTGAGTCTGCTTTATTACCAAATAACACTTTGTACTTAACTGGATGATAGATAATTTCGTCACTTATTGATTTAATTTTATCTAGTTCTTGTCCGTAATTTCTATAAAGTGCATCGCTACTAGGCGGTAATGGTTTTTCAGTAAGTGTTCCATTAAGCCACTGACGATAACTAATGTCATAACCTTTTGTTAACAAGTAAGTGTCCATAATATTTGTACTACTCGGGTCAATTCGTGAATTGCTGTCTGCAGCATGTATGTAATGGAACTTAAGATTATCTCTACCAACAAATGCCTTATAATCTGTTGTTAGTACTAGATTATCAATAGTACTATCGTACTTTTTAAAGATATTTTGTTCTTTGTAGTAAACTAAGTCGCCGTCATTAAGTAAACTAAACGAAACTGACTGTGTTGTGTTATCTCTAAATGTTACATTAAGGTCGTCATTAGAAATATATTTAAATTCTTCTAAATTTTCGTCTGTATTATATTTTTCTTGGAAAATATATTTGTATTCGTCATCAACATTAACAGGATTAACTACATCTTCAAAAATTTCAGGATTGTCAACTACTCCATCGTCGTCATTATCAAAGAAACTAACTTGAATTTTTTTACTATCAATATAACCTTCGGTGTCTCTGTACTCTTCAACAATTTCCCATGTAAAATTATTTACGAATGATTCGGTCAAGCCGCCATTCTTAGGATTAATTGACAACACATCAATTTTATCTTTAACAATTTTTCCACTTCGGTTGTCATAAATCTTATCAGACGAATCATAATAAAATTTAATTTCTTCGTCGCTCTCAAATACATAGCGCAACGACCTGTATGTTAGTGTATATTTTTCGCCGTCGGTTTGAAATAACAACAACCAACTTGCGTCTAGCTGTTGATTACTAATATCTCCCGACTTACCTAAACTAAACGAATCAGTTAGATTTAAGTTAGTTGACGTAATCAATCTCCAAGAGCGAGATGCAACATCGTAACGCAACCCAAATACATTATAAGCAAATGCATTTGCAATAATTTGAGATCTTACATCGCTAATTAAGGCATTTGCTAGTTTAGGAATAATTTGTACTAGTTTTGGTTTAGCACTCGAATCATCTGCCGCGGCTTCTCCAATAACATCATTAAATGTAATAGCACCTAATCCGTTAGGTCCGTCGTCTTGTCCGGAGCCCGATACAGAAACTACTTTAGACCATTTATATAATGATGCTCCTAAAATATTACCCGACCCTTGAACTATTTTTCCATCTTTTGTAAAATAATATCCCTCAGGTGCTGCAAACTTACACAGTGTACCTGGTTCAAATAGTTTTAACGAATTGGCTGTAAAAGTGCCCAACGGATATCTATCACCTTCGCCGTCTACCAAATAACCAGTTGACATATTTGTGTCAGTAGTAGTTTGTTCCCAAGTTGCATTTAAATCACCAACTAGAGTTTTTGGAAAATTAGTTAGATAGTAATTAAGAACTTTTTTATCTTTTAAGATAGGTTCAATTATATTTTCAATTGCGCCTTCTATGTCTGTTTGCGTAGCAAACGTAAATTCTGTTTTTAACGTTAGAGGCTCTCTATATAACACACCGTCAGTTGCAAATAGGTTAGTTTTGCTATATTTTCCAGTTGCATCTAATAAATCATAATATCTACTAATTCCACTAGCAACTCTGTTAACTGATTTTGCTTTGATAATATCCTGACTTACGCCTAAAGGAGAAATATTATAGTCTTCTCCAGTAATCATTCTATTTTGTGTATAATACGTTGCAGGTGCATTTTGCTTAATACTATTATTCGATTCACTCGGTGCACCGTTATCAACAGTATATTTTAAACCTAGTGTAATTGTTAATGTTTCACTGGTTCCTGCTCTACTAAGGTAAGGAATTTTAATATTAATACCAAATAAATCAGACGGTTTAATAATTACTCGTCTATTTGCACTTGTTCTGTAGTATGTTCTAAAATTACCTTGAGGTAAATTTCCAAATACCCCATCACTGAATATTAAACCAATTCGATCTTCGGTTCTGGTCAATACACTATACACATTTCTAATACTTTTAGACAAGCTATTATAGATAATATTATTACCTTCAACAGAGTCTACTTTAGACCAAAACTGTGCCTCTCTTCCTTGGCTATCTAATTTATAAAGCCAAACATCAGAATTATTAATGTCTCGAGCATCAACTTCGATTACTTGATTTGCTGTAGGATTCTTAACAGAAAACTCACCTGAAGACAATGCGCCTTGTTTGAACAATGCAAAGAACCCTGAATTAGAACTAGCAGGACCTTTTCCATCATCTCTGTAAAGGAACCCCATGCTGTTTCCTAATAAAGGAATTTCTTCATTAATATTGCCGTCGTCTACATCAGTTGAAACAATTTCAAAACCTAAAGATTTGCCTTCTACAGCTTTATTAAAGCTATATTTAGGTACATCAGTATTCAATGAATTAAATCTATATTGCTGTGTAGGAACTCCTGCAACTGTATCTTTTTTATTTGGTCTACCTATTGTTCCGTTTACCGGTAACGCAGCATTTAAAATTGAAACAAATTGCTCATACCAATCTAAATTACTAGGATCATTCCACACAACAGGTTGTCCGGAAAGATTAAATCCATTACTATCAATAATCTCTTCTGTTGTGCTGACACTATCAAATTTTAAAAGTCCGTTTGCTCCTATATTACGCTTAGGATTATACGATAGCATACGTGCCAAACGTAAAATACTTTCACGACGTTCTGCTAATTCTAAATAATTTTCTCTAGCGTTTAAATCTATACGGAAGCTAATATTTTGACCAAGGAAAGCAATTAGATCAATTAATGCTAAGTATTCGCTTGATTCGACATAGTCGTTAAAATCTTCAGGATAATTTTCTCTAAGATAATTAATCATTGTTCGACGTAAATTGTCGAAATCATAACTTTGAAAATCTGCATTGCGGAATGACTGATAAACACGTTTCCAATCTTCTGCAAGCAATAATCTATTTTGTCTATCTGTTGATGACATTGCGCTTTCCTCTGTTTAATATATTTATTTGATTTAGATAAGTGCGCACTTAATTCTTACTATATTAAGCCATTATTTTCATCAAACGATAAACGCATGGATTCTGAAATATTGTACGGTAAGTATGATAAATCTAATTCAATTTGTATTCCAGTTTCATAAGAATCAACTGTAACATTTTCAACTTGTACTCTTGGATCGTAGTTAACAATCTCTGTAACATTATTAGCTATTGCTGTCTTTAGTTGTTCTGTCATTGGTTCGTACAAAACGTCCCAAATAATTGTTCCAAATTCTGGATTTTCTAGCTTTTCGCCCTGTCTAATGTGAAAGTGATTTATAATATCTTGTTTAATTAAGGCAATGTCGTATACTGTAAATCCATTACTTGTATCTACAGTACTAATACCCCTGTAGGCTTTGCTTGCCGGTGGCTGTTTAGCTGTTTGATTCTCTTTAACAGAAACTCGTTTATATAAATTTTTTTCTAAAGTGCTCATACTATATTTACCTTAGGTTTCTCTAAGGTCTACGCCCGCACTATCAACAGCACCAAGTGGTACATCAAATTCTTCCGGTACTGTCCAGTTACGTTTAATATTAATTACATACAAACTGCGTCCGTCTATACTATAGTCACCAACTGTTACGTTGTCAGATTGGTTGCCGCCTAATGTTTGTATTCTTCCGTTTTTAATTCCAGCTACAAATCCAATATGTCCGCCTGCTCTTGTTTTAGATTTAAGAACAATAATATCCCATTTTCTAATTTTATCTAAAGATCTCCAATCAACTTCAGAACCGTATTGTCTCCAGGCTTGACTTGACATGCTTTTTAGAGCTTGTATTCCTGCTGTGTCCAATGCCCAAGATACAAATGCTGCACACCACATGTGGTGATCTTCTCGTTGATCAGCTCCATCTTGCACTCCGCCGGCAACAGCAGTACAAGCTAAAATTCTAGGATTGCCAGGATTTCCTTGTTCTCTCCATTCGCCGTTTGCAGCTTGTTGACCAACATTTGTTAAAACAGCATCTAGTCTTTCGTAACCAGGTCCTTCTGGCAATGGACCAGGATCGGTATATTGTACAGTTGCGCCGTCGTAAGGTGCTCCAGGGCCGCCAGGAAAGTCTCCTTCTAATCCCGGAGTTTCTTCGCCGTATCGGACTGCAGTTCCATTTAGTGCTTCTGTATTAAAGTTAGTGCCTGGATTAATTGCAGGACTACTTGGTATAACTATTTGTCCCATTAAACTCTCCTATATCCTTTTATGCCGGTAACCTGACAATATTGTCTAAGTTTCTAAACGGAACGGGTTCACCGGATTCTGCTTCATAGCTCGCAATTGTGAATGGGAACCAGATCTGATCAGTTTCTTGGAATACATAGATGATAATCTGGCCGCCTTGATCATTAGTTCGTGTAACTGCAAAATCGCCTTCTGATGCAGGAAGTTGGAACGGTCTTGCAAATCTGTCAACAAAATCAACACGTCTGTCACCTGTATCAAATGTGTGTATATTATAGGCAGAATCTTCTGGATGAATGAACGGATAAGGAACATCAACACTCCTAATCCAACTTTCGTCTAATGTATCCTGGAATGCTTGATCCTTTCCGATACCGATTTCAAAGCCTTTTTCAGAACCTGCAATACAATAACGCATATTGCCTAAAATTCCTCGGTTTCGATCTCTATATCTTTCAACAAGGTAGGCAGCAGCAACAGCACATGCTGTATCTAAATCAGTGTTTAACAAGCCAGGCTCGTCAAGTACTGTTACACCAAACGGATTAAGAGTTGGATCTACTTTATCTTCGTCTGTTAGACCTGCTAATTTTCCGTATCTTTGATAATTTCCGCGTCCTGTTAACTGTATCAATCCTCGACCAATATAATTACCTCCGTCATTTGTATATTGGTTGCCGAGATTACGTCCCGTCGGAACATCTTTGCCGTATACATATTCAAAGAAATTAAATTTATCTGCTTTTAGTGTTGTTAATTGACTGTCAGTTAGTGATCGGGTTGAACTGAAAATATCTCTAATTCTTTCGTTAGAAGTTCCGCTATATGAACTTTCTTCTAACAACCCTAATGCACTTTCTGTATGCGCACACGCAACAGCTGCATAG
>Ga0209138_1002528_pt1 | contig 14041 bp, 12 predicted proteins | sample SaaInl3SG_22_DNA_FD_184645 | JGI IMG/M metagenome (GOLD analysis project Ga0209138, IMG submission 184645) | Marine microbial communities from expanding oxygen minimum zones in the Saanich Inlet - ESP_153SG_22_DNA (SPAdes) (version 2) | ecosystem: Environmental > Aquatic > Marine > Intertidal...
TGAGGTACTCACTACTGTAATTCGATCCGGCAGAAAACTGAGTCGACTGCTTCATTGCCTGCCCAAGAACTTCACCATCTGCTGCCGAACCAATCAGATGCTGTCCATCTGTGGTCATGACCTGTAGGACGTTTCCTGATCCTTGATTCAAATCGAGTTCAAATTCAACTTGATCTTGGCCTGCTGAAATCACAGTCAGTGGGTTCACCACAGAGGATTCGACACCGATCGCTCTTCCAGAACCCAAGTCTTCAAAATTGACCAAACCGCTATCTGTGTTCGGAATACCACTGAAGGTGGCGACAGGATCAAAAATCCCATTATTTTTGGCGTTGGGTGTAATACGAAACATTGACGCAGCTGCGATTTCAATCCCACCTGTGATTGCGAGTTTCATACCTTTCGCAGCACTGAAATCCGGAATCAGTTGGAATCGATCACCTAACGCCTCATCTCCGGTGATTTGTATCGATATATCATCGAGTACTAGCAGCCCGTTTTGATTGGCAAATACGAAAGAGCCATCAACATCGTTTGCGTACCAGCGTTGCTGGCTATCATCATAAGCCACGCTAACAGGCCGCAGTCGATAGTTTTCAGGGTCAGTCACGGAGACATTAACCTGAAAATCAGATGCTGAAGCGTCACGCTGAACATCAAACGTGGGCTCAATTGAAAAAAATGCTCCCCCCTGCTCACCTTTTCCGTTGAGGCCAGTCGTCTGGATGACATTCACTTCCGTGACCAAGACTCGAGCCAACTCATTGAGCCTGCTGTCCACCGTCACCAAGGTTTTTTCATAAAAATCAGCGTAACCAGATACCTTCCCGCTAGGTATCCCGGTCAATGTCTCGGATCCTAAACGTCCTTGGAGACGATACTCAAGACGGTCTTGATCGGTTGGCAATGGGCTTACGTAGAGCTCTGATGATTGCACTCCCTCTACAATTTTTCCTTTCGTAGTCGACTCTGAAACGGAAACAGTCACCAGGCCGCGCTTGTCAAAACTTGTCCTTATCTGGACGTACTCTGATAAATCCCTCAACAACTGATCGCGTCGATCGAGAAGTTCAGGAGGTTGCGCCTGTTCAGAGCTTTGTTTCTGTAACTGCCGATTCACCTCAGCAAGCTGCGAGGAGAGAGCGTTCGCAGAGCGCACACTAACCTCTAGGGCTGACAAAGACTGCTCACCCAAATCGCTCAGCTGTTCAGACAAACTCTGAAATCTAGTCGCCAAAGCCTCGCCTTCGCGGAGCATCGAGCCTCGCAATGCCGGAGAAGCAGGCTCTGTCGATAGGGCTTTAGCCGCTGAGAAAAACTGGTTTAATGCCGTCGTGAGACCAATCTTTTCATCTCCCAGGATATCAAGCAGCCGACTCGCATACTCGGCTGAAGCTCCCTCAGATTCCAAATCTGCCGTCGCCTGTTGTAGAGAGGACTCTAAGAACCCATCGTATTGTCTGGATACACCTTTAAAATATGCGCCAGTGCCAATGTACCCATTTCCAACTTCTACAGGTTGATTCTGTTCGATCTTCGTTGTCTGCCTGCTATAGCCGTCCGTACTCAAATTCGCGATGTTGTTAGAGACAGTTGCTAAAGCCCGCTGGTATACGTTGATACCACTCGCTCCAATCTGCAGAAGGTCAGCCATTACTCAAGACCCCCAAGACCCAATCGCGAGCGATTCAACAAAAATTGCTGCGTCATCCCTTCAGGAATTGGTAATCCATCCGATTCATTGACTAGAGGAAGTGGCGATGATTTTTTAGATTCCAAAGAAAAACTTTGCTGGACCTCAGAATGATTGGATTGAGTCTGTGATTGCCGAATAAAATTCTCGACCATCTGGCTGAGGCCAGTTGATCGACGCCCGGCCATCGACATCGCAAACTGCTGGTCGAGCATCTGCTCAAACGTTTTCGTGCCCGATGACTCCAGAAGACCGCCCTCGGGGACTGTCGCCCGCATCGACTTCATCATCATCTGTAAAAACATCGCCTCGAACTGACTCGCCGTTTTTTCGATCGTCTTCTCATCAGTACGATCGCGGGCTGCTCGCGCTTTTAAAGCGCCCAGCCCACTAAAGTCATACGTTGTCTTGATGTCTGTTTCAGATGTCATCAGATCACCACCAATTCGGCCCGCAGACTCCCTGATGACTTTAATGCCTCAAGGATTGCAATCAGAGAAGAAGGGGTAGCTCCGGTCTCGTTGACAGCATCGACTATATCGCGCAGATCGACTCCAGGCTGGAAGAGAAACATCTTGTTTGCCGGTTCCTCTATCGCGACGTCAGCATTTTGAAAAGCAACCGTCTCGCCTTGATCAGCAAATGGATTCGCCTGACTCACCTCATTTGTAGCAGATACGGTAACGGTGATCGGACCGTGGGTAACAGCCGCGGCCGTGACTTTCACGTTTCTACTGATCACCACTGTTCCCGTCCGACTGTTTACAACGATTTTTGCAGACGGTTCCCCTGGGTTAACATCCAGATTTTCCAACAGCGACAGAAAAGCGACTCTAGAATTCGGATCCGTGGGAGCACGAACAGCTACCGAAACACCGTCAATGGCGTTAGCGGTCCCCTCTCCAAAAACAGTGTTTATTTTATCGACGATCCCCTTGGAGGTTGTAAAATCTCCGTTGGAGACATTCAGAACAATGTGGTCAGACCGGTTAAAAGGAGACTCAATCATTTTTTCAACAGTCGCGCCATTTGGGATGCGACCAGCAGTAGGTACGCCTATGGTAATTTCATCACCGGCTGCATTGACTTCAACACCGGTAGAGGTAAGCGGCCCCTGCGCGAGCGCATAGACCTCTCCGTCAATCCCCCGCAAGCGCGTCATAATCAACGTCCCACCACGCAACGACGTAGCCGCACCAATAGTCGAAATATTAACGTCGATGTTTTGACCGGGTTTGGCAAATGCTGGAAGCGTAGCCGTCACCATCACGGCTGCAACATTGTCCGCAGGAATGCTACTCGCCTGAGTCCCAGCAACATCAAAATCTGAAAGAACGCCGTCCACATTCACTCCCAGACGCCCAAGTATCGATCGCAATGACTGCCCCGTGTATGGAACGGCTCCACCGTCTCCTGTCCCGTTTAAGCCGACCACCAAGCCATACCCTATAAGCTGATTCGACCTAACACCTGCGACACTCGTCAGATCCTTGATCCGATCGGCGCAAGTAATGTTTGAGATGAGTAATGTTAAGACCAGCAGAAGACCTTTCATAAAATACTCCTAAAACGGCCAGATGCTGAGCAGAAGGTTGGTACCCCAAGGAATTCTTTGGGCGTTCGCATTCTGCCCGACCCCCTTGTAAGTAATCTGAGCTGAAGCAAGCCGCTTCGATTGGACAGTGTTATCAGGTGCAATATCCTGCGGGCGAATGATCCCTTTTACCTGAACTACTTCCGAACCAACCGAGAAATTAACAATTTTTTCTCCTCGGATTAACAGATTACCGTTGGGATAGACCTCGACAACCTGCGCGGTCATCGTTCCTTGCAATGTTGCACTTTGATCAATCACGCCAGATCCGCTGGAAGAGATCTCATTTTCTTCCTGCATATCATCAGACAAAAAAAGTCCCCCCGGGCCTGCAATATTCGCGAGCTGCAAGGGAGAGAACACATCCGTCTTGGTCTTCCTGGAGGCTGTATTTTTAGTCGTCGTATCTGCGTCCAGCGACTCATCCAAAACGACCGTAACCATATCGCCCACTCGGTAAGCTTTCTTTTCGCCAAACCAACTATCCGAATATGAAGCATCATAGATGGATCCAGTTGGGATTGACGAACGAGCCCGCTCAACCGGCATTACTGGTGCATAATCGGGGGATGGGCCAGCTATTTTTTGGGGACCCAAGCAGCCCGAAAGACCCAGAATCGTAAACAGTAGGATTAGATTTCGCATTAGGTTACCTATAAATTCTGATTCAGGAATCGGAGCATAGAGTCAACCGAAGAAATCGCCTTTGAATTAATTTCGTAAGCGCGCTGGGTCTCGATCATATTCACCATCTCTTCGACTACATTGACGTTAGCCGCCTCTAAAAAACCTTGTGAAATTCGCCCGGTACCATCGGCGTCAGCAGCCCCCACCAATGGAGCGCCAGAAGCTGAAGTCTCGCGGTACAGATTCTTACCCATCGGTTCCAAACCTGCGTAATTGACAAATCTGGTAAGGAGGAGTTGACCAATCACTTGCTCTTCGGCAACTCCGTATGGCTGGATCGTGACCGTGCCATCCTCGCCGATGCTTATTGACTCAGCATTGGCCGGAATCGCTATCGCAGGCTGCAACTGCATCCCATTTGATGTCACAAGTTCTCTATCTACGGATAACTTGAATGATCCATCTCTGGTGTACGCGAACGTTCCGTCCGGCTGAAGAACTTGGAACATTCCTTCACCCTGGATAGCAAGATCCAAAGCGTTTTTTGTCTGGATCATTGATCCTTGAGTATGCGTCTTCTCCGTCGCAACAATTCTCACCCCTGTACCGATCATTAAACCGGTCGGCGACTGGTTATCACCACCAGTTGATCCGCCTGCCTGGCGTATGTTTTGGTAGAGCAAATCCTCAAACACGGCTCGATCACGCTTAAACCCTGTGGTGTTGACGTTTGCCAGATTATTTGAAATGACCGTCATGCGCATTTGTTGCGCATCGAGTCCAGTTTTAGATACCCAAAGCGATGCTTCCATCTGTAATCCCCTAAGAAATCCGCATCATGGCAGCGCCTGATGAATCGTTATCTTTCATTTCTTTAATTATTTTGGTCTGCATCTCAAATGAACGTGTGTGGTCAATGAATTTTACGAGCGCATGTACAACGTTCACGTTTGAGCCTTCAAGTGAACCGACGGAAACAGACGCAGCTTTTGGGCCATTCTCAAAATCCATTCCATCTTCAGTGTTCTCTATTGGGAAAAATAAACCATCTTCTCGTCTAGCTAATGGTGTCTCAGACGCATCCTTAATGTTCAACCGAGCAAATTCTTGCGGCGGTTCTGCAGGATTATTGAAATCCCTCTGAAATAACGTGCCGTCTTCTCCAATTTCAAGCTTAAAAACAGTCGGATCTGGTGTTTCTATCGGTGCTCCAGATTCATCCAGTACCAAAAAACCCTCTGCATTCCGCAGCAATCCGTTTAGATCGACTCTGAGGTCACCACGCCGCGTCCAGGCTAATTCTCCATTCTCAGCCTGAACCCCGAGTACCGTAGAATCATTCATTGCCACGTCTAGAGGGTTGCCAGTAAATTGACGCGTGCCTTCAGATAAATCAATCTGAGCTGACGTGGTCGCTCGTGGTAAAAATCGCGAATCAAACCCGTCACTCTCTACCCTGACAGCCCGGTTGGCTATTTGGTAAGCCTTCTTAAATCCGGTCGTCGAAACGTTCGCCAGCTCATGAGTCAAACTCTGCCGATCGAGCCGATACTCAGACATTGCGGTGGTGGCTGTGAAGACTAAGCGATCCATACATTTAACCCATCGTTTCTAATTAGCTTCTGATATTAATAATCGTTGAGGTCAACGTTGACGAAGTCTCAATTGCCTTAGCGTTAGCCTGGAAGTTCCGCTGAGCCGTGATTAGATCGACCAGCTCAGAGGTCAAGTCAACATTCGCCCTCTCCCTAGCTCCAGCACGGATCGTGCCAAACCCAGCACCGCCTGGCTCACCAAGTGTGGGAGCCCCGGATTCATTGGATTCCAAGAAGGTTGAATCTCCAAGCTGGCGCAACCCGTTAGGTGTCGAAAAAGTGGCAAGTACAATCTTACCCTTCAGATCTTGAGTACCGTTTGAGTAGGATGCCGTCACGAGGCCATCATCTGCGATATCGACTGATACCAAGGAACCGTTGGGTTGCCCATTTTGGCCTTGAGAGTTAACCGAGAAATCGCCAGAAAATTGAGTAGATCCTGCGTAATCGATATCGATGTTCAAAGTATTACCTGAGCCACCAATGACCACGTTATTTAGGGAGATTCCGTCAATTGGCGAGATCAAATTACCCGCCGTATCAAAGGTCAACTCACCTTTATCTAGAAACAGTGGTCGATATTCAGGATCCTGATCAAAGTCTGGATATTCATCAGGCAGCGAAGGTAATGTAGTTCCCGATTCCGTGAATTCTTCATAAACGCCATCTATTTTAGCGACCAGTATGGGATCGCCATTGGATGCACGATCGACTACTGGACTTCGATAGGTCACCGTTTGTCCGGCATTAGAATCAATGTTTTCTAAACCGTAACGAGCCGGACCAGAAATCTGTAAGAAGGCAGAGTTTCCAGTTGTCCCAGTTGTAAATGTAAAAATCTCGTTATCTTGATCGAAGGTCACGCTGACGCCCGAGATCGAGTTACCGCGAGAGTCCTCCATCGCATTAATTCGATTTTCTAGCGCCTCACGGAATCTTGGGAGACTGTAGGTCCCAACGGGAAGCTTGAAAGTTTCAGTTACGTTGTCGACCGTGACCGTGAATTGATTTGTCGAATCATCGACAAAAAATGTTTCATCCGGATTTATACCAACCTGACGACCAAAGACCTTTGCTGGTGTGGATGCGACACCGCGGACTGCAGTCGGAAGATCAACCGCGACCGCCTCTAGGTTCGCCGATTCGTCACCGGTCGGATTGAACCCAAATAATTCGGCTGCTGCGTCAGATATATTGTCGATCCTGATACCGGAACTATCACCGGTGGTACCACTAGAAATAGTAAACCGGCCGCCTGTATCGTCTGAATCAAATTCCACCACGATCCCGAAGCGCTGTTGAGCCGACTCGACAATTTGCTCCCCGTTGGCAATTACCTCAGATGGATAACGACCCCTCGAATCAAGGGTGTAATCTGCAGAGAGATTATTTAATCCGAACAGTGTATTCGGGACGGCACTTCCGCTGAGTGACGCACTCTCTGGCACATTGGTTATCGTTAGTTGACTACGATCGTCTTGGGTAAGAAACACGAATCCTTTTGATGCTCTATTATAGCTGACCTCAATACTGGTCCCAGTAGCCGCTTGAAGCTGCCTTTCGATCTCTGCTGACAAGGCAGTTTCTGTGTAAGCTGAACCTGAGGGGATATAGACATCCACAACTTGAACAGGATCATCAGAAGATCTATCAGCCTTAAACGTCATCCTAAATTGTCGGTTCGCGTCAGAAGAAAGATCAAAATAACGCTGATCACCCAATTGACGATTAATCTCCTTAGTCATCAATTCAGCAATATCAGACCCATGGACCCCAGTATTTGCGGGGTCAGCAAGGGCTGAAAGATCAATCGTAATAGAGTCAGTCTCAAGTGGCTCATTAGGATCTTCGTCGATCGTCAGGTCAAACGCGGCCGACAGGTCAGCAGCTGCAGACCCGGTGGTCGTCAAACTCGTTGTGTCTCCCTCAGCGACAGCGACTCCCGCAATAGAAATCATATCCGACGTACTGTTGGGAATCCTCGAGGTCGTGACTGTAAAGTTAGACCCATCTGCTCGGCTGACCGTCAACGTGTTAGACGCCGTAGCCGAGAGGTCGACAGAGTAGCTAGTTCCGATTGCGCCAGCGTTTAGGACTGAGGCCAGCTCGGAAACAGTCACAGTGCTGTCAAGAGTTTTGCCGTTAATAGTGAAAGCTGTTGCAGTCGTGGACAACGTTGCTGAGGAGGATGAAATATTCTCGTGCACTGCCGCGTCCCCGGATAATGAGTGATCATCACCTTGGGCTATCTTAAAGTTCTTTCCATCGGCCCTGGTGATGACAATTCTTGACGCTTTATCGACATCTCCATTTACGTCTGTAGAGGCACTGAATACGTACTCTCCACGACCCTCAACAGAGTCAAAAGTGAATGCTCCGTAGGCGGACGGGGCTGTCATAGGGGTCGCTGTACCCGCCACAGCATTTGCATAACTTGTTGCGATCTTGAACGTATCATCCGAACTACGGATGATGTAGTACGTGCTCCCATCGGTCAGTGTTGTCCCATGCGAGCTATCCCCATGTGCATTAAAAACAACCTGGTCACCAGTCTGGTACCCGTGTCCCGTAGCCGTTACCACATTGCTGGTCACATCAGTAAAGACGAGAGAAGTAGCCGCGGACGCAGTATTTAATGCGGCAATGATGTCTGCTACTTCGGCATCAGCTTCTAATGCAGCGGTTGTGAATGTTCGTGAAGTGCTGTCTTCATCAGTTAGGGTGATAGATATGCGGTCATCGGCTTCAATGTCCGCCGTCTCCAAAATATCTATTGAAGCTGTGGCAGGTCTTACCGAGCTGACAACCTCTTCGGTACCATCTGGTAAAGACATGGTTAAAGTCACAATTTCTGAAAAATCTAAAGACTGAGAGGCGTTACCTCCACTAAATTGAATCCCAGTACCAGCAACCGCATCAGCGTAGGTGCGCGCGAGCCTTACAGTGTCATCGGTAATGCCGTCACTATCGACACTCTCAGAGTCTGAGCTAATGGCGTAATACGTTGCGCCATCAATAAGACCGTTAGCGACTGTTCCTCCGTTTGCGTTGTAGACAACTCGATCACCGGTCTCCAAGCCGTGACCTGCCGAAACTGCGAGTTCGGGGGCTGAGTCAAAGGTCATTGTCAGATTAGTGGCGACGTCGGTAATGCTAAGTGCAGTCCCGTCTTCAGCATTATCTGCGCTGGAAGCGAGGCTGAAAGTGGTATCGCTCAGATAGATCACGTAATACGTGTCACCATCCGTAAGGCCTGTTCCGTGCGCGGCATTGCCTTGAGCGTTAAAGGTGACCTGGTCGCCGGTCTTATAACCATGATTTGGAGTGGTAGTGATAACGTCAGAGGTGATGTCATCAAACACAGTCGAGGGCGTTGTCGGGGTCCCTACGGTGACGCTGTGCGTGCCTACGTTAGCTAATTCTTCATCATCAAAGGTGAGGTTAATAGAGGGAACCACGGGCGCAAAGTTTACTCCATCATTTCCATCGAGGTACTCTAATCCGAGTTTTTCACCGCTCGCTGTGGCTGGAGTGGAGACAGTTGCATCGGCCAAGTCATCCAGGATGTATTTTTGTGCTATCTGCCTTTCATTGATCACTGGTAGCTCGGTCTCTGGAACAATTGTGCCGTATTTGTCCACGAACAAGGGAGTCCCGTCTGCAGAGGTCGCTTGCCCTAATCCCGGAGTAATCTCCTCTCCGTCCAACACAATATGTGTCTGCCACTTGTTGAATGGATCGGTAGAAGACGCAACTTCGACCCTGCGATAGAAAAAGGTCAGCAAGAAATCATTACCGTTCTCATCAAAAATCGTCACCGCCGCGGACTTTGCGTAGGTCGTTGGATCATTTGGGTTGAAAGGTTTTACAGTTTCAACGTTAGCGTCATTGAGCTGGGTCAGGGGTAAAGATTCGGCAGGAAAGTTGATCGCTAAATCAATTTGGCTCGTTGCTATCGCCTGACCGACTGTGCTGGGCGCAATAGTCAACGGGACTAAGTCAGCTTGGAAGTCAGCCTTACCGAGGGAGTCAACACTCGCAACACGCAGAAATTGTCCTGCTGAGTTCACAACTGTGTTCTGTTCGTCGAGAAGAAATGAGCCATTTCTCGTAAATAGATTCTGACCGTCTGATGACTTGATCGGGAAGAATCCCTCTCCGGTAACAGCAAGATCGAGGGAGTTACCCGATAACTCAATATTTCCCTGAGAAAACTCTTGCGTGACCTGTTTCAACGCAGTTCCCTGGCCAACAACTGTCGACGCCTTTTGTAGCGGCGATGTTGCGAAAATATCACCGAAATCAGATCTTGATCTTTTGAATCCTGTAGTACCTGCGTTCGCGATGTTATTAGACGTTACAGAAAGTTGTGTCGTTGCTGCATTGAGTCCAGTAAGTGAGGTAAAAAACGACATTGTTAATCTCCTGCTTGATCAATTTGATTATTTGATGAGTTATCTCGCGGACTATCCCCAATGCGAGACACCTGCGAGATGGGTATAGACACATTTCCGGCGAGATTGAGCGTTAAGTCACTGGTCGCCGCATTCCAAGACACCGTTTCTACTTTTGAAAAGGTGCTCGGCACAACATTATTAGCGGCCCCATCAGTAGTAGTAACGCCTCGGATAAAGTAGTCACCAGCTGGGGCTGCACTGCCGTCCGCCATCCGGCCGTCCCAATTGAAGGAGGCAATGCCAGATCTCTGCGGACCAGATACAATTGAACGAATAAGGGCTCCCGAAGCTTGATCATAAATCCCCAGCTCGACCTGTTCTGCTCCAGTAGGCAAGGTAACTTCGATCTTCGAAGGAGTCTTCCCATCGGTCGAAATTCGGCCCGTTTGAGCAAAGACGGACTTGCCGACTAGATTTGATCCAGTCATGATCCGGTCAGATCTAATCACATCCGTCATGTCGCTTAATGAAGAGGACATATTAGTAATCCCTTCCAACTGCGAAAACTGAGCCAGCTGAGCAACAAATGCCTCATTCTTCATTGGGTCAAGCGGATTCTGATTCTGAAGCTGAGTTGTCAACAGTTGTAAAAATGCATTCCGGTCAAGTTCATCTTCGGATGACTGGAGTAGCTGTGATTCGTCATATTCAGCTTTCGTCAGAGTTCCAGTCGAAGCGAGAGAAATATCTGTGTTCATCGTTAAGCCTTCGTAATATCAAGTGTTCGCATCATTAACTGTCGAGCAGTTGTGACAACCTCTACGTTATTCTGAAAGGATCGAGAGGCTGCGACCATTTCGACCATTTCGGTTACTTCATTCACATTTGAGAGAAAAACGAATCCGTCATCATTGGCTTCCGGATTGCTAGGATCATGAACTTTGCGAACGGGATCAGCGCTGTCTATGATTTCTCTCACCTTAACGCCACCGATAGTATTGAAACCGGCATTCAGATCAGCCTGATCAACGAGAGCTCGAAATACGGGTCGCTTGGCCCTGAAGGCTTCCTCTTCAGTTGGAGAAATCGACCCAGCGTTTGCAAGGTTCGATGCAGTCGTATTCATACGTATGGTTTGAGCCGTCAACGCAGTCCCAGCGATTTCGAAAATATTTTTCAACATACTAACTACTCCCCACGCAATGATTTACGTATTCCAGAGATTCGACTTTCCAAAAACTGCAAAGTCGCCTGATATTGACTTGCAGCCTCACCGTACTTTGCCTGTTCAACGTTTATCTCAACAGTGTTACCGTCGACCGCTGAGTTGTATGGAATTCGAAATACGATTCCGTTTGAATTTTCTATTTCTCCAGTTTCAAAATGTCTGGAATTAGTAGCCGCCATTGGGCTAGGGTTAGCGTTCGACAAAATCTTTTGGAAATCTAAATCTTTGGCTTTGTATAGTGGTGTATCCGCATTAGCTATGTTGCTCGCCAACAACTCGACCCGCTGATTCCTGAGGCCAAGCGCTCGCTCGTGAATACCAAATGGGTTTTCCAACAGCTTCATGTTAAATCCTAAAGTTACGAGTCTATCCGTCGATTAACTCTTAAGTTCTTTGCAGAATATGTAAGCAAGGTATGTGCCAATAAGAAAAGAGACGAGCGTGGGAGGTGCCGAATCACGGCTCCGGCAATAATTCGCCTAATAGTTACGGCAAATTGCCGCCAGAAATACGTTTGGCATTTCGACAGATGTCACACATAATCAGTTCATGGCACGTTTGGTTTTCGTTATTGGACTTATTTTCAGCAGTCTTGCGCACCCTTCCAGTTTTAAAGGGGGCATTGAACCACTCGTCGAGGCGGTAACTCACTGGGTAGCCAACCAGCTCCAACAAGAAGCGGACACTTTTACGGTAATAGCGCCAGATAAACGAACTCCCATTCAACACTGCCAGACAGATCTCGCTATCAAATTCCCATTCGCAGAAAATCAGAACACAGTGGAGGTCAAATGCTCGAACCCCAATTGGAAACGCTATCTTAGAGTTGAAGTTATCAAGAAAAGTGGCGCTTGGGCATTGAATAAATCCTTACAGCAGGGAACAGTGATATCCGCAAAAGATCTCTCAGCTACAGAAGTTACTGGTCCGCAGTTAAACCTAGAGACATCCAAAGACCGGATCATAGGAAATGTTTTAACTGAAAGTTTAAGCGCTAAAGAAGTGATACGAACCAGTCATCTCAGCGAGCCAATCCAAGTCTATCTATCAACCCAAACTTACAATGTTGGAGACATTATAGAGTTTGACGATCTCATCTCTACTGAAAGAGCAGAAAAACTACACTCAAACGCGTTAATCGACTGGCCATCGGAGACGGTTTTAGCAAAAAAAATAATAGGTCAAGGGCAAGTCATTTATGAAACTGACATCGAGCATGTAAACACGATTTCCGTATGGGTACCCTCCAGCCAAGTAGCTCCTGGCAAAGTCGTCGAACCAAAGGATCTCTCGATTGAAAAACGGATAAAGCGCAGCGCTGAGAGATTTTTAAGCACCTGGCCAGAGAACACGGTTGTCGCAACAACCACACTTCAGCCCGGAGAGCCTATTTTAACGACTGATGTCGCAGAAGCGGAATACGTCCTCAGAGCGAAGTCAACGATCATAGTCGGACAAGTCGTAACTGAAGATATGGTAGAAAGAGTTCTAGAGCCTGTGGGCAAATTTGGACCGGAGCCCCTTAGACAAAGTTCAGAAGTTATCGGTCTCGAGGCAACACGGACTATTCGCGCAGGTAATCGCCTGGGTGTTAATGATCTGATTGCCGCTGATCTAATTCGAAAAAATGAAGTTGTGCGCCTAGTAATCACTCGCGGAGCATTAAAAATCACAGTCGAGACCGTCGCATTGGAAGACGCAAAGATTGGTGAACAAGTGTTGTTGCGAAACTCTGATTCCGGCCGCGAAATCCGCGGAATTGTGACTGGTCGGCACGAAGCGCGGGGTCTGTAAAAGGCCCAAAGTTTTTTGAAAAAAATGCTAAAGTTTTTTTATAAGCGGTCGATTTTTAGATTGTAAAGAATTTCAAGACGGTGAGGAGATGGAAATGACAGATCCGATTTCAGGCGTTGGCGGTAAAGCGTTATCCGCCATCAAGCCCGAGCAAAAAAAAGACGAGCCGGTCAAAGGTGCTGAATCTGATGCGCGGACCACATCGGCATCTCCAAAGGCTGCTGATGAAGTGAAATTAAGCGATGAAACAGTTGTTGAACTGAAGCGGGCTGGATTTGACGAAGAAAAAGTCGCTCAAATCAAGCAGGCACTTGCTGATGGGAATTATCCGCTTGATCCAAAGCGTATCGCTCAAGGCTTTACGGATATCGAGAAGTTGCTGTAGCCTCACGGCATGCAGCAATTTGACTTAACCACCATCCTTGCGTCGGTTCGACGGCTAGACTCTCTCCTCACCGAAGAGTTTGAGGCGCTCAAGAACCAAAAGCTTGACGTTTTTGAAGCGCTACAGACTGAGAAAATTGATATTTTAGAGTCCTTAGCGAAGCTCAATCTGTCTGAAGAAAAGGTTGATCGAGAGACGCTCGAGCGTTTGATTAACGACCCGACATGGAACGACATCACCTCCATCTTAGAGCAGTGCAAACGCTCTCACCAACGCAACGAACTCCTCATTTCGAAGCAGCTTGATAGTATCCGCGGAGCCCTATCGGCACTGCAAAACCAAGACCCCACAGCGACCTTAGAGCTTTACACCAAACTTGGGAAAACCCGAACCACGCGACGGTCGATTCTATCCGGTGATGCGTAAGGCTAACGAAGCGAACAATCGGCCAGATCCCGGGCTCATCCGATTGAGCGTCGCAATCTCTTGTGTCTTTTTGTCTGTCGCCATCTTAAATCTGGGCAAAACATCGCTGTCTCAATGGCAACCGCGACCTACTGTGACTTGTGATAACGGAGATCCGGTTCATCGCTTCGCGCGCGTGAATGCCAATCGAGTCAACATCAGAGATCTGCCCACTGTCTTTTCCAATGTGTTGGATCAGAAGAATCGAGACGATGCGATCACTGTTGTCTGTGAGTTCGGCGTGTGGTCAAGGATTGATGCAC
>Ga0209138_1002542_pt1 | contig 13949 bp, 10 predicted proteins | sample SaaInl3SG_22_DNA_FD_184645 | JGI IMG/M metagenome (GOLD analysis project Ga0209138, IMG submission 184645) | Marine microbial communities from expanding oxygen minimum zones in the Saanich Inlet - ESP_153SG_22_DNA (SPAdes) (version 2) | ecosystem: Environmental > Aquatic > Marine > Intertidal...
ATGGAAAGAAGATTGAGTAAAAAGGATTTAATGGAACTCTATGGAGTAGATAGAGTAACCATAGAAGATTGGAGAAGAAATAGAGGATTAAAGATGATAGAAGTATCTACTCATTCAAAATACATCACTGAAAATGATTTATTAGAGTGGGAAAATAGTATGAAAGGTAATATTAAAGTTAAGAGGTTAATTAATCAAAATGTATCAAAATGAAGTACTAAGAAGATTTGATAGACTCTTCTAAAAACTTTTGAATTGAATAATATATCAGTATATACAGGATGAGGTTTCTTGTAACTGAAAAAAATACTTTTTTCCTAAACCCAATCGGAGTGACTTTTATATCCGAGTCAGTTTTTTTGATGATAAATAAAATTTTTAAAAAAGTTGGTAGGGTAAAACATAAGTTGATTGTTATATAATAAAACAACTAATATTTTAAAAGTTTAATCAAATGAAAAAAATTATATTACTCACTACAGGAATTATTTTATTTTCTTGTTCTACAGAAGAAATTACCGATGATCAAAATTTGATCGATGAAATAGAAACCCTCGCTGTTGATGAGGAGGTAAATTCAGAGAAAAATGATTCAATCACAAGTAAAGATACTGACAACGATGGGATCAATGATGATGCTGATGTTGATGTTGATGGTGACGGTACAATAGACAACGGTACTGATAGTGATGGTGACGGAATTAATGATTTAGCTGATGTTGACAATGATAATGATGGTATAGAGGATAATGGTACTGATATTGATGAAGACGGAATTAATGATGACTATGATGATGATATTGATGGTGACGGTATTTCTAATGAAGATGATGAATACCAAAATCTGTCTGATACCGATTTAAGTTCAACGGTTCAGCAAAAAATAACCGCTTATATCAACGAAAATCATACGGGAGAAACAATCACTGAAGTGGAGATTGAAAACCAAATCATTGAGATTGAACTTTCTGGAAACACAGAATTATTCTTTACACTCTCTGGTGATTATTTAACTACTGAAGTAGATGATGAAGATGACAACGATGATGATGATGACAGTGATGATGATGAGAATGAATACAGTTCTTTATCTAGTAGTACCTTAAGTGAAGCGGTTCAACAAAAAATAGCAGACTATATCAGTGCGAACTATCCTAATGACTCTGTAACTGAAGTTGAAATTGAAAATCAAAAAATTGAAGTTGAATTGTCTAGTGATGTTGAACTAATTTTTGATCTTAACGGCAATTTTCTTAGACTAGATGATTAAGTTTTATTCAATAATTTTTTTGCTGGTTTTTACCCAGGGAATCTACAGTCAAGTCTTGGGTTCTTTATTCGATGAAATCGAAAACAAACCCACCGAAGTAAAACTTCTTCCGGAATCAATGATTTTTACCCAAAGTATATTATGGGGTGAAAAGGGATTGATGAGAAAAACTAATTTATTTCCCCTCTCGATAGAAAGTCGGGAGCGGGAAATGAAAATAAGAAGAGGGATGTTAACTGCTCATCAACTCATTGGATACGCTACGCTTTTGGGAATGATTGGCCAGGGAATTACAGGGGTTCAACTATATAAGGGCAATGATAGATTTGAGGACCTTCATGAATCAATTGGTGTTTTTACTACTGCTTCTTATTTTACAGGAGCAGGATTGTCACTATTTGCCCCTCCTCCCTTACTGAGTATTAAATCAAAAGGGTTAAATTCTATCAAAGCACACCGATGGTTGGCAACTGTTCATTTTTCTGCAATGATTGCAACTAACCTATTGTCTGAAAGCAATAAATCTTACCATAGAGCGGCTTCTTTCACTTTATTTGGGAGCTATGCCTTAGCCATTCTTTCATTTAAATTTTAAATATGATTCGACTCCTTTTTTATCCAATCTTTTTTATGGGTGTTCTGATGCTCACTGCTCAGGAGCAAAAATATCAACTCAATACGGAGAAGAGCAAAATTACCTATTCTGCCAATCACATACTCCACCCGTGGAAAGGAGTAAATACAAAGGTGAAAGGTGTTTTAGTATTAAATACTAATAACCAAGAGATAAAAGAGATGGCAGTATTGGCATTCGTTCAAGATTTCGATAGCAAAAATGAAGGGCGTGACGCTCATGCCCTTGAAGTGTTAGAGTCCTTGTCTTATCCACAAGTTCGTTTTTACTCTAATTTAATGGAACAAAAAAAAGCCTCTCTATTCATTCATGGACAATTAGATTTTCATGGGGTTCATAAAAATGTTACTATTGTTGGTGTTAAAAAATTAGTAGGGAATAAAATAATTTTAAGTGGTAATTTCGAAATTAAACCCACTGATTATAAAATCCAACTTCCTTCTTTTATGATGGTTAAAATAGATGATGTTTTGAATTTTGATTTTGAATTAACATTCAATAAATGAAAGTAGTTCCTCTAAATTCTTTATGTGATAAAATTGTATTTGAAAAAGTATACAAGCAGTATTCGAAAGACTTGTATCGATTTTTGACCTATTCCTTTCAAGACAAAACCCTTTCAGAGGACATTACACAAAATGTTTTTTTAAAACTTTGGGATCAGTGTGAAAAGTTTGACTTGCGTAATATTAAAAGTCTAATTTTTACGATGGGAAAAAATTTGAGTTTAAATGAAATTAAACGAAATCAAAAAACAGAAGGAAAATCAGTCCAAGAGGTAACATTTTCCGAATCCCCTCAAGATTTGTTAGAAGAAAAGCAATTCAAAGAAAAATTAACCCATTCGATCAATCAATTAAATGAAAAAGAACGCGTTGTCTTTTTAATGAACCGTATCGATAATTTAACCTATCATGAGATTGCAACACAATTAGAGGTGAGTCAAAAGACTGTTGAAAAAAGAATGCATCATGCCTTAAAGGAACTAAACCGCTCCTTAGGAGTAGATTTAAAGAGAAAAAAATAATGGACAAGTCAACTTATCTGGCCTCGTGGATTGAAGGAACACTTAGTGATCTTGAGCTCGAAAAACTCGAAGGAAAAGAATCGTTAAAAAGATATAGTAAGATTAAAGAAGTTTCCTCAGAATTGGAAATCGGTATTCCAGAAAATTTGCATTGGGAAGTTTTCATGAAACAACTTCCTGAGAAAAGGGAACCACAAAAAAAGACTTTAAATTGGGTCTATTCAATTGCAGCAAGTTTTGTTGTGTTGGTGGGCATTAGTAGTTTTATACTCTCTCAAAAAACATATACTTCTCCAAATTCTTTTAATCAAGTTGACCTTTCAGATGGGAGCATAGTTCAATTAGCCCCTGGTGCAACACTTAAACACCAACGTAGTTTTAACTTAATCAACAGAAAACTTAAGTTGACTGGGGAGGCTTATTTTCAAGTTGAGAAAGGCAGTCCATTTATTATTGACAGTCCTAATGGTATTGTTGAAGTTTTAGGAACTGCATTTAAAATAATTGATAATGGAAATTTTTTTACGGTTATTTGTACTGAAGGAAAAGTAAAAGTAACACACCGAGAAAAAACCTATTTTTTGACAAAAGGATTGTCTTTTAGTTCTATCACAAAAGGGGTTTATGAAATTGATCTAAACCAATATACTGATCTGTCTACTAGTTATTACAATAAAGTTCCTTTAGATTATGTTGTCGATGTAGTAAGTAAACTCTACAATATTAATATTCAAATTTCCTCATTAAAAAACAATTACTTCACAGGTACAGTTGATCTAAAAGATCAAGAAAAGGCGCTAAGATCAATTAGTTTACCCTTTTCATTTAAGGTTGTTCAACAAAACATCAACAACTTTATTTTAATTGAAGAATAAAATGCGTTTTGTCTTTTTTATAGTCTTATTCGGTTCCCTACAATTAGTTGCACAAGAAGAGACTCCTTCCCTAAAAAATTCACTTTTTGAAGCGGAAAAAAAATACAATATCACTTTCACTTTTGATGATCTTCTAATATCGGGATATCTGCCGCTACATACTGTTCTACCTCCTTCTCTTGAAGAATTTAAACACATCCTTGAGCAAGAATATAAAATGAGTTGGAATCAAGACGGAAAAGACATCATTCTTTCCATTAATAAAATGGGATTGGGTGTTGTTTGTGGCTATCTCAAAAATGATTTATTTGATGAGATTATTCAAAATGCCACAATACTCCTGGGAAATCGATTTTCTGAAGTGAACGATATGGGGTATTTCTATTTCCAAAATGTGGACCCCTCTATAAAAGAGTTGACTTTTGTGTCAGAAAAATTTGGAACAAAAACACAGTCTATTGATTTTTCTGAAACGTGTCCTGAATACTATATTAATACAAATGAAATTGATCTAGACGAAGTAATTGTAAATTACATTGCCCCCCCCATAGAAAAAGTAAGTGGGGGAAGTTTTGAGTTTAATCTAAATCAATTTCAATCAAGTCCAGGAACTATTAATCCAGATTATTTTGAATTACTTAAACTTATTCCTGGAGTTAACGCTCCAAACGAAGACAATCAGCTTTTTATAAGGGGAGGAACACCAGATCAAAATCAAATTCTTTGGAATCAAATCAGGCTATATCAAAATAATCATGCCAACGGATCTCTATCTTCCCTAAATCCTTTTAGTATAGAAAATGTAAAATTATATGTTAAAGGGGTGCCTGCTTCATACGGAGAACACACCTCTGGATTGATTTTATTAGATAGTTACAAATCAAATACAAAACCTATTATTGGGTCTTTTGGAATTGGTTTATTGGATAGTGATCTTGTAGCTCATGGTAATTTTAATGATAAAATTCAATTGAATATATCCGCAAGAACAGCATTCAATACTATTTTATCTGATCAATTTAAAACCAATACGTTTAATAAAATTGAATTAACCAATCCTTTTGAAGAACAAGTTTTTTCTGAGCAACGGATCTATTACAATGATTTTAGTTTTTCCTCTAGAATTTTCCTTAAAGAACAGATAAATATAGACATACACGGTTTTTATTTGGAAGACCAAATTGGATATGAACTGATCCAAGGAAATATCGATTATAGTGATTATCTCAATACGATAAGCTCGGGGTTTGGAATCAGAATGGATTTGGGAAAAGGAAATTGGAATCACCACTATAACGGTTCGTTCTACGATTATCAATTAAGTTACGAAAGAGACTTAATACAATATGAAATGGAAGCGGATGAAATACAAACAGAAAAAGAGTTTGAAGACTTAACAAAAAGAGAAAATCATATTCAAGAATTCCTTCTTAACTCAAATCACAAAACATCCTTATTTAGAAAAAATGATCTGACTTTTGGGTCAGAATTCCTTTATCGAAATGTTGATTTGTTAAATGAAAATAGGGTTAATGACGAAGAACGAATTCTTACTGAATCGCTTCAAGGATTAAATATTGTCTTGTATTCAACTTTTAATTCTTCTCTTTTTAAAAACAATTCTATTGATGTTGGTCTTCGGTACAATTATTTTCAATCACTTGGAATTTCGAGGCTTGAGCCTAGAATTAATTTAAATCAAAAAATCAGCAAAAGATGGATTATAAACACCTCTTTTGAAAAAAAATCACAAACGATTTTTAAAATAAATGAGACCATCCAAAATACAAACTCGAGGTCAAATAATCTTTGGACGTTAGCGGGAAATGAACTCTATCCATTATTAAAATCAACACAGTATAGTTTGGGTGTTACCAGAAAAGGAGGGAGAACAATTTTTGATTTAGATTTTTATGCCCGACAATTAGGGGGTATAACAACTTTTAATTTTGGATATCTAGATCGAAATGATAGTGATTACCATCTTGGAGAGGCCTCTGTTTTGGGTGTTGATTTGTTATTGCAAAAAAACTGGAATAATTTAAATTTATGGACCAATTATAGTTATCAAGACAATCAAAATAGATTTGATGATTTAAAAGGGGGGCTTTGGTTTAATAGTAATTTTATGGTAAAACACCTTTTGACTATAGGTGTGAATTATACGTATAAAGGGTGGAATTTGAGTTCTAACTGTATATTGAGAAGTGGTGTCCCTTATTCTTCCCCAAACGGGTATCAAATCATTAGTCAAAAAGTTGTGCTTGACTATAATGATCTAAATTCTGAATTCCTTCCTTCCTTTCAACGATTAGACGCGAGCCTCACAAAAAGGATTCGTATGAATCAACATTTTAAAATGGATTTAAAACTTGCTTTTAAAAACCTTACAAACAGAAGAAATGTATTGGAGAGAATCTATTTGTATGATTCAACCTCAAGTACTATTAAATCGGTTGACAGATACTCAATGGTTCCCTTTATTAATTTTGGAGTTCGATTTACACTTGACTAGTATTTTTTCAAATCATACCCCACAAAACTCCTTTCCAACTTATCACAAACTCTCCCAGTAGTTCCACTACCCATAAAGGGGTCTAATACTAATTAACTTATGTTAGATTTAACATAAGTTATTTCAAAGATGAGGTTTCTTGTAACTGAGAAAATACTTTTCCTCAAAACCCCAATCGGAGTGGTTTTAATATCGGAGTCAATTTTTTCTCCCTATAGAAAATGATAGGTTGATATAAAAGAAAAAACCACCATATTAGGGTGGCTTGTTCCGGATACAATCTAAATTCTTTTTTTGAAAAAGAGGGATCACCCTAAAACAGAAAGTTCATTTTAGGTAAGACTTTTTGTAGTTATTAACTACATTCTAAAAAAACAAAGTTTAGCAGGAAAACAACCCAGCTCAAGAAAATCAGAAATTAGGAATTATTTGGACCCAGAAAAATTGATTTCCTTGATTCAGGTAATAAATTGTTAATGTTTTACTAATAATGAAGTAACGTTACACCATTAGTGTAGTTCTATTTTTGATCATTATGTAGTTTTTCCTCAAAAATTTGATTTTTTGAGGGAGGTTAAGTGGGTTCTTTATAAACCCACTTTCCTTTTATAGGGTGTTTACTATTGAATTGCCAACCTATACAAAAAGTCTGGGAGATTAAAATGTATAAATAGAAACACAAAATGTTTTTGGGATGTTATCAAAACTTAAACTTCCTTACAAAAACATAACATTGAATGTTCCTAAATTAACTTTAAAGTAACCTCTTCATCTCAAGGTCAAAATAGATTTGTACTAAAATTAAAACACAGAAAATGAAAACAAATTTATTTAGTTTAATCAGTAGTACTTTATTAATTGTATCGTGTACTAATCAAGAACCAACCATTGAATATGTCACTATAACAGAAACTGTAAAAGAAACAAATACAGTTGAGCTAGACCCATTTGCTGACACAACTTTAGAGGGCAACATAACAGAGGATCTAACTTTAGATCCCACAAAAATTTGGTTGATTAAAGGAAGAGTTTCAGTGGTTGAAGGAGTAACGTTAACCATACCCGCAGGAACCATTCTAAAAGCAACTTCAGGTACTGGAGCTGACGCTTCAACTCTGATCATCGCTAGAGGCGGGTTTATTGAAGCAAATGGCACCCCTGAAAAGCCAATCATCATGACTTCTGTATCCGATAATATTCAAGTTGGGGGAACCCATCCTCAAAGCGGACCCTCTTTAAACGTAGATACAAGAGGCCTCTGGGGAGGACTTTTGATTTTAGGTAAAGCCCCTTGTTCTTTTTCTGGAGATGTTTCAGAATTGCAAATCGAAGGAATACCTACCTCGGATAAAAATGGACTATACGGAGGTAATGACCCCAATGACAGTTCAGGTTCAATTCAATATGTATCAATAAGACACGGAGGAGCAGAAATAGGAGAAGGAAATGAAATTAATGGACTGACACTAGGAGGAGTTGGTTCAGGAACAACAATCGATAATATTGAAGTAATCGCAAATGTAGATGATGGTATTGAATTTTTCGGAGGAACGGTGAATGCTTCCAATCTATTGGTTTGGGGACAAGGAGATGATGCTATAGACATCGACCAAGGATATTCAGGCACCATTGACGGTGTATTAGTTATTTTAACGGCAGCTTCTGACCATGGATTAGAAATAGATGGGCCAGAAGGGTCACTTGAAGGAAGGTTTACAATAAAAAATGCTACAATTATTGGAGCTACAAGCAATTGTAATCCAACTGGGGTAGACGGAGAAATGGCTGATTTTAGAAAAGGAGCCACCGGAGATTTAATAAACGTATTGTTTCAAGATTTTTCAGCAGGTAAAGATGTTGAATTGGATGCTTCTGCAGACGCAAAATCTTATGCAAATGGGTTACTTACTTTTAAAGATATATATATTATGTACCCCACAAACAATGAGGGGCAAAGATGTAGTAATATTGAATCATTAAGTAAAATCTTTGATGACAAATCGGATGAAAGCACCTTTGAAAGCGATGCAGAAACGTTTGCAAGTGTCATTGATCAAAAACAAGAGAATTATGGACTTCCAAATGAACTGAACTTTTTTTGGACTTTTTTCAACCTATAATCATTATTTAACTACTCTAAAATTGTCTGGATATTATTGGTCAGACAATTTTGTTTTTACCTGTATTATCCATTTTAAACTTTACTATGAAATTCAAAATATATTCTCTTTTAATCGTTCTTTTATGTTCGTTAATTTCCTATGCTCAAACCGGAATAACTGGGGAAATTATAGATGGGGATTTTAATGAACCTTTACCTTTTACTAACATTATTGTCAAAGAAACAGGAGATGGAGCAACATCTGATTTTGATGGTAACTATAGACTTGAATTACCTGAAGGAGTCTATACTGTAGTCTACTCTTTCGTTGGATATGAATCTAAAGAAATTACCAATATAATTGTTGGAGGGGATCAATCGACTGTGGTAAACGTGGTTTTGAATTCTTCTGCTCAAGGATTAGAAGAAGTAGTAATTAGTGTTGATGCAAAGCAAAATACAGAATCGTCTGTATTAGAAATTCAGAAAAGATCGGCAAGCCTTCTTGATGGTATCTCCTCCCAAACATTTAAAAAAATGGGTGCAAATAATATAGCAAATGCAATTAAAAGTGTTCCGGGTGTTTCTGTTCAAGGAGGTAAATATATTTATGTAAGAGGTTTGGGTGACCGATATTCAAAGTCGATCTTAAACGGCGTGGACATTCCCGGCTTGGACCCAGATCGTAATTCCATTCAAATGGATCTTTTTCCTTCCAACCTGATTTCAAATGTTTTGGTAAATAAATCTGCAAGAGCAGATCTTCCAGCTGATTTTACAGGAGGGGTTATTAATATCATTACCAAAGATTTTCCAAATCAAAAAGAGGTTTCAATTAACGTGGGTGTTTCTTATAATCCCGAAATGAATTTTAGTGACAACTACCTTTCGTATCAGGGAGGGAAAACCGATTTTTTGGGTTTTGATGACGGCACTAGAAAAAATAAAATTTACAATTCGATTTTAGGTAACACGTTTGACCCCAGACTAAATTCAAGTATAAATGGACTTTCGGTGATCAATAAAATAGCAACGCAGTTTAACGAACAAATGGCTCCCATTAATGATACTAGCGGCATCAATTATAATGTTGGTGTTTCATTGGGCAATCAGCACACCTTCGAAAACGGAAATTCTCTTGGTTATTTAGGTTCTTTATCGTACCGAAGAAATCAAAACCTTTATCAAAATTCACAGGACAATGTCTATAATTTTAACCCCAATCCGGAAGTATTGGATTTTGACGAAAATAGAATTCAAAAAGGAACAATAGGAGAAGAAAGTATAATTACTAGTGGGCTTTTTGGAATAACCTACAAAACAAACTATTCAAAATTTAAATTGAACGCCTTACATATTCAAAATGGGGAAAGTTCTTCTGGACGGTTTAGACAATTGACTAGGTTTTCCGATTTTGTAGATTTTAATAAATATAACCTTGAATACAAAGAAAGATCGATCACCAACGGAATATTAACGGGGCTTCATAACCTACCAGACGATAAGCTAAAGGTGGAATGGACTCTTTCGGGTACGTTGGCAAAAGTGCATGATAAAGATATTAGAAACACAACCTTCCAAGACGAGGAAGGAGTGTTTAGTTTTCAAGAAAACACCGAACCAAAACGGATTTGGAGAACTCTTGACGAAGCGAACTTTGTTTCTAAAATAGATATAACAAAACGATTTTCATTTTTAGGTCAAGATGCTATTTTAAAATTTGGTTTATTTGGTTCTTCAAAAGAAAGAAGCTTTTCCATCGATCAATTTTCAGTAAGTACTACCTATACCTCTGAGGCAGACTGGAGCAATTATGGTGGAGACCCAAATCGGATTTTTGCTTTAGAAAATTTGATTGCCCCTAACAATCTAAATGGAACCTACATAAACCCTCAGACCACCATACGTCAAGACGCCAATGTTTTCAATTCGAGACAGCAAAACCTAGCCTCGTATTTATCAACAGAATTTAATATAGGGAGCAAACTAAAATCTATTCTAGGGCTAAGATTTGAAAATTATAAAGTCTATTATACAGGGGAAAATAGTCAATTAGGGGTGACTTATGCTAATAAGAATATTATTCTAAAAAATAATTTTTTCCCATCATCAAATCTCATTTATAAAGTAAATGAAAGTCAAAATCTTCGTTTAGCCTATTCTTTAACAACAGCGAGACCAAGCTTTAAAGAGGCTTCAATTGCTGAAATCTATGACCCATTGTCTAATTTGTTTTTCATTGGGAATATAGAGGTGCGACCTACCTACATTGATAACTTTGACCTCCGTTTTGAATCCTTTGGGGAACAATCTCAACTTTTTGCTGTCAGTCTTTTTTACAAAAAACTAACGGACCCAATAGAAATAGGTTTTGTTGCAGCCTCTACCTCAAATTACAAGCCTTTGAATCTTGATAACGCATTAGTTTATGGTGTGGAACTTGAGTTAAGAAAAAAATTACTTAGTTGGGGGGTGAACACTAGTAGTCTGGGATTAAACTTTAATGGATCTTTCATTCTTTCTGAAGAACAGTTTAGTGAAGATGAATATAAATTGAGAACACTGGGACTGAGAAAAGGACAAAATTTAGGAACAACAAGACAGCTTCAGGGACAATCCCCTTACCTCATAAATAGTGGAATAGAATATAATAATACTGAAACCAGCCTATCCGGTGGTTTGTATTTTAATGTTCAGGGGAAAACCTTGGAGGTGGTTGGGGATGGATTTTATCCAGATGTATATACGATACCTTTTAACAGTTTAAATTTCAATTTGTCAAAGAAAATGAATGGCAATACAACCTTGACATTTAGATTGAGAAATATTTTAAATGATTCTAGAGAAAGTTTATTTGAGGGATTTGGTGGAGCATCAGAAACCTTTAAATTCCGAAATATAGGAAGAACGTTCTCCTTAAGTTACTCATTAAACTTTTGATCTTTAAACAATAAAAAATAAAAGTGAATCCTAGGTGTTGGAATAAAATGCAATGAGTACCTTTTGAGTAAAGAATCGCATGGAAATACTATTACAAAACTACAGATTAGAAATTGTGGTTGGAATGATTGGTGCCGTTTTGACCCTAGTGATAATATAATAAAAGAAGTAAAACTTTAATACCCCTTCAAATCATACCCCACAAAACTCCTTCCTAACTTATCACAAACTTTACCTGTGGTTCCACTTCCCATAAAAGGGTCTAATACTAATTCCCCTTCTTTAGAAGTTTGAAGAATTGGTAGAGTGATTATTTCTTCAGGGAAAGGAGCGGGATGTTCTCCTTCAATATCTAACTTCTGTTAGATTTAACAGAAGTTATCTCACAGATGAGGTTTCTTGTAACTGGGGAAATACTTTCCCCCTAAACCCAAATCGGAGTGGTTTTTATATCGGAGTTAGTTTTTCTCCCTAAGGAGAATGATATGTTTCGAATCCATCAGGGGGAGCAACTTATAAAGATAAAACCGTTATACTGTTATAGTATAGCGGTTTTTTTATTTTTGTCCTATGAGAATATTATTAATCTTCACATTAACTCTGTTGTTCGTTTCATGTAACAAATTCCGTAACTCATCATCGATAGAGGTTGTTGGTCAGATGCGCGATGTGATGTGGAAAGGGGATTTAGTAGGTAAAGTTTCAACCGATTCGCTGAATCATCCCAATGCCTATGGATTAGGGCCCATTGAAAATCTAAAAGGTGAGGTTTTATTATTTGAAGGTCAGACATTCATTTCGAAAGTTATCGATAGTGTTGCTCATCAAGTGAGTCAAGTTAATTCAATAAAAGCACCCTTTTTTGTCTATTCAAAGGAAAGTGATTTAAATTCCATTTCGGTAAGTCCTTTAGAACTTTCTTTAAAATCCACAGAAGAATTAATTGATTCTCTTTATTTTGATTATGACAAGCCATTATTGGTTAGGGTTGATGGAGTATTTAAAGATATTACGGTCCACAGTGTTAATTTACCCGAAGGCAGCTCTGTTTCTTCGCCTGAACAGGCACATAAAGGGCTAACCCAATACAATTATAAAAATCTAAGCGGATCAATTGTTGGATTCTTCTCACGAAAACACAAGGCGATTTTTACCCATCACGATAGTTTTCTTCACGCGCACTTCATCTCAAATGACCGCAACGTAATGGGTCATGTTGATTCCGTTTTATTTCATTCAGTCAATACTATTTTGAAGGTTTCAAAATAATCCTTTTTGCTGCAACTTTGAATAATAGGAGGAGCAACTTATAATGATAAAACGGTTATACTTTTATAGTGTAACGGTTTTTATATTTGTAACAATAATGACAAGAAATCGTCTTTTAAAAAAACAGAATCCGATGAAAAAATCAATTTTACTATTTGCTTTCTTATTAACGATTCTTAATAGTTGTGAAAGAGAGGATAATAAAAATCCGGAGGAATGTTACTCAAATACTAATGCACAGACTATAGTTCATGACGGTCTCAACAGAGAGTATGTTTTGTATATACCTGATTCATATGATGGAACATCTGCTGTACCTCTAATGCTGAATTTTCATGGGTATAGTCAAAGTGCAAGTGAGTACATAATTGAGGCTGATATGCGCCCATTGGCAGAATCAGACACCTTTATTTTAGTCTATCCGCAAGGAAGCTGTTTGGATGGTTTATCTCATTGGAATGCGTGTCCAACTGGTGGAGACAATAAAAGTGATGCTGATGATTTTGGTTTTGTTGAATCAATGATTAATGAGATTTCATCTCAGTACAATGTTGATATGGAAAGAATTTATGCTGCTGGATACTCAAACGGAGGAATGATGGCATATGGGCTTGCAAACTATAAAAGTGATTTAATTGCTGCGGTAGCTTCTGTTTCGGGAGGTATGTTAGATTGCACTGGACCTTCAAGTCATCCAATACCAGTAGTTCATCTTCACGGCACTTCCGATTATGTTCTCCCTTACAATGGGAGCAGTGATTTGACCTCTGTACAAAGCACTTTAGATTATTGGATAAATTTCAACAACACGACTACAAACCCAACAGTAACCATTGACAATAGTGGTGGTATGACAATTGAGCATTATGTATATGACCAAGGAGACAGCTTAGTTTCTGTGGAACATTACAAATATATTGGAGGAGACCACGTTTGGTTTAGTTCAACCTTTCAAGGTCAAAATGCTTCTGAATTGGTTTGGAATTTTGTATCACGATATGACATAAATGGGAAGAGATAAGTTTACTCTTAATTAAAAATTATTGTTAAACCTAATCCACCAAAAGAAGAAGTTGTGATGCAACTTTGAATAATAGGGGGAGCTACTTATAATGATAAAACGGTTATACTTTTATAGTGTAGCGGTTTTTTTGTTGAATGACGTAAAGATGTCGTTTTATAATCTTAACCTTAAGGGTAGTTTTGCTTCATGGAATTTAAAAACATTATTAAAGAATTAAGACTAAGACAAGGTTATACTCAAGTTGACTTGGCCGAACTGAGTTCTCTTTCACTGAGAACTATTCAAAGGATCGAG
>Ga0209138_1002543_pt1 | contig 13938 bp, 16 predicted proteins | sample SaaInl3SG_22_DNA_FD_184645 | JGI IMG/M metagenome (GOLD analysis project Ga0209138, IMG submission 184645) | Marine microbial communities from expanding oxygen minimum zones in the Saanich Inlet - ESP_153SG_22_DNA (SPAdes) (version 2) | ecosystem: Environmental > Aquatic > Marine > Intertidal...
GCAAAGTCAACGGACAGCAGCCAGTTCAAGGCCAAGGTGTTTGAAGTTGCCAACGCCCCTGGTGAAAAAATCTACCCTGGAGAGATTGCCAAAGGATTGGCGATATTGGCCAAGGGCGGGCAAATCGACTACGTCGGTGCATCAGCGGTTGAGCTGATTGAGCCCGGTGAAAGCGCAGGCAGCTATCGCGAAGTGGTTGTCAAAGGCGGCCAGTTCGACACGGTAGGCTACCGCTAAGTAGGCGGGTCTTCGGACCCCTTACCTCTTAGATGTAAAGACGGCCCAAGCGCACCGCTTGGGCCGTTTGTTTTATTGTTGTCATGATCAAAGTTAAAAATCTCAAGATGCACTTTGGCGGTATTCATGCCGTCGATGACGTGTCGTTGTCGCTTGAAACAGGCCGGATCACCGGTTTGATTGGCCCGAACGGCGCCGGCAAGACTACGTTGTTTAACGTGATTGCGGGGCACTACAAGCCCAGCGCCGGCCACGTGTTTCTGGACGGGGAGGACATTACCGGTCTGGCGCCGCATCAGCTGTTTGCGAAAGGCATGTTGCGCACCTTCCAAATTGCGCATGAGTTTTCGACGTTAACGGTGCGTGAGAACTTGATGATGGTGCCCGGCGACCAATCAGGTGAACGCTTGATGGATGCTTGGTTGCGTCCTGGTCAGGTTAGAGCGGAAGAGGAGCGCGTCCGCGCTAAGGCGGAAGACGTGATTGCGTTTTTAGAAATCAGCCATGTGGCTGATGAGCTGGCAGGTAATTTATCGGGCGGTCAAAAAAAGCTACTTGAGCTGGGCCGCACCATGATGACCGATGCCAAGATCGTGTTTCTTGATGAGGTGGGCGCGGGTGTTAACCGCACCTTGTTGAACACGCTAGGCGATGCCATTATTCGTCTCAACAAAGAGCGTGGTTACACCTTTTGCATGATCGAGCACGATATGGATTTCATTGAACGCTTGTGTGACCCCGTGATTGTGATGGCTGAAGGACGCGTGTTGGCGCAGGGTACGGCGGCCGAAGTGATCGCCAACGAGCACGTGATTGAAGCCTACTTGGGGCGTGGATTAAAGAACAAGACAGAGAACAAGACAGGAGCTAAGGCATGAGCTTTCTCATTGGCCAAAGCATGACGGGTGGCTACGGTGGCGCCGATATCTTGAACGACTGCACGATTGCGGTGGAGCGTGGTGAGATTGCCGTGATTGTGGGCCCCAACGGGGCGGGCAAGTCGACCGCGATGAAGGCGCTGTTTGGCATGCTGACTATTCGTGAAGGCGCCGTGCAGTTAGAGGGGCAAGACATTACCCACCTCACACCACAGGACCGGGTGGCGCTTGGTATGGGGTTTGTTCCGCAAACGAACAACGTGTTCACGTCTATGTCCGTTGAGGAAAACCTCGAGATGGGGGCCTTTTTGCGTAAGGACGACTTTAGAGCAACCATTGAACAGGTCTTCGACTTGTTCCCGATTTTGAAAGAAAAGCGCAAGCAACCTGCTGGCCAACTGTCTGGTGGTCAACGCCAACAAGTTGCGGTGGGCCGCGCCTTGATGACACAACCTAAGGTGTTGATGCTCGACGAGCCCACCGCAGGCGTGTCGCCCATCGTGATGGATGAGCTGTTTGATCGCATCATCGAGATTGCCCGAACCGGCATCGCTATTTTGATGGTCGAGCAAAACGCTCGCCAAGCGCTAAACATTGCCGACAAGGGCTACGTGCTCGTGCAGGGCAGCAACCGTTTCACGGACACAGGGGAGGCGCTAATGGCCAACCCAGAAGTTCGCCGTACCTTCTTAGGAGGCAAATAAATGCACGATATTCTGAACGCGTTTATGTTGCTCAGCAATTTTTTGATTGTTCCTGCGACGGCCTATGGCAGCCAACTGGCGCTGGGGGCGCTGGGCGTGACCTTGGTTTACGGCATTCTGCGCTTTTCCAATTTTGCCCATGGTGACACCATGGCGTTTGGCACGATGTCCGTTATTCTGGTGACCTCTGTTTTTCAAAGCATGGGTATCGGTATTGACCCCTTGCCAACGGCGTTACTGGCGATCCCGTTTGGTATTCTGGCCACGACAGCCATGGTGTTGATCTCTGACCGCTTGGTGTACCGCCATCAACGCAAAGTGCGGGCAGCGCCGGTGGTGTTTTTGATCTCATCCATTGGCCTGATGTTTGTGCTCAACGGCTTGGTGCGCTTCGTGATTGGCACTGGCGACCAACGCTTTTCTGATGGCGAGCGCTTCATCATTCGTTTTGGTGAGTTCAAGAAGCTCACGGGTTTGGATGAAGGCATTGCGTTCAAAACCAGTCAGGGTTTGACCATCGTGACGGCAATCATTGTGGTCGCCGCTTTATTTTGGTTTTTGGACCGTACCCGCGCAGGCAAGTCCATGCGGGCGTATTCTGACAACGAAGACTTGGCTTTGCTCTCCGGGATCAACCCCGAGCGTGTGGTGATGATCACGTGGATACTGTCTGCCACGCTCGCAACCATTGCAGGAACTCTGTACGGTTTGGATAAAGGCTTTAAGCCATTCACTTACTTTCAGTTGCTGTTGCCCATCTTCGCGGCTGCAATTGTGGGCGGCCTAGGCAACCCGCTGGGCGCCATTGCTGGTGGCTTTGTCATCGCGTTTTCTGAAGTGACTGTCACGTATGCCTATAAAAAGTTTCTGACTTATTTAGTGCCGGAGTCGTGGGCACCCGAAGGGTTGGTGCAGCTGCTCTCTACGGACTATAAGTTTGCGGTGTCATTTGTGATCTTGGTGTTGGTCTTGCTCTTTAAGCCAACCGGAATTTTTGCGGGGAAATCCGTATGAAGCTACTGAAACAACAAGCCCCCCTGGCGTTTGCCTTCATGGCCACCGCCTTGGTGCTGGTCGGCGTTTTTCAAAGTTGGTCGCTGTCGCTGACCATCCTTAACTACTGCCTCATTGCCTCGATCATGTCATTGGGCTTGAATATTCAGTGGGGTTATGCGGGCTTGTTTAACGTGGGCTTGATGGGCTTTGCCGCCCTCGGTGGTATGTCTGCCGTATTGGTGACCATGAAGCCCGTACCAGAAGCTTGGGCGGTGGGTGGTGCGGGTATCGGCATGGGTATCGTCACCACGGTCGCGACTATTTTGCTGGCTATTGCGGCTTATCGCCGCTTGCCCAAGGGCTATGTGCGCGGGTGGGGCATGGCGACAGTTATCGTGCTCGGTTATTTTGCGGCGCGGTACTTTTTTGATCCCGCCACCAACCTTATTGAGTCAGTCAACCCGGCGCAAACAGGCTTCTTAGGGGGCTTGGGTTTGCCCGTGTGGGTTGCTTGGGCGGTTGGCGGCGTGCTTGCCGCTGGTGTGGCCTGGGTCATTGGGAAAATCACGTTGGGCTTGCGTTCAGACTACTTGGCTATTGCTACCTTGGGGATTTCAGAAATCATTATTGCGGTGCTGAAAAACGAGGAATGGCTCACCCGGGGCGTAAAGAACGTTAACGGTATTCCCCGTCCGATGCCTTATGAGTACGACTTACAGCAACAGGTTTGGGCGCAAGAGTGGGCCGTTTGGTTTGGCGCAGACGTGCAGGACTTCACCTCCATCTACGTAAAAGTATGCTCCGCTGGGCTGGCCTTAGGCGTGTTGCTCGTTCTCTACTGGCTGTCTCAAACAGCGATTAAGTCACCATGGGGCCGTATGATGCGCGCGATTCGTGACAACGAAACAGCGGCAGAAGCGATGGGTAAACACGTCACAGGACGCCATTTGCAGGTATTTATCCTGGGCTCCGCTGTGGTGGGTATCGCTGGTGCAATGATGACCACGTTTGATGGGCAGTTTACGCCCACGACCTACAACCCCTTGCGGTTTACCTTCTTAATATGGGTCATGGTCATCGTGGGGGGTTCTGGTAACAACTTGGGCTCCATCGTCGGTGGTTTTGTTATTTGGTTCTTCTGGGTAGAGGCCGAGCCTATGGGCTACGCATTGCTCAACTTCCTCACGTCTGGCATGGATGCAGACAGTGCGTTAAGAGCTCATTTACTAGATAGCGCAGCGCATATGAGGCTGATCACCATGGGGTTGATCTTATTGGTCACGCTGCGATTCAGGCCGCGCGGCTTGTTACCTGAGCAAACGGCGCGAACGCGCGGTCATTGACCGGGTTTGGATGCGTAGGTCCGCATCCGGTCGACACGCACTTACGTCGGCGCGCTGCTTGTCTAGCAACGCCCTGTTGGTCAGGGTGATGCCGCGCTATGTGGTCGGATACGGGCTTGATGCGGTTCCACTCGCACGCCCACTGTGACAACACCCGCCAATGAAGCAGATTCGCCCATCTTTAGCTGTTCTACAGGGCGGGAGCGGGGTAGTTAGCAGTTACTGCTGCGCGTCATTACGGTTGATATTCATAATATAAGCTAACGAAATAATGAGCACTATAAAAGCAGCCAACTTATTTATAGGCACTGCTTGCTCCGTTCTCCCCAGAGGGTAATCGTCCCCGAGAACCAAAGGCATGAGAAGTAGAATTTTTCCCGATGGAAGAGGTTTTACAAGAGAAAGTCAAAGTTCACCGATAGCCAGATCATGGATGCGGTCAAACGGGTTGAAGCGGGCTTTGCGGTACCCGACATTTGCCGAGATCGTGTCGGAGGCGCTCGAAAAAAAGTGGTGAGGCCATCTCACAGACGGGAGATGGCCAAAAGAGCAGTGAGCGAGTGCGGTGTTTGCATACGGGTGGCCTGCCAGGCGTTTGCCATCAGCGAATCGTGCTTTCGTTATGAGCGCAAACTCGACGCAGAGAACACCGAAGTGGCCAACTGGCTGCTGCGTTTGACCGACAACCACCGCAACTGGGGCTTTGGCCTGTGTTACCTGTATTTGCGCAACATCAGGGGCTTCAAATGGAATCACAAGCGCGTGTACCGCATCTACAAAGAGCTGGAGCTCAACTTGCGGATCAAGCCGCGAAAGCGCTTGGTGCGCGACAAGCCTGAGGCGCTCACCGTGCCAGAGGGCATCAACCAAGTGTGGTCGATGGACTTCATGCACGACCAGCTCGAAGACGGCAGGACGTTTCGGTTGTTCCATGTCATCGATGACTTCAACCGCGAGGCCATCGGGATGGAGGTGGACTTCTCCTTGCCGTCCGAGTGGGGCATCAGGCTGGAGCACATTCAGCCAGGCAACCCCCAGCAGAACGTCTACGTGGAACGCTTCAATCGGACGGTACGATACGAGTGGTTGTCACAGTACTACTGGAGAGACTTGGCGCAGGTTCAAGACTTCGCCACCCAATGGATGTGGTCTTACAACCATGACCGACCCAACATGGCCTTGGGCGGATTCACACCAAAGCAGCGACTGGCCATGGCTGCGTAACGTTTCTACTTCTGAGACCCCTGCAAAAGGGGAGGATTAACTGGCCATGGCTGCATCACGTTTCTACTTCTCAGCCCTTTGGTTCTAGGGGACGATTACCAAGAAATCTGGGTCATTGGTGGCGCGCAGATTTATACTGCCGCGCTGCCGCTCGCGCAACGTGTGGTTGTGACGGTCATCCACAAAGACTTCCAAGGGGATACCTACGCGCCGACCTTGGGCCCCGAGTGGCGCGAGACCGCCCGTGAGCCACACAATCCCGCACCCGATGCGGCCGACGCGCTCCGCTTTGATTTTGTGACGTTCGAGCGCTAAGCGGCGGAAAACACCTAGAGATTAAGGGCTTTTACCAGCCGTGAGCCACACAATCCCGCACCCGATGCGGCCGACGCGCTCAGCTTTGATTTTGTGACGTTCGAGCGCTAAGCGGCGGAAAACACCTAGAGATTAAGGGCTTTTACCAGCCGTACCGCACTGCCAGCGGCCAGGGTCAGCCCGAGGGCACCTTGGCCAACGTTCAGGTAAACATTGGCGCGGGGGCTCCTGCCAATGATGGGTAACGAGTCAGGTGTTGCTGGGCGCAAACCAGCCCATGACTTGGGATCGGCGTGATCGCACATTCCTGGAAAAATAGCTTCGACACTCGCCTGCATTTGCGCGAGCCTTTTGGCTGGTAACGACAAGTCATGCCCTACAAGTTCGGCCATCGCTGCGACGCGCAAACGGCCGTCAAGTGGTGCAAAAACAGTCTTCAAACTTAAGTCAGTAACGCTGCATTTGGGTAATGTTTGACCTGGCTTGAGGTCTAGCGTCATGCTGTAACCCTTGATCGGTTGTACCGGTAATGAAAAGCCAGATGCCGCGGACCACCTTGCGCCCAGGGGTCCTGCGGCCAAAACGACACGATCAAAAAACAATTCATTTTTAGATGTTTTCAGCGTTACACCTGCATTTGTTCTGCGTGCAGGCAAGGCATCAACCTCACACGACCAATGCACGTGACCGCCACGCGCCTGAATACTCTTTACCATTTCGATGCAGAGTAGGTGCGGGTCGGCCACTGCTTCATCAGGCGTCCATATTCCACCCACAAAATTTGATTCGTAATGGGTCAGTGTTGGCTCTTGCTCAACGCACGCTGACGGCGACAACAGTTGTTGATGACAGCCCATTTCCGCCTGAAGTGCGACCTGCTTCTTTTGAACGGCCCACACGCGATCGTTCCCGCACAAAACCAATTTACCGGCAACACGATGTTGAAACTGCCACCCCTCCTCAAGGGCCCAACGCGATAGGACCTCCCGGCTTTCGGACGCCAAATTGAGCAAATGCTGTGTCCCACGCACAACTTGCGCCGGACGACAGGCCCATAGAAATGCAAACTGCCACTTCCAAGCATCCCAACTCAAGCTGGGTTTCCAGCGAACCGCTGATGTTGGCGATAGCAACATCAATGGTAACGATAGCAGCGTCTGGGGCGTTGCAAAGGGCTCAACGTACGCGTAGCTAAGCTGCGCACCATTGGCTTTACTCGTCAACAAACCGGGGCCTTCTTCTTTGTCAAAGAGGTGAACTTCGCACCCCTCACGCAGCAAGGCATAAGCTGTTGCACAACCCACAACACCAGCGCCGATGACGGCGATTTTCATGACGGGGCTCTCAGTCCATCGGGGCGTTTTAGGTGCCATTGGGTATTCGCCTGAATGGCGTGTCCAACGGCCAGTATGGTGGCCTCCCGACCCTTCGAGGCGATCAGCTGAACAGATAAGGGCATACCGTTTGCGTCGAATCCAGCGGGAATTGCCAATGCGCACAAATCCATTAGGTTGACGAATCGACCATAGATGGAAAGTGGATAGCTGTTTTCATCAACCATATCGACTGGGATCGCCGCAATCGCATTGGTGGGAAATATCAAGAAATCAACCGTGGCCAGCGCCTCATGCATAGCAATAACCAATGCCGAACGTTGTGCCATTAAGTTGAGATAGGTGGCCGACATGATGGTTTTACCTGTGAGGATACGGCGACGAATAGTGGGGTCAAAAAGTAAATCATCACGCTCGACGATCTCACCCAATGACGCATATGCCTCGGCACTCATCAACTGCCCGGCAACCTTCATGACAGTCTCACAGCTGAATGGCAACGGCTTGTGAAAGGCTTGCATACCCAGATCGGTCAGCAAACGCTCAGTGTCCAAACATGCCTGCAACTGATTCGCGCTGGCATGGCCTTGTTCAGCCTCAGGGAAGGCCCAAAACCGCATGCCTTTGATCGAGCGATTCAAACCAGCGCGCGTATCGGGGTGCCGCGCCGACCACGTATTTGAATCAGCAGGGTCAGGGCCGGCAATCACATCGAATAGCAAGGCGCAGTCTGCGGCAGTGCGGGCGATGGGTCCGACAGAATCATGGGTCGGGCACAGCGCCATCAGGCCATGGCGCGACACCAAACCGGGACTGGTTTTTAGCCCAGTGAGACCACACAATCCCGCTGGTATCCGTACGGATCCGCCCGTATCGGTTCCTAGCGCGCCGCCGACCATACCCGATGCCACCGCAACAGCGGAGCCACTGCTAGAGCCGCCGGGGACGTAATGCGTTGTCATGTTCCAAGGATTCCAGGGTGTGCCCATTACCGCGTTGGTACCCCAACCTCCAAAAGCAAATTCAACAGTCTGCGTCTTGCCCATGATGATGGCGCCAGCTTGCTCAAGCTTTCTGACCGCACCAGCGGAGCGAGACGCCATACGAGGGGGCAAGGACTTCGAACCGCCAGTCGTGGGCATACCCTGCACATCAAATAAATCTTTGATCGCAATGGGCACACCGTGTAGTGGTCCAAGAACGGTACCTGATCGGCGCAACATGTCCATCGCCCTCGCTTGCTCGAGGACACGATCCATACTCAAGTGGACAAAGGCGTTGAGCTTTCCGTTATGTTGCCGCACCTGCGAAATTTGCAAGTCCACCAGGGTCTCGCTGCTCAGCTCGCCTCGATCAAGCAGCGCAACCTGCGCCACTAGACCGGCAAAAAGAACGTCCTCATTAGTCATCACGGTCATGTGACTTTCCCAGTCATTCTTCGACCCCTATTTAGGCGGCTTTGCAACCAGCGCGACAACATGGAAAGCGGAAAGGCAATCGAGAAATAAAGCACGCCGACCAGCAAGAAGATATGCATAGGGAGAAAGGACTCACTTGAAATAGCGCGCGCCGCCATCATCAGTTCATCGGTTGCAATGAGTGCGCACAACGAACTGTCTTTCAGCAAAGCCACATAGGTATTGAGCAAAGGCGGTAAGATGACACGTAGCGCCTGTGGAAACACCACGCGCACAAACACCTGTAACGGTGAAAGACCAGCCGCTAGTGCGGACTCACGCTGCCCCTTATGTACCGACATCAAACCACCGCGCAGGATCTCGGCGATATACGCTGATCCGTGCAAACCCAAACCAATAGAACCTGCCCAAAAAGCGGTGAGTGTGAGACCCAGTGGCGGCAACGCAAAGTAAAGCGCCAGCAGCAAAGCTAACAATGGCACTGTTCGCATCAGCTCCACAAAGGCCCTGCACACGGCGCGGAGCGCCCAATTAGAACTGCGCATGGCCATGGTTAAAGCAGCACCGAGGACAAGGGCAATCGAAAAGCCAGCGAACGAAAGCAACGCGGTGATCTGTGCTGCCTCAAACAAGCGGACAGACCAGTCCGACCAGTGTTCGCCGTAGGTGCTGAAAAAATCAATCATCGGGAAGTCTCCAAGCGTTTCTCGATGCCAGAAAACACCCATGCAACAGGCCAAACCATTGCCGCGTAAAGTAACAGCGCAGCGGCATAAATGACGGTTAAGTCGAACGTCGATGTGACAAGGTTGCGCGCAAAAAACATCACCTCAGGCGCTGCAATAGCTGACGCAATTGAGGTGTCTTTGATAAGCTGGCTGGAGAAGTTGGCAATCGATGGCAATGACAGGCGCATCATTTGTGGGATCAGCACAAAACGTAACGTGCGCCAGGGTGTAAGCCCCACCGCCAAGGCGGCTTCACGCTGCCCCGCGTGTAACGTCCGGAAAGCGGCGGAAAATACCTCGCAGAGGACGGCTGCCCCCACCAAACCCAAGCCCGTGATGGCCGCTGCTAACGGGCTCATGCGAACCCCAACAGCAGCCAAGCCAAAATAGAGTAGGAAGAGGTGCGCTAACGCGGGTACATTTCGCATCCACTCGACATAAGCGGCAATCAGGAGACGCGTCCAACGACCGCCCCAAAAAACTTGGATCAGCGCTAACAGCAAACCAACTATGAACGCCAGGACGGCGGCACCCAGCGCAATTTTCAATGCAGTGACGGCCCCAACCGCCAGTCCCGCAAGAATCTGAAAAAATCCCATTATGCGGTCCCTTGCAACGATGGCTCATTCGTCGTTTGATTAAAAAATGCGCGCGTACGCTCTTTTTGTGGATTGTTGATAACGTCAGCAGCCGGACCTTCCTCGACAATCACGCCACCGTCCATAAAGATTACGCGGTCGGCGACGTCCAGAGCGAATTGGATTTCGTGTGTAACGAGCACCATAGACCGCCCCTCGTTTGCCAGACTCTTAATGACATTGAGCACTTCGCCAACCAATTCGGGGTCGAGTGCAGATGTGGGCTCATCAAACAAAATAACTTTCGGCTGCTGCGCCAATGTGCGAGCGATGGCGACGCGCTGCTGCTGCCCACCAGACAGTCGTTCTGGATACTCATCGGATTTGTGCGACATCTGCACACGTTCCAACATTTCGAATGCCAACTGTTGAGATGCCTTAGCGCTCAGGCCTTGTGCACGACGGGGTGCAAGGGCCACGTTTTCAAGCACTGTCAAATGTGGCCACAGATAAAATAATTGAAAAACCATGCCGATCTCCGTGCGCTGGGACGCCAACTCGCGATCGCTCATATGCCGCCAGCCACCCCGCTTATCGGGTAGTTGGCCAATACGCTCATTTGCCAAATGGATACTCCCACCGGTGGGGTATTCCAAATAATTGATACAACGCAGACAGGTAGATTTACCTGACCCACTGGGCCCAATGAGCGCCAGCGTTTCGCCCTTGGTCAACTCAAGCGATATGTCCTTGAGTACTTCGAGAGAGTCATAACTCTTAACGAGATTTTCAATACGCAACAATACTTCGGTCATCGGATGTCTCCGGTTAGAGCGTGGCGCTGCCACGCTCTGCAGGTGTTACTTACAGCCAGGTAATTGCCAGTCAGCGGCACGGTCCACGCCAGCGCGGAAGTTATCGCCAACGGGCTTGTACCAAACGTCTTGTACCAAGCCGTAGCGCTCGCCAATTGTTTTGATCTCACAACCTTTCCAGAGTTTGGCGATTTCGGTATTCACAGCAACCAAGAGATCCTTGTTGTCTTTGTGGATGCCAAAAACAACCTGACCCAAGCCGGTAAGCAAGGGATACTCGGGGTTATTGTCTTTAAAGGCGTTGAAACGCAGGTTCCACTGCGGGTTGCGTGAAATTGCAAACTGAACAACAGGTGGGTCACCAATCACGGCTTCAATGCGACCGGCCAAAAGGTCGCGGACAGCCGCGTCAGATGTGTCGTACTGACTGAGTTTTAAGCCAGGAATTCTGCGCAGCTCAGGAATGAACGAGAAGCCCGTGATCGTGCCTACCTTCTTACCTTCCAAGTCTTTCAGGCTCGACCAGTTATTCTTGTTGACCTGCATGATGCCATTCTTAAAGTAATGGATGGGGTCCGACAGCAGCATAATTTTTGAGCGTTGCGCAGTCCAACCCATGGTGCCGCCCATAACATCGACGCGCTTCGATTGAACGGACGCGATCGTGCCCGACCACTCCATCAATGCTGGACGAACTTTCAGTTTGAGAGCGTTTGCAACGCGTTGCAGAATTTCACCGTCATAGCCGATCATCTTTCCGTCTTGCCAACCCGTGCCCGGCATATCGCCGGTGAAGGCGATAGTGAGGGTGTCTTTTTCCACAGTCGTCGGTGCCATTTGTGCAAAGGCAGGACTTATTGCCAACAGTGGCAGGCAAACAGATGCACGACGCATCAAATTTTTAATAGCAGTGAGGTTACGCATTTGAAACTCCTTTTCATATCAGATTCATCACGACACGGCGTGTCGTAGGCCGCAAAGATATGCGAATATGAAAATTCACCGTAGTGTGGTTACGCAATTAAAGAGAACGAATGCGACATCAAGGGAAAACCCCAGTAAATCGACCGACGCCGCTTGAGATAGAGAACGATGGCCTTCAACGCGTGCAGTCACTTGAGCTGGAGCTGGAGGCGCGCACCAGAACCAAGCCCACTCATTTGCGTGTGGGTATCGTGCTGTGGCCACAGTTCCCCTTGCTCTCACTCGCAGGCCTTTGCGACGGTCTACGCCATGCTGCAGACTTGGGTGATCAGAGTCGGCAAGTGCATTGCGCTTGGACACTGTTGGGAGCAAGCGGGTCCCGTGTTACGTCCAGTTGTGGGGTTGAGGTGCCGGTACAAACCAGCTTCCCACCCGTTAGCGACTTCGACTACATCGCAGTCATCGGTGGTTTGTTACCCGCTTTAAGTCAAGGTACACCAGAACAAACACGATTCATTGAGGAAATGAGCAGCCAAGCCGTGCCGCTCATTGGCATCTGTACGGGTAGCTTTGTATTAGCGCAGCTCGGCCTCATGGAAGATCACCTTACGTGCGTACACCCTTATCACGTCGCCGACTGGAAGCAAATGTTTCCACAGTTGCGCTACACCACACACTGTGATTACGTGATCGACAGGGAGCGGCTTACTTGCGCCGGTGGCATCTCGATCATTGAACTGACCACTGAGCTGGTGCGCCGCCATTGTGGAAGCGACCGAGCTGCCAAGGTTGTGCACCAAATATCGGTGTCACAGCGAGACAATCCCTCGCATATCGGAAAACGTCTGGCATTGGGCTACATGGCAAGCAATGAGGACATATTTAGCCAAGCCCTGCTGCTGATGGAAAAAAACATCCACATTCCGCTGGAGGTGGCCGTAATCGCCAAGCTCCTCAAGTGCAGCGCACGCCAACTTGAGCGTATCTTCAGCCATGAGGCGCAAAGCACGCCGTCCGCTCACTACCGTGAAATGCGCCTCAAATACGCGCATTGGCTTCTCCTGCGTGGTGGTGTCTCGGTGCAAGACGTCGCCATCGAAACCGGCTTTTCAGATGCCTCACACTTTGGACGTCACTTTCAGCGCATGTATGGTGTCTCTCCTGGTCAACTGCGCCGTACCGTGGTGACCCCACCGGGCTGAGTGGCGTTGCTAGGGGCGTCTACCCCATCGGCCGTTGGACAAACTTAAAGGGGGTTACATGAGGAAGTACGAAACCGGGTTCAAGTTTAAGGTGGTCAAGAGCTTTTTGGATGGGGGCGGCGGAGCCAAGCTGCTGGCCCGGCAGTGGTTAGTGCCTGAGGAGAAGATCCGTACTTGGGTAAGCCACTACAGCCTGCACGGCATTGACGGGCTACGTCCTAAGCGCAGCAAGTACAGTGCGCAGTTCAAGTTGCAGGTGCTGTCTCATCAGGACCGTGAGCAGCTTTCTAGCCGGCAGGTCGCAGCGGTCTATGACATCCGCAATCCCAACCAATTCGTGATCTGGCGACGCAAACTCGATGAAGGCGGCGTGGAGGCCTTCGGGATCTGGGAACAAGAGCACTCCAGTATGAAGAATGAACAACGAAGCCCAGTGCCGCCAAGTGCGGCCATCACCGATTCGGCACAGGCCTTGCGCGAAGAGAACGAGCGACTACGCGCGGAGGTGGCGTACTTAAAAAAATTGCAAGCCTTGATTCGGTCGAAGATATCAGCTGCGTCGACAAAGCGCCATGGAGCCCAAGGTCCGTGCTGTCTACGAACAGCACAAGGGTCGCTGCGGATACAGAAGAATTACGGCGGCGCGTGGTGATCCGGGCGAAGAAGCGCTCCCGGTATGTCTCCGGTATGAGCGATGTGCAAGTGCCGAACGTACTGAAACGCGACGTTTGTGCAACCGCGGCCAACCAGAAATGGGCGACAGACGTCACCGAGTTCAATGTGAATGGCAACAAGCTTTATCTGTCGGCCTGCATGGGCCTCTACAACGGCGAAATCGTCGCGCACCAAATGGCAAGACGTCCCGTCTACGAGCTGGTTGACAGCACGCTGCAGGTAGCGCTTTCGCGGACCGAGTGGACTGCGGGGCTGATCGTTCACTCTGACCAAGGCTGGCACTACAAGATGCAGCCCTATCGAGCGATGCTTGCGCAGCGTGGAGTCAAGCAAAGTATGAGCCGCAAGGGGAGCTGCTTTGACAACGCGGTAATTGAAAGCTTCTTCGGCACCCTAAAGGCCGAGTATTTTCATATTGCGCCATCAAATAGCGGTGATGAACTTGAAGCAGGCGTGCATGATTACGTCCACTACTACAACCATGAGCGCATCAAACTCAGATTGAAAGGGCTCAGCCCGGTGGCGTACCGGCTGAGAAATACCGCTTAGTTGGCGGAACTGCAACCG
>Ga0209138_1002544_pt1 | contig 13933 bp, 7 predicted proteins | sample SaaInl3SG_22_DNA_FD_184645 | JGI IMG/M metagenome (GOLD analysis project Ga0209138, IMG submission 184645) | Marine microbial communities from expanding oxygen minimum zones in the Saanich Inlet - ESP_153SG_22_DNA (SPAdes) (version 2) | ecosystem: Environmental > Aquatic > Marine > Intertidal...
TGTCTAAGAATTATGGAGGGACTTTTTATACCAGCCAGATGGCAAGAGACAAAAACCTTGATGAGGGTTTGGTGAAGAAAACCATGGAATTACTCATGGCGCGCGGTATGGTCAAATATGATCGAACTAGTGGTTTGGTTGAGGTTCTGGAGAAAGGTTTTCACTATGAGGAATCTGGCAGCAAAAACCCTTACTATGACGATATTTTGATCCCATCGATCATTGGGAATGCACCCAACGCTACGCTGAACTTCAAAGATTCTGTCCTGACGGTTAGAGGGGTTCAACGCTTTTTGGTGAGTGATTCTTTGGACGTGGTGATTGCCCCTCGAGATGGTGAAATCAAAATCCTAAAGAATAGAGATGTCGAATTTAATGGGTCCCTAGATGCAGGAAACTTCCAATTCAACGGCTCTGGTTTCAAATTCAAGTATGACAGCTTCTATGTCGACATGAAAAAGATCGATTTTATTAAACTTCAGATTGAAGTATCTAGGGGAAAGCGCGAAGCCTTGAGCAATCAATTGGTAAGTACCTCAGGAAAGATTAAAATCAATAAATTTGATAATAAGACCGGTTTAAAGTCACTTCCGGAGTATCCCATCTTTACCTCATTTGAAAGTGCCAATGTCTATTTCGGTGGAGACGATATATTGAAAGGGGCCTATGATAGTACTGTTTATTTTGATATTCCACCTTTTGAGATTGATAGTGTAGCAAATGAAGATCCTTCCAAATATGAGTTTAAAGGGGTATTCTCTACTGGAGACATCCTACCTGATTTCAAAGAAGGGCTGAGGCTTATGCAAGACAAGAGCTTCGGTTTTGCTCATGCTATTCCAGATAGTGGCTATAACCTATATGAGACCGGTGGACGCTTGTTTGGTGAGTTAAGGCTTGATAAAAAAGGAATTACATCACCTGGCCAAATAGAGTACCTCACCGGAAGTTTTGATGTCGAGTTATCTACGCTTTTTCTAGATTCATTGGTGGCTCCTAGGGGCATTAAAGCTACGTTGCAAGAAGGTTTTGTAGACACAGTGTCTTATCCTTCAGTGCAAGTAGAGGCTTATAGCATGAGCTGGTTGGCTAGGCGGGATAGCATGGTAATGACTAACCTAGACCGGAATAAACCGTTTCAGCTTTTTGATAAAAGGGCTCAGTTAAAAGGAGAAATGACGTTGAGGAAGGGCGGTCTTTTTGGAGCTGGTGAAATGAATATTGAAGGGGCCAAATTGATGTCAGACTCTATCGCTTTTAAGAGCCAATCTTTTGAAGCCAGTCACTCAACTTTGACGCTTGCAGCACCAAATTCTAGAAAACCAATACTTAGCACTGACAACGCGAGAATTGATTTTGATGTTGCGAATGACATAGCCGCAATAAGTCCTGAAATTGTAGGGTCAGCCTCTTTAGAGTTTCCTTTTGCACAATTTAAAACCTCTATTCCATCAGCTATTTGGGATGTGAAAGCTAAGATGATAACAATGAGTAAACCAGATGATATTCCTATTGAACAGTCGTTCTTTTACTCCACCAATAAGCGTCTCGATTCATTGGCTTTTAATGGAACGGATGGCTTTTATGACATTGAAAAGAAAGAACTGAATGTGAAGGGCATTCCCTTTATCAAAGTAGCAGACGCTAAGATTACACCAGAGGGTAGTGAATTAACTATCCTAGAAAACTCAAGAATTGAGAAGCTTCAAAATGCGGTTATCATTATTGATACCGCTAATTCATATCATAGGCTTTACAATGCCGAAATTGAGATTCTTTCTAGAACAAGTTTTAGAGGTAGAGGTACCTACGAATTGATCAATGCCGTTCAGGATACTTTCTCTATCGAATTCGATCAGTTTCGATTTGTTAAAAGCGATGAGATTAATGGCCCACATACCATGTCGAGTGGCGTAGTAAATGCTGCCAGTAATATTCGAATCTCCCCTGGCTTTATCTATCAAGGAGAAGTTACCATGTATGCGTATAAGAAGGCACTGGAATTGAAAGGATCTGTAAAACTTGAATTAGGAAAAATCAAAGAACGTAATATTTGGATTGAGTATGCCTCTAACGATGACATTCAAGAAGTGGTCATTCCGTTCGATCAAGCATTAACCAGCGATGGTTTTCCCTTGAATGCTGGGATTCATTTCGACTTGAGACGGACCCCTTACATGTCATTTATTACAGAAAAGAGAGATCCTGCGGATGATGACTTCTTTGTTCCACGAGGAGGGAACCTGTTCTATGACGCTGAAGAAGAAGCCTACAAAATCGAAAACGCTCAGAAATCTCAAAGCCCCGATGTTTATCTCGCAGGAAGTATGTTCTCTTACAATGAGTTCACACAAAACGTAAGTTTTGAAGGGAAGTTGAATTTCCTTTCAGGAGAAAGAGCTAATAATATTCAAGCAGCCGGTAAAGGCTTCGGCAACCTTGATTCCGCAAATTATGAACTTGATGCCACCTTGGTGATGTCCTTTGGTCTCCCCGTTGAAGGGCTAGCCGCTATGGGTCAAAACCTGAAGGAAATGGGAGAACAGTTGGGTGTTCCTAGGGCTCATCAAGACAGATCCGATATGATCTATCGTGTGGCGGAATTTATTGGAAACGATGCTACTACTGCTTGGGATAGAAGTTATGAAACTGTACCAGTTCCACTGGCTGCCGCTACTGAAACCGGTGAATTGATTAAAGACTTGGTGATCTCAAAGGTTCACTTGAAATGGTCGAAGCAAAGCAAGGCCTTCTATAGCGTAGGAAAAATTGGAGTTTCGAATGTCTCTAACATCGACTTGAATATGGAGTTGGACGGATTTGTCGAAATCAGAAAAACTCCTGAAGGTGATATAATCACAGTGCTTCTAGAGATGACAGATGGCACTTGGTATCATTTTACTTATGATGGCTTTAGCTTTGGATCCTTTTCATCGAATGAAATGTATAATGCCACGGTAATGAACAGCAATAATGGTAAAACTAAAATCGGGGCCTTTAAAGTATTCATGACTACCATAGAGGAGATTACGCGATGGGGTGCCGACTTCAAGAAACTCTATTATGGTATTGACGAACCTTATCGACTGGTGATGGCTGGTGATTCCGACCAGTCACTCAAGAAAAAGACCACTATCGAAGGAGATGGTTTCTGATAAATCATAGGACACCTTAATTCGCTGTACTAATCACTTCTTTCCGTAAATGAGATTCTCCCTGTTGAACTCTGCATTTTGAAGCAATTAAATTAAATTGCTGGAAATAGAAATGCATGAGCGCCATTAACGATTATATCGAATCTAACAAAGACCGTTTTTTGAATGAACTGATTGATTTATTGAGGATACCCTCGGTAAGCGCAGATAGTAAATTCAAAGGGGATGTGCGAAAGGCGGCCAATTTTATCAAAGAAAAACTAACGTCTGCAGGCGCAGATAACGTTGAGATTTGCGAAACACCCGGTCACCCTATAGTCTATGGTGAAAAGATGGTCAGCGCATCGGCACCAACTGTTTTGGTTTATGGACATTATGATGTTCAGCCAGCCGATCCATATGAGCTTTGGGACTCTCCTCCATTTGAGCCAGTGATTAAAAAAACAGCGCTTCATCCTGAAGGCGCCATATTCGCGAGAGGTGCATGTGACGATAAAGGCCAAATGTACATGCACATCAAAGCCTTCGAAGCCATGATGGAAACGAGCACGCTAAGCTGCAACGTAAAGTTCATCATTGAGGGAGAAGAAGAAGTGGGTTCGGATAACCTCGAAGCATTCTTAGAAAACAACAAAGAAAAACTGAAAGCCGATGTCGTATTAGTTTCCGATACTGGTATCATCGCTAACGATGTCCCTTCTATTACGGTCGGCCTTAGAGGCTTGAGTTATGTAGAAGTAGAAGTGACAGGTCCGAACAGAGATTTGCACTCTGGACTATATGGCGGTGCAGTACCTAACCCCATCAATATTTTAGCAGAAATGATCGCTTCTTTGAAGGATGACGATCAGCGAATCAATATTCTGGGATTCTACAATGACGTGGTTGAATTGACTGCTGTCGAGCGTGCCGCTATGGCAAGAGCACCATTTAACTTAGTAGAGTTCAAGAGCTCTATTGGCTTGAGTGATATTGAAGGAGAGGCTGGTTATAGCTCTATGGAACGTACTGCGATCCGCCCGACACTAGATGTCAATGGCATTTGGGGAGGTTATACTGGAGAAGGTGCTAAGACAGTAATTCCATCGAAAGCATACGCTAAAATATCCATGCGCTTAGTGCCCAACCAAGATCCAGGTAAAATCACAAAGCTCTTCGAAGAGCATTTTAAAAGTATCGCTCCGAAATCTGTCAGTATCAAAATAACGCCTCATCATGGAGGGCAACCGGCAGTAACACCTACTGATTCCCCCGCTTACTTGGCAGCATCCAAAGCAATGCAAACTACTTTTGGAAAAGAGCCCATTCCATATCGTGGAGGCGGTAGTATACCGATCGTTGCCTTGTTTGAACAGATACTGGATGCGAAGACAGTTTTGATGGGCTTTGGACTCGATTCAGATGCGATTCATTCACCAAATGAGCATTATGGTCTTTTCAACTATTACAAAGGGATTGAAACAATACCACTGTTCTATCAGAATTACGCAGCATCAGAGTAGGGTAAACTTCAGTGAAGCGTATTGAATCAAAACCGAATTGAATTCGTTCTGTAATGTGCCTATGAAAAAGTCATTTATATTCTTCGTTATCCTCTTTCTAAGTTTTCAAGTATCAGCGCAAATAAGAAAAACGACTGACTGGACTTTTGATGCCTCTAAAACTGAGGTAAAGGTTGGTGACGAGATTGATCTAATTTTTAAAGCTAAAATCATTGACGATTGGTACCTCTATTCGAGTGATATTGGCGATGATGTTGGCCCCCTACCTACAGAGGTTGTTTTTGAAGGGAATGACTCCTTTGAGGTTATGGGTGATCTAATCCCTATTAATGCTAAGAAAAAGTATGATAATATTTGGGAGGCAGATGTCACCTACTTTATAAAAAAGGGCGAATTCAGGCAGCGTATTAAGGTGCTTAGCGCCAATCTGAATATTCAGGGTGAACTCGCTTTTCAAACCTGTACGGATTTGACGGGTCTTTGTATTCCAGGCTTTCAGGATATTGATTTTAGCTTTATCAAGGTTGTTTCCAATGATGACGCTGAAATGGAAACTGAAAATATGGCGGCAGGTGATAACAAAGACTATAGCCAATTACTAGAAGCGGAAGGAGGAGGGTCACTTTGGGGATTCTTTATCGCAGCATTTCTTTTTGGTTTGGCGGCACTGCTTACGCCTTGTGTATTTCCAATGATACCGATGACCGTGGCATTCTTTACGAACAACTCACAATCAAGGTCTCAAGCCAAGGTCAAAGCATTGACTTATGGTGTTTCTATAATCGCCATTTATATATTAATTGGGCTGATCTTTACAAGTTTCTTCGGGGTTGGTTTAGCCAATGATTTGGCGACAGGTGCGGTGGCCAACATCATATTCTTTTTGGTCTTCATCATATTTGCCATTTCTTTCTTTGGCTATTTTGAGATCAACTTACCTACGGGCTTCATTAATAAAATGGATAAGAAGGCCGAAAAAGGAGGCGTTTTAGGAGTGTTCTTCATGGCCTTTACCTTAGTTCTCGTTTCATTTTCATGTACAGGGCCGATTGTCGGAACAGTATTAATTCAGTCCTTCCAAGGTGAAGTCATTAAGCCAGTGGTTGGCATGTTAGGATTCTCTTCGGCATTTGCTATTCCATTTACACTCTTCGCATTCTTTCCGGGGATGCTAAAAGACTTGCCTAAGTCTGGTGGCTGGTTGAATTCTGTAAAAGTGGTGTTAGGCTTTATTGAAATAGGTCTCGGTTTTAAATTTTTGAGCGTAGCAGATCAGGCGTATCATTGGGGACTTTTAGATAGGGAAGTTTACATTGCGATTTGGTTCATATTGGCCATTCTTTTGGCACTCTATTTATTCGGAGTAATTAAGTTTCCACATGATAGTAAAGGAGGAAAAATCAAGCCATTGGCATTGATAGTAGCTGTTATTAGCATGGCATTCGCAGTATATCTGTTCCAAGGTTTTGGCAACGCTCCGTTGAACGCTTTGGCGGGTTACTTACCACCAGAAAAGTCAACAGATTTTTCTTTTCAACAAGCGTTGGGATTAGGAGAAGCAGAAGAGGAGTATGATGTTACGCCTGATGGCTTTAAAGGAGAGGTTAAGTATGCAGACTTTTTGGAGCTACCGCATAGTCTTAAAGGCTTCTTCGATTACGATCAAGCTTTGGCTTTCTCCAAAGAAGTAAATAAGCCATTGTTTATAGACTTCACAGGCCATGGTTGCGTAAACTGCCGTAAAATGGAACAGAATGTCTGGTCAGATCCTGCGGTGTTGAAGCGACTGAAAGAAGACTTTGTGATTGTGGCTATTTATGTAGATGATAAAACTGAGCTGCCTGAATCAGAGTGGTATACTTCCACATTCGATGGGAAAGTAAAAAAGACGATCGGTAAACAGAACTTTGATTTCCAGATTGTAAAATTCAACGGCAATGCGCAGCCTTATTACGTCTTATTAGATAATGATGAACAACCGCTTGTTGCACCAAAATCCTACGTTCCAAATGTAGATGGCTTTATTCAGTTTTTAGATGAGGCAAAGCAGGAATTCAAAAGGAGATAATCCACCAAAAAATGAGCGAAAAGCAGGAGACTTATACGTTACCCGTCAAAGGAATGACCTGTGCCGCATGTGCCGTTAGCATTGAGAAAACCCTAAAAAAGCTGGAAGGTGTAGATTCGGCTCAAGTTAACTATGCCACTAATACAGTATTAGTAGCGCTTTCTGGAGGTGTTAAATTGCCGCAGCTAAAGAAGGCTGTTAAGAAATCTGGATATGATCTACTCTTAGATAAGACTGGAATTGACTCCAAAGATTCTGAGCTAAAAGGCTTAGAAAAGCAGCTCTATTTGGCTTTGCCATTGACAGTTGTGATTGTTGTTTTGTCAATGTTCATTGGGCCTTTTGAATACAAGAACTTCGTCCTCTTACTACTCACATTGCCAGTGCTATTTTGGTCTGGATTAAGGTTTTATAAGAGTGCTATTAGTCAATTGAGTAGGCTTAGTGTTAATATGGATACGTTGATTGCTACTGGAACTGGCGCAGCATTTCTGTTCAGTTTGGTAGTAACCTTATTCCCAACTTTGTTGACCGATCAAGGGCAAACGGCTCATGTCTACTATGAGTCTGCAGCAGTTATTGTCAGCTTTATTCTACTCGGAAAATATTTGGAAGAAAGGGCCAAGAGTAAAACTTCATCAGCTATTGAAAAGCTTTATAGCTTAAACGTGAATACCGTGACTCGCTTGACAAATGGTAATCAAGAGACGGTTAAAATTGAAGAAGTAGTCATTGGTGATTTGCTCCTAGTGAAAGCGGGTGACAGAATTCCAGTTGACGGTGTGCTAGTCGAAGGAGAATCAACCATAGACGAGAGTATGCTTTCGGGAGAAGCCATACCTGTGGAAAAATTAGTAGGTGATTTTGTCAAAGCAGGAACAGTTAACCTAAGAAGTAGCCTTCAGGTAAGAGCTGAAAAGCTTGGTGCTGCAACGGTGCTGGGTCAAATTATAAAAATGGTTTCTGAAGCCATGGGTTCAAAGGCACCAGCACAAAAACTTGCAGATAAGATTGCGAGTGTCTTTGTACCAATCGTATTGGCTTTGGCTTTGACCACTTTTTGTACCTGGTACTTTTTGGTGCCAGACGCATCGCTGACACTTGCCTTCGTAAATACTTTCAACGTCTTGATCATTGCTTGCCCATGTGCCTTAGGCTTGGCAATACCTACAGCCTTAATGGTTGGAATTGGCAAGGCTGCTTCAAAGGGTATTCTCATTAAGAATGCGATTGGCCTAGAGAAAGCGAAACAGATTAAGAAACTCTTCTTAGATAAAACAGGGACCATATCGAAGGGTAAACTAGAAGTTACTGATTCGAAATTATTCTTTCCAGATGATGAAAAGCTAGAATTGCTCAGTATTCTAAATGGCTTAGAATCGAGTTCGAGTCATCCCATTGCCAGTGCCATTGTAGATCATTTGAATCAAGAGTATCGACTTTTCCCATTCCAGATTGCACAAGTTGATACGCTACCAGGTGTGGGGCTCTTTGCGAAAATTGAGGATGTGAGGTATGAGGTTTCTGGAATGGAGACATCTCGAATACAGAGGTTATCAAAAGAGCAAGTGAGCTTGGTCAAGTCTTTTCAAGAGAAAGGCCTCTCAATTGTGCTTTTCTGGAAGAATGAGGAGTTGAAAGGATGCTTCGGCTTAAAAGATACTTTGAAGAGTAATTCTCGGAACATCGTATCAGCACTTCAGCGTAAAGGTATTTCTATTGAAATCTTATCAGGAGATCATGAAGCGGCTGTGGCTAGTGTCGCCTATGAAGTCGGGATCGATGAGTACCGATCGGGACTTTTGCCTGCAGATAAAGCACGGATAATTGCTGAAGCCCAAAAATTGGGTGCCGTTGGCTTTGCAGGCGATGGCATTAATGATGCACCAGCTTTAGCAAAAGCTGATTTAAGCATTGCGATGAGTACAGGAACTGATATTGCCATTGAAAGTGCTGATGTGACTGTAATGGCTGGTGACTTAAGTAAAATAAGTGAACTAATTAGAATCTCTGGCCAAACAGTTCGCACAATGAATCAGAACCTTTTTTGGGCCTTTATTTACAATGTTATAGCCATACCAATTGCTGCTGGAGTATTAATTCCAGTCAATGGATTTATGCTAAACCCCATGATTGCTGGAGCCGCCATGGCCTTCTCTTCACTCAGCGTTGTCTTGAATAGTTTAAGGCTTAAAGCGGCCAAATAGATACTTGGAAATTTATTTTGAACGATTTGCATCTGAAAAGTGTTATTTTTGCGTTTAAAGGCAAAAAATAGTTTATGAACAAACGCTTAGCCGCTCTTATTGCTGTCTGTCTGATCGCCATAGTTACAACGGTTTATTTCATTTCGAAACCGACCTTCCTTTTTGATGAGAATGAAGTCTTTCCAGACGAGTTTTCGGAAGTGGCGTTAGAAGATGCAGTACCTCTATTTAAGTTCGGTATTCCGCTAGAGCTTTTCGATACTGAGGAAGGAAAAATTAAGCGTAACCAGACTTTTGCAGATATTCTCCTCCCATTTAATGTCACTAGACAGGATATCTTCACCATGGACAAGATTTCTAAGCAGGTGTTCAGCGTGAGAAACTTCATTCCTAAAAAGAGATATACAATATTCTATAATACAGATTCTCTTGATAAGAAAGAGGCTGCATATTTTGTCTATGAGCCCAACGATTTAGAGTATGTTATTTATCAAATTCAAGATTCGCTCGCAGTTTTTCGTGAAGCTCGGAATGTAGAAATTGTTGAGCGTACGATGGCGGGTGTGATTTCAGAAACGCTTGATCATTCAATTCGGGCTGAAGGAGGCTCTGCTGCATTGGTTAGTGCGATGGCAGATGTGTTCGGGTGGCAGATCGACCCAAGAATGTTGAGAAAGGGTGATTGGTTTAAAATCATTTATGAAGACAGAATGGTTCAAGGACAATCGGTCGGTATTGGCAACATCATTGGGGCAGAGTTTAGCCATATGAATAACTCTTATATGGCATATAACTATGATGACGGAGAGGGTATCGATTTTTTCGATGAGAACGGGGAAAGTGTGCAAAAGGCATTTTTACGTTATCCAGTTGAGTTTTCAAGAATTTCATCTCGCTATAATCCAAGTAGGTACTTGAAGATGTATGGTCGCAGACAAGCGCACCTAGGGACTGATTTTGCTGCAGGCAAGGGTACTCCAATTAAAGCAGCTGGTGATGGGGTTATCATTGCTAGAAGCTTTACTAAACCGAATGGTAATTATGTTAAAATCAGACATAACGGCACGTATACCACGGGTTACTTGCATATGAGCAAGTTTGGAAAGTTTAAGAACGGCCAGCGTGTGAGAAAAGGCGATATCATTGGCTATGTAGGTAATACTGGATACACGACAGGTCCTCATCTTTGCTTTAGATTTTGGAAGCGAGGGAAGCAAGTAGATTTCCTAAAGGAGAAACTCCCCGCTGAAAAACCACTTGCTACTGAAGAACTTCTCAAGTTTGAAGTGGCTATGGAATTAACCAACAAGAGACTGAATGATATTCCTAATACTTGGGCAGATGAAAGCATCTCGGCTAGTAAGGAATAGCATTAGTGAAAACAAATGCTAAAGCAGGGCACTCGTCCTGCTTTTTTTTGTTTATTCAAATCAATGAGGCTAATCACAACCTTTCTACTGGCTATACTGAAGAAGGAGTCATGGACGGAAATTCGGACGCTCGTAGAGTTCATGAATGACTACCCTAATGCGATTGTTGAGCTCGTTGGACATACTGACGCCTATGGTACAGATAAGTATAACATAGACCTTTCAAGAAGGCGAGTACAAGCCGTGAAAAAGGGAGTAACTACTTTGGGGATAGACCCAGATCGACTCAGAATTAAATGGGTTGGAGAGGGTTCACCAATTGCTTCAAACAGAACGCGTGCGGGTCGGGCATTTAATAGAAGGGTAGAGTTTCAGATAATAGAGCTAGAGTAGTCTATTTGGTTTGACTAAGCTTATTACGCTTCACCAACTTCACGTACTGCGTGAGATATTTATTCTTGACCTCTTCTTTGATAAGGTCGTATTTCAATATTTTATTTATCACTAATTGCATAAGTTTTTCATTTCTATTGGATGGATAACGGGCGTAGGCCTCATTGATCATTTCCATCGCTTTTACATATTCTTTATCGGTATAGAGCCGAACTGATTCGTTAAAGTATTGTAGCCCTGACAACTCTGTTAAGGTTATCTTATTATAACCGTTCACTAAATTCCATTCTTCCGCACTTCCATCGCCTACTGTAATGAGTGTGCCTATATTACGTGGATCAAGGGCATCAAGTTCCGTTTTGGCTGTTAATTCTTGGTTTAGTTTCATCAGACCTTCATCGGGAAGTGTCGATTCCATCACCATTAACCTATCGTTAACAACCACCTGTATATAAACGTGATTGGTCAATTCAATGATGTCATAATTAAAACCGAAATGCTCAAGTATTAAGGCGTAAAGAGCTGTTCCAGTAAGACAGCCAAACTGACCAGTCTTGAGCGTTTCGTCCATCGTAGCCATTTTATCGTAGTCCACAAGACTGTTCTTATGCACTCTATAGAAAATAGTCCGAAGGAATAATGCATCACTTGTCTTATGCGATCGGACTCGCTCTAACTTGGTTATGATTTGATCAAACTTCTCAGAAAAAATTAGGCTATTAGCGTCTTCCGAAGTGAGTTTTTCATTTATAATAAACTGATTAATAGGGTGTTGAAAAATTTCTTTGACTGTAGGCTCTTGATCATACACTCGTCCCAGACATATACTAGATATTCTGCAAATAAGTAGTAATAATATGAGTCTTCTGCCTTTCATTAATCTCCTTGATAAACTTGTTTATGCCTTCTATGTAAGGTTTTGATAAAACTAAGGTAACATTAAGGTAACATTAAAACAAATATTGTCACTCAAGCTCAGTTTTGTAGTCTTCAACACCAATGCCCTACCTGCGTACGTAACATTGGGATAACATATAGTTTGTCCTTGTTTGAAAATCCATTTTTGCACTTATTGCGCCCTTATTAATCCCCATGAGTACAAAGGTTATTGCAAAGTCTATTCGAGATTACAGAAAGGTTCACAGGTATCTGGGGTTGACCATTTCCTTGTTATTGATTATTAGTGCAGTTACTGGGGTCCTTCTGGCTTGGAAAAAAGACATTGAGTTACTGCAGCCGCCAACTCAAAAGGGTCAGCAAACAGCTTATAATCAATATCAATCCGTTGAATCCTTGGCTGAAGTATCTGTTTTGGCAGTAGACTCCTTAGGTCTTAATGCGAGTAACATTGATAGAATTGAATACCGTCCGACTAAAGGCATAGCAAAGGTGATTTTTGATAAGGGCACTTGGGAGGTTCAAGTAGATGCTACTAATCTGGAAGTACTCTCTGTGGCTAAGCGGCATTCTGATTGGATTGAAAGTTTGCATGATGGCTCCATAATTTCTGATTTTTTCAAATTGATCTCAATGAATTTCCTTGGTATTGGGCTATTGCTGTTGATTGCAACTGGCCTTTGGCTTTGGTGGGGACCAAAAAAAATACGGTCGCTGAAACAGAAAGGTTAATCTTAAATCTTGTTGAAGAATCCATTCTTAGATTCACTCACACTTTTTTATTGGCTATCTTCGTTTTTCATTAACACACCCTTCTTATGAAGAAATTTGGAAAGATATTCTTGGCATTTCTTGGCGTCCTGATCATTGCCATACTCTTAATCCCAGTCTTTTTTAAAGAAAGATCAAGGAACTAGTCATCAGTGAATTTGAGAAAAGCACAGAAGCTGAACTCTACTTTGGTGACGTCAGCTTAAGTCTGATTAAGAACTTTCCAGACTTTACGCTTAGCCTTTCGGACATGGGTATTACAGGGAAAGGTCTTTTTGAAGGTGATACATTAATGAGCGTAGGAAACCTGAGCGCTTCGATCGATCTGAATGAAGTACTCTTCGGTGAGACGATCAGTTTGAAATCGATTAGACTTGATAAACCGAGTTTCACAATCATCACACTAGCTGATGGAACAGCAAACTATGATATCGCAAAGGCTTCAGAAGAGGTTCCTGTTGAGATAACTGAAGAAGAAGGAGCAGCTGTAAGTTTTGGTATCCAATCCTTTAGTATTGAAGATGGTGACTTTGTGTATTATGATCAGTCCATCGCTTACTTCATGCAAATGGCGAATATTAATGTCGAAGGATCAGGAGATTTCGAGGCTGATATATTTGACCTAGTCAGCACGGGAACATTGGATTTGGTAGATATGAATTACGATGGCACCGACTATGTGACCAACAAATCGATCGATTTAGATGTGGTCCTCTCCATGGACCTGCCTAACTCTAAATACACATTCAAAGAGAACGAGATCCTTATTAATTCATTTCCACTTACTGTGGACGGATATTTTTCCCTGTTAGAAGATGGCTTTGGAATGGATTTAAAATTCAAAGCACCGAGGTCAGAGTTCAAGCAACTCTTATCACTCGTTCCGGGAGTATTCACCGAGTCTTTTGACGACTTGAAGTCAGATGGAACACTAAGCTTTTCTGGTAACGTTACGGGAGAATATAATGACAACAGTATGCCAGCTTTCGGTTTAAACTTAAAAGTAAACGATGGCCTTTTTCAGTACCCAGATCTGCCTGATGCCATTAAAAATGTGCAGATGAATCTCTCCGTTGAAAATAAAACTGGGGTGATAGAAGATACCCGCATTGACCTGAGTCAGCTTCATCTTGAAATGGGATCAAATCCTTTAGATGCCAAATTGGTGGTTGAGAATTTGAAAGACTTTCGGATGGATGCGAACGTAAAAGGAAAGCTAATTCTGGGTGAATTGATGAATTACTTTCCAATGGAAGGCTACGAATTGAGTGGAACACTAAATCTCGATACTAAAGCAAATGGTGTATATGATAGCATCAAGAACATTATCCCAAAATTAGACTTGAACATTAACTTGACTGATGGGCGCATCAAAACACCTGACATTCCTAGCCCCATTGAAAACTTTGTGATTAAGGCGCAAGTAGCCAATCAAAGTGGAAAGCTGAAAGACACGCGAATCGAAGTAAGCAATTTGGCCATGGAGCTCGATGGTCAGCCCTTCAAAGGATCAATGACATTAATCAATCCTGAAAATTTTGAATGGGATGTAAATGTCGAAGGAAACCTA
>Ga0209138_1002551_pt1 | contig 13905 bp, 13 predicted proteins | sample SaaInl3SG_22_DNA_FD_184645 | JGI IMG/M metagenome (GOLD analysis project Ga0209138, IMG submission 184645) | Marine microbial communities from expanding oxygen minimum zones in the Saanich Inlet - ESP_153SG_22_DNA (SPAdes) (version 2) | ecosystem: Environmental > Aquatic > Marine > Intertidal...
CGCGTCAGCTACAAATCGAGCCAAGTGGCTAAGCCAAAGTGGGACAAGGACTTAGAGTTAACTGACGGAGGGAATTACGGGTTCAGAGCGCTATTAAGTTCACTCTTCAGACCCGTAACAGAGCGTATCCAGGGTTTCAGCCGTTGTAACTCAGCCGGAAGATTCGAAACAGCCTGATTCGCCGCCGCACGGCTCGGGTAGTGTCCAGTTACGACGGTAAACCGTGGTGACCCTTTGTAGGGGTAACTAAGTTTTAGCATCGGAGTGGCCGAACCATAGCGAGCGATCAGTTTATCGGCCGTCTGCTCCTCGCGTGCAGCCAATAACTGTACTGTTAGATCCGTGGCTGGCCACCCGAGGACTGTTTCGATGTCTGCACTAAAGCGGCTGGTCGTCTGCTCGGAGCTAATCGTCTGCGCAGAGCGCGGAGCTGGTGTTGCAGGGATAGCGGGCTGAGGCTCAGCGCTCGTTCCTTCCGCCAGCTGAGTCGGCTGCGGCTCCTGTTCTGGCCCTCTTTCAGCTTGAACTGAGATCGCAAATTCCGCAGCTGTGCCAGAACTCGCCACCGTTGAGTCCGCTTCCAACTCCGCTCCGGGGGGTAGCTGACTCACGTCAACCGTCTGTTGATCCGGCGCAGTAGGTGTTAATTCCTTAACCTCGGGAGCGGGTGTTTGCGGCTGCGTCGTTTCTGGAGCTATCTCTGACTGTGAATCAGCGACACTGACCGGCGTGGGTTCTGGCGCGGGCGTGATCTCTTTCACCACCTCAGTAGGTTCGGACTCTGCCACAGCATCCCGCTCTTGAGAGGTCAGGTCTGCAACTTCAGCCAGTCGCTGCTCTTGCTCCGCTAGACGCTTCGACAGCTCGGAACGCGCAGCCACCAGCTCGGGTTCCGACTGTTTGGCCGCTTGCACAACTTGTGGGATGGGAATTTCCAGCGGTGTAGTAACCGCCGGCTCAACTGTTGCACTGGGAGAGTAGAGGTAACCGATAGCGCCTGCCGTAGTAGCTAACACCAACAGAATACCGGCCCAGTACCATCGATTGCTTACCGCGCCTTTGACCCCAGCTCGGGCAGGTTCCTTATCCAACAGCTTGGCTAAGGCTGACTTCAACAGATCAGGCCGTCCCTGACTATCTAGCAGCAGACGTCGATATTCAGCGTCCTTCAACTGACGTCCATCTAGCAGGTGCGCATCGACAAAGGCGCGCGCCTCTTCAGCCGTGTAGGGCTGCAGATGTTCAACATGCAATGAACCCTCAACTAGACGATTAAACTCGCGTTCAAAGAAACGTTGTTCAAACTCAGGCAAGCCGGCCAACAGCACACGTGGCGCAGCACTATCAATCTTGGAGAAGTTAAGCAGCAGTTCAAGCGCGTTATCGGAGAGATAATCAGCATCATCTACGCAGATGTGCAGACGCTGGTCCAACTGCTCTAGCTCACGAGCATAAGCGTGTAGCGCTGTCAGTCTTGCTCGGTTGTTGGGTTCGCAACTGATGCCCAACAACGCAATTAGCGCCTGCAAAAGGTGCGTAACGTCGAAAGCGGTTTCCAAAGACAGATGGACCCAGTTCGGCTGCATCGGACTCTGTTCGGGCTTCAATTGTGCCAGCAGATGGGAGCGACCCAACCCTTGCTCGGCAATCAACAGCATCACCAAGTCAGAAAAACTCAGCAGATGCTCCAGGCGTGCTCTCTGCAACTGGCGCGATTCGGGCTCAAAATGGATATTTGGCACCCGCATCAAAATCTACTCCGCCACGGCTTCAGGCGCGTAGTGCTGCTCAAGGGTCTGCTGCAGCAGTGCAGAGTCAAAACTATCAGTGACTACAGCCTTCCCAAGCTGCTCTAGCAGCACCAGGCGTATGCGACCATCCAGCACCTTCTTATCCACCGACATCAACTCCAGGAAGCGCTGAGGCTCCATACTTGAGGGGGGCTCAGTCGGAAGGTGCGCAGCCTTAAGGATCGCTTGAGTGCGCGCCAGATCGGCATTGCTGAGCCAGCCAAGTCGGTGTGACAGATCTGCAGCCATCTGCATGCCCGCGCCTACTGCTTCACCGTGCAGCCAAGTACCGTAGCCCTGATCGGTCTCAATGGCGTGGCCAAAGGTGTGCCCCAGATTGAGAATCGCACGGATGCCGCCTTCACGCTCGTCCTGCGCGACCACTTCAGCTTTAATTTCGCAGGAGCGGTAGATCGCCTGGGCGAGAGCTTTAGGTTCTAAATTATTGAGCTGTTCGATATTAGCTTCGATCCAGGTCAGGAAAGCCTCATCGTAGATCAGACCATACTTGATAACTTCAGCCAGACCCGCCGCAAGCTCACGCGGAGGGAGTGACCGGAGTATTTTAGTGTCGGCCAAGACAGCTTTGGGCTGGTAGAAAGCGCCAATCATGTTTTTACCCAGCGGATGATTCACACCTGTCTTGCCACCGACAGACGAATCTACTTGGGATAAAAGCGTCGTTGGAATCTGGATAAAATCAACACCACGCTGATAGCTCGCCGCTGCAAATCCGGTCATATCCCCCACAACGCCACCGCCTAACGCGATCAACGTCGTTGTACGGTTGTGCTTCATTCTTAGGAGGGCATCAAAGATGGAGTTGAGGTGCTCGAGCGTTTTAAACGACTCGCCGTCAGGCAAAATCACCTCATCGACCTGCAGATCGGGCAACTGTTGCTTCAACTCATCGAGGTAGAGCGGCGCGATCGTCTCATTCGTCACGATCATTACCTGCTTACCTTTTATTAGGCCTTGCAGGTCAACGGCCTGAAAAAGATTTTCACCTACAAATATCGGGTAGCTGCGCTCACCCAACTCAACACGTAGTTGGCGCATCAATGCTGCTCCATTCTGGACTGGCCTGGGGAAGACTCTGTTGGACCAGCTTCACCCGATCCCAAAATACGATTTTTCTTGAGCGCTTTAACGATCTCGCCAATGACGGCACGCGGGTGGCGACGGTCTGTACGCAAGATGAAATCTGCAGTCTGACGGTAGAGTGGGTCGCGCACGCGAATTAACTCTTCTAAACGTTCACGGGGATTCGCGGTTTGAAGCAGGGGGCGATTTTTATCACGTGAAGTACGCTCAACCTGCTGATCGACGCTAGCGTGCAGATAGACAACAAAACCACGCTCACGCAGTCTCTGCCGATTATTCTCACGCAAAACAACACCCCCCCCTGTCGCGAGTACGATATTGTCCTGCTCGGAAACCTGATCAATCACGTTCTCTTCCCGATCGCGAAAGCCATCCTCGCCCTCGACGTCAAAGATCCAGGGGATATTCGCCCCGGCACGCTCCTCGATCACTTTATCGGAGTCGATAAACTCAAGTTTTAACTCATTAGAAAGCAAACGCCCTATGGTGCTCTTTCCAGATCCCATAGGGCCGATTAGAAATATCTTCAAAAACGACCAACTCTTTACTACCGAGAGGTCAGCGCCTCACGAATCAGTTTCGGGGTGATGAAGATTAGGAGTTCATTTTTCTCTTCCTGTGTCTGCTTGCTTCTAAAAGCAGCACCAACAACAGGGAGATCACCAAGTAATGGCACTTTCTCAACCCCTTCCGTAGCTTCTGTACGGAAAACCCCACCTAGCACTATGGTATCACCATCATTAACCACAACCGAAGTATTCAGTTGGTTAGTGTTGATGGATATCTCACCGTTCGCCAATGTGCGGCCAATACTATCCTGATTTATCGCCAAGTCCATAGCAATTCGATCACCTGGATTGAGCTGTGGAGTTACGTTGAGCGTCAGCGCAACATCCTTGAAAGCTGTACTAGTGCTGCCATCTTCGACCGTCTGATACGGAATCTGCTGACCGGAAGTAATATTGGCAGCCTTACCGTTTGTCGTGATGATTTTTGGCTGTGAGATTACTTCACCGCTACCGGTACTCTCGAGAGCAGACAACTCGGCACCAAGGAGCAGAGAGTTCTTAAGAAAACCTACCGCAATCGTCGGTCCTGCAACGCCAAAGTCGACATTTAGCCCCGCATCTATTCCGATCGCATCCGTTGCATTTGCTCCGATGGTTAACTGCCCACCGTCAAGAGCAGAGGTGGTTTTTGAGAGCCCCCACTTGATGCCTAGGTTTTTCGCAAAGCTTGAGGATGCGGTAACAATTCGCGCTTCAACCATAATTTGAGCTACTTCCACATCAAAACGATTCAGTGTCCGACGAATCTCCTCGATCGAAGCACCTGTCTCACGCACCATCAATATATTGGTCTGGTCATCAGCAAGTAGGAAACCTCTTTCACTTATGAGATTTGCTTGCTCAAGATAGGTTTTCATTTCCGATGCTCTGCGGAAGTTAATCTGCACATACTCAGTGAGCAGCGGAGCTAAATTCTTAACCTGCTCCTGCGCCTCTAGCTCCTGACGCTCGCGCTCAGCGATTTGCGCTGCACCACCGACCAGCATCACATTGCCGACAATGCGTTTATCCAAACCGTTGGTCTGCAAAATGATATCCAGAGCCTGGTCCCAAGGAACGTTCTTCAAACGCAGAGTAATGTTACCGCCAACCTCATCACCAACAACGAGGTTCTTCTCGGCCACTTCAGCGATGATCTGCAGTACTGAACGCAGCTCAACATTCTGGAAGTTAAGGTCGATCTCTTCACCTGAATAGGGGAACAGATCCGCCTTGCGATCAGCAAGTTGCTGGTCAGTCATCGGTTTAAAGTCCAGTACCAACTGCTTGCCAGTCTGGTAAGCCATGTAGTCATAAGGCTCAGCAGAAGGTTTGATCAGAATTGCTGTGTTGCGCCCCGCCGCCATTGAATCGATAAACATGATGGGCGTAGCGAAAGCCTGCACATCGGTACGATTCTCAAGGCTTTTAGCGAGTGATGCCCCAAGAAGGTTCACAACGATATTATTACCCTCTTCGATGATATCCAAGCCCGCCTCATCATCGCTCATTGTAATAACAACGCGGCCTGTACCACCATCAATGCGTTCGAAGTCAATTGACTGAACTTGGGTCTGGTCTGATGCCAAAGAAGATGTCTGAGCTGCTGGGTTCGAACGATCAGCCGGTGCTGCCTGAGCAACAGAGCCCGTGCCCATGCGGGCGTCACCCAACTGAATGAAGAGATTGTTGCCTTCCGCCGAGGTCGTGTAGCTTGCCGCCTCAGTCAGGTTGGCAACCACTCGCAGTCGCCCCTGAGCCTCCGCGAAATTAAGCGTTGAAACCACACCCGACTCGACTGACAAGGAGCGCTGAGCCTGCTCACTCGAAACACCAAAGAAGTCCAGCACTAGACGCGGTGGCGACTCAATCATATAGACCTTGGGCGCTGGAGGCGGCGCATCGAAGCTGAAGCGAATCTCGGTTTTCTGACCTGGCAGTGCTACAAAGCTAGTATCTTTGAGTACTGAATCCGCTGCCTGCGCACCCAGCGCCACACCTGCGGAAACTGCCAGAACCAACCAGCGGCCAAAGCGACCTAAGCGGCCACGCGCTGATTTCTGGTTTTGGGGGTTCATCTTGCTATGCATCCTTAAATCACTCCAATTCCGGCAGGGCCACTGTGCGAGGGCGCTTCATCCATCCACCACGCCCGTTGGAGACTATCTCCTCCAACTGCATCGATCTCTCGTCGATCGCCATAACTACACCATAGTCCAGCCCCATGTGGTTGCCTACTACCACCTGGTGGACTTCACCATTTGTATCTCTAATCAACGAGATCAATTCACCATCTTCCAGCGCGGTAATGGTGCCCACCATAACCAGCTGATCAACAGGAAACTCCTCGAGATACTCTTTAATGCGCCCATCGTCAGGCTGGAGTTCAGTCTGACCGTCTTGCGGGATAGTTTGTTCCTCGGTGAGCATTACCAGAGGCACAAACGGATCACGTAGACTCGAGCCTTCATAGACGAAACTCTCGTAGGGTTTAAATTCTGGCAGAGGCTCTATCTTGCCACCAGGCTGGGCAGCCTTGTCGGCAACGAACTGTCTAAGGTCGGTGTTGTCCTCTACCCAGATACAGCCTTGCATCATCAGGGTCAAAGCCACCGCCACCGAAATCTTGCTATTCAGTATCGTCATAACGGTAAGTCTTCGCGCTGATATTCATTGAAAGCATGTTGCCGCCCGCCGGACGGATCGAGTAGTCATGCAGGGTAACGATACGCTTGATCGCCGCCACGCCACTGACAAACTCACCCATCTGGTGGTAGGTACCACGCACTTGGATATTAATTGGCAATTCAACATAGAACTGCGCCTTCTTCTCTGGCTGTAGCGCAATTGAATCGATATCTAAACCGGAGTTTTTACCAATAGCACTGATATCTTCTAGCAGCCCGGGAACCTCTTTATCGGTCGGCAACTGTCGCAGCAGTTCGGCGAAGCGCAACTCAACGTCAGCCATCTGTTTGCGCAGCGCATCCAGCGAAGCTACCTGAAAGGCTTTGGATTCATATTGCTGCTTGAGATCTGTCTCTTTGGCAATTTCGCGCTCAAGCAGCTTATGTTTGTCCATCACCAAGTAATAGACACCACCACCAACAAGAATGCCAAACACCAGAATGTAACAGATCACTTTGACACCGACCGGCCAAGACCAGGCGGTATTGAAATCAGCATTATTGATATCGAAACCACGGAAGGCGTTTTTAAAACCTGTCATCATACTCATTGCTCCGCCTCCTCAGCTTTTGGCTTTGTAAGCGGCACACGCAGGTTAAAGCTGCGCTGCGCGTTTTGAGCGTTAACTCGCGACAGATTAGGCTCGCCAAACCAGATCGAGGAGTTGAGGTTACGCATCAATTCAGAGACGTCCTCGTTCACTGCAGCCAAGCCATCAACGTTGATCGCCTCTCCGCTACGCGTTAGCGACGAGTAGTGAATGCCATCTGGCAAAACCCGCACCATCTCATCAAAGTTACGCACGATAATTGGGCGGTTACCCTGCAGCTCTTGGATCGCGTTCAGACGCTCTAGTAGACGTTCACGTTGGCGTTTAAGCTCGCGAATCTCCTCAAGCTTCTTGTCTAACTTGGCGATCTCTTGTGTCAGATAGTTATTGCGCGCACGCTGGCGATCAGTTTGAAAATCGTAGAAGTAGATAATGCCGTAGACCGTCAGTGCACCCAGCAAGGCGGCCATTACCAGATTGGTAACGAAGCTTTTCTGCAACCTCGCGTTGCGCTCCTCGCGCCAGGGGCGAAGGTTAATCTGTGTCACGCTCATCCCTGTTTCTCCAGACTACGTAGCGCCATACCCACCGCTTTAACCAGCGTTGGAGCGTCCACTTCCAATTTCACAGGATTGATCTTCGAGGCTACCTTCATACCGGCGCAGGGGTTAGCAATCAGTGTCTCCACACCAATCTCACCACCGACAATCGAATCGAGGTCCTCAATACCGGCAACCCCTCCGCAGAGGTATACCCGGTCTAACTGATTACGAGAGCCTGACGAGTAGTAGAACTGCAAAGCGCGAGAAACTTGCTGTGCAACAGCCGTGGCAAAAGGCTGCACCAGCATCTCTTCGATCTCATCCGAGATCTCACGCATGCGCAGCTGCTTCTCAACCTCTGCGACCTCGATACCATATTGCTGCTGTATGGTATTGCTAAGCTCATTTCCACCGAAGGCCTGCTCACGGTTGTAGATCACTTTGCCTTCACGCAGCACGTTGAGCGTCAACGTTGAGGCGCCAAGATCGACAACACCGACGGTACCCGGCTCAGCATCGCGTTCTAGCCAAGGCAAGACCCGCTCCATCACGTAGGTATCAACGTCGACGACTTCACACTTGAGGCCGGCACTATCGAGCGCATCCTCGCGGTTAGCCACATCGTCTCGGCGACAAGCCACCAGCAGTATTTCATTCAGTGCGTTGTTGCCCTGCACTGGGCCAACAACCTGAAAATCGAGCGCAACTTCATCCAGTGCATAGGGGACGAATTGATCGGCCTCGACCCGCACCTGCTCTTCCAGCTCCATACCAATAAAGGCATCACTGATCTGCAAGTCTTTTGTAATTACGGCGGACGAAGGCACAGAGGTGATCGCTAATTTGGACTTAGCCCCACTGATCTTTAAGCCCCTCTCGATGGCTTCGGCAACCACATCCGGTTCCTGGACATTTCCGTCAACAACCGCAGTAGCGGGCAACGAAACGATAGCATAGGCGGTCAATTCGACCCCTTTACCAGCAGCGCTTACAGCGGCAAGCTTCACGGCTGATGACCCTATGTCTACACCAATCCAGCCAGCATTCTTAGTTCCAAACAGGCTGACCACAGAAGATTCCTTTTACTCAAACAGTTCTTTGTAGCGGCGACCGACCTCTTTTTGTAAGAGGAATCGCATAAAACTCTGATTTGAGTGTAGACCCTTTTCGCATGGTCTATATAATTTGAGGCAACAAAATTTCGATTAAGTGAAGGTTTCGATGGGTTTTCTGAGAAAACTAGTTAAGTGGTTGTTTGGGCTAGCACTGTTTGGTGTGGTCTGTGCAGCCATTGCAGCAGGTGGAATCTACTACTACTTCAGCCCCCAGTTACCCGATATTGAAACACTACGCGAAGTCCGTTTTCAGACACCTCTACGTGTCTACACTGCTGATGAGAAGCTGATTGCTGAATTTGGCGAGAAACGCCGTACACCGATCGATTTCGACGCCATTCCTCAACGTTTTGTTCAAGCGCTGCAAGCTGCAGAAGATGCTCGCTTCTTCGAACATCAAGGGATCGATATACGCGGCTTAGTACGTGCAGCCTACCAGCTCGGTACCAGCGGTCAGATACAGAGTGGTGGTTCTACAATCACCATGCAGGTAGCGAAAAACTTCTTCCTCACACGAGAGCGAACGTTCGAGCGTAAGTTCATCGAGATCTTACTGGCTCTGCAGATCGAGAGAGAACTCACCAAAGAGGAGATCCTCGAGCTATACGTTAACAAGATTTACCTTGGCCACCGCTCATACGGCATCCAGGCAGCCGCTCGTGTTTACTACGGCACAAGTATTGATCAACTGTCGCTGGCACAGCTAGCGATGATCGCCGGTCTACCTAAAGCGCCCTCTGCATACAACCCGATAACCAATCCTACACGTGCTGTTGAGCGCCGCAACTGGATTGTGGGTCGCATGCTCAGCTTGGGCTACATCGATCAGATTGCTCATGATGAAGCTGTTGCTGAACCGGTGACCGCACGCTACCACGGTGCGGACATCGAAGTTGCAGCACCGTACGTGGCTGAGATGGTTCGCAGCCAACTTTACGAAACCTACGGTGATGACCTCTACACCGAAGGACTGAGCGTCTACACAACCATCGATAGCACCTCACAGGAGAGTGCCGACGCAGCGCTGCGTTTTGGCTTACTCGCCTACACGGAGCGACATGGTTACCGTGGCCCGGAGCAGCACTTCGACATTAACGCGCTAAGCGAAGAGACTTTGCAGAGTAAGCTTGAATCTATTCCGGCCTACGGGGGACTCACCCCTGCTCTCGTCACCGCAGTAGGCGAACAGAGCGCGGAGATCCTACTGAAAGATGGCACCAGCCAAACTCTAAGTTGGGGCGGTATCAAGTGGGCGCGCGCATTCAAAACTGTCAACGCGATGGGCCCTGAACCAGAGCGCGCCAGCGATGTACTTGAAGCGGGCGACCTAATTCGCGTTCGCGACACTGACGATGGACTGCGACTGTCGCAAATTCCTGAAGTACAGGGCGCCTTCATTGCACTCAATCCAGAGAACGGCGCAATTCAGTCCCTCACAGGCGGCTTTAGCTTTTACATCAACAAATTTAACCGTGCGCTGCAGGCCTATCGCCAACCTGGCTCTAACATCAAACCCCTGCTGTACACCTACGCGCTGAGCCAGGGCTACACCCCAGCTAGCGTTATCAACGATGCGCCAGTGGTGATTAATGATGTCAGCCTCGAGGGTGACTGGCGTCCAGAAAATGACAATGGCCGCTTCGGCGGGCCCACGCGCTTACGTGAAGCGCTTTACCGTTCGCGCAACCTAATCTCTATCCGCCTGATGCGCGCACTCGGTATTGAGTCGATGCGCGAGTTTGTGCTGCAGTTTGGCTTTGAACCCGACAAACTGCCCGCAAACTTATCGCTCTCACTCGGCAGTGCGGACGCCACCCCAATTCAGGTCGCGACTGCTTATGCGATTTTGGCAAATGGTGGTTTTCAGATCGAGCCCTTCTTTATCGACCGTATCGTCAATCCAGCCGGAGAGGAACTCTTCAAGGCAAATCCAAAAATTGCTTGCGCCTACTGCCCTGAGCGCCAACAAGCTGACATGATCGCTGCTGAAGCCGCTGAGCTAGCCGCAGCCGCAGAGGCAGCAGGCACACCCACAGCAGAGGTCACTGCTGTAGAGGGTGAAACTGAGTTGCTGACAATGGACGGTCGCCCTCTAGCCAAACGTCTGTTGGACGAACGCACGGCTTACATCATTCACCATATGATGCGTGATGTGGTTAAAAAGGGTACGGGGCGTCGAGCATTGGTTCTTGAACGCACAGACCTCGGCGGCAAAACCGGCACCACCAATGATCAAAAAGATGCCTGGTTCTCTGGCTTCAATACCGCACTCAGCGCGACCGCGTGGGTTGGCTTTGACCAACCGGAGACGCTGGGTCGTCGTGAATTCGGTAGCACCGCGGCTCTGCCAGTATGGATTGAATTTATGCGCGATGCTCTGAGAGACGTGCCGGAGTCACTTCCAATTGAACCCGCTGGAATTGCCACCGCACTGGTGGATCCGGAAACGGGCCTACTGGCCTACCCCGGGCAGGAGAATGCGATTCTGGAGGTCTTCAAAGAGGAAGATTTGCCAACAAAGAGCGCACCAATGCCGGGCCAGCAACAGAACACGCCAACAACCGAAGAGTTATTCCGTTAACTGCCAAGAGTTAAGAGCCCGCTTCGTATTAGCAGACACAAAAAAACCGCGACAGAATCGCGGTTTTTTACTTTCTGAGTTGGTTAGCTCAGTGGGTAGTCAGCAGGCATCTCTTTGGCAGCAACACCTGAGTCGATTGCAGCTTTAGCCACCGCGTAAGAGATTGCGCCAAGCAGACGAGAGTCGGTCGCCTTTGGCAGGATGTAGTCACGACCGAACTCCAGACTATCCAGACCGTAAGCATCCAACACTTCCTGAGTCACTGGTTGTTTCGCAAGCTCTGCCAGAGCAAGTACCGCAGCAGCCTTCATCTCTTCGTTGATCGCAGTCGCACGTACATCGAGTGCACCACGGAAGATGAATGGGAAGCCCAGAACGTTGTTAACCTGGTTAGGGTAGTCGGAACGGCCTGTCGCCATAATCACATCATCACGAGTTGCACGCGCCAGCTCAGGCTTGATCTCTGGATCTGGGTTCGCACAAGCAAATACCACCGGGCTTGCAGCCATCTTCGCTAGGTTCTCTGGAGAGAGCAGATCAGGGCCAGACAGACCGAGGAATACATCCGCACCGTCAATCGCGTCTTCAAGGGTGCGCTTGTCAGTCTCAGTTGCGAAAATCGCTTTCTCCGGAGTCAGATCATCACGACCTGAGTGGATAACACCCTTACGGTCGAGCATGTAAATGTTCTCGTTGCGAGCACCCATGTTGATCAGCAGTTTCATACAAGCGCTTGCCGCCGCACCTGCACCCAGACACACGATGCTCGCATCTTCTAGCTTCTTACCAGCCAGTTCCAGCGCGTTGATCATGCCTGCAGCGGTTACGATCGCAGTACCGTGCTGGTCATCATGGAATACAGGGATGTTACAGCGCTCGATCAGAGTGCGTTCAATCTCAAAGCACTCAGGCGCCTTGATATCTTCAAGGTTGATACCCCCGAAGGTGTCCGCGATGCGTGCAACCGTATCGATAAATGCCTGTGGGCTCTCAGCGTTCACTTCGATATCGATAGAGTCGATATTTGCGAAACGTTTGAACAGCAGTGCTTTACCTTCCATAACAGGCTTAGAAGCCAGCGGACCGAGGTTACCAAGACCAAGGATTGCGGAACCGTCTGAAATAACAGCGACAAGGTTGCCCTTTGCGGTGTAACGGTATGCATTTTCAGGATCTTTAGCGATCTCACGAACCGGTTCAGCAACACCCGGAGAGTATGCCAGAGACAGATCACGTGAAGTTTGAGCAGAAGTAGATAGCTCTACGCTGATTTTACCTGGGCGCGGAAATTCATGGTAATCCAGCGCGGCCTGTTTCATATCCTGAGACATTTCTCGTTCCTAGAATTAGTGTGGTTATAGCGATTTAGGCCGCCAAACACGGCAAGGCTCTAAATCTAGTTATATCGGTCGTCCGCGAATGATATAGAAAAGCGCCTGCCGGAAAAACCCCGTTTCGACTAACGGATCGTATTTTCTCACAATGCGAAATGAGATCCCCGACAAAAATGACGGCTATTTATCTCGAGCCTCTATGAAACTCAGGTGCCACTGGGAGCCGAGAGGTAAAAGAAAACCTTTATATCTCGATCCCGCCTTGAGTTTGGCGCGCCGATCAATCACCCACCCGCGAGCTTCAACCTTACGGCCTAGCGCTTTGCCAAAGCTGACGATCTGTTTTGGACTGAAATGTTTTCGGGTCATGCGAAGTGCCAGGTGATCATCAATTTCGAGATAGATATATTTTTGCGTCGCATCAATTCGCGTCACCTCACCCTGTACAACCGCAAAACCACCACGATTGAGTTCGCCTGCAGGCCTAACGGGGTTTGCCCAAACACCGAGCTGCGATGCTCGCGCTCGGCTCTCTGCAGCCATGAGGCAGTCTGCCTGACTGGTATTCGGTTCGATGACGACAGCCCAGCCTAAACCACGCTCGAGTAGCGCTTGAGCTGCATTGCGACCATCTAACACCAAGTGGGCAAGCAGTCTCTTATAGCGATCTTCGGCCTCAGTACCTAAAACGACTTTAGCTTCGGCACCTCGAGAAAGTGCCTGCAAAAGCTGCTGCGCCTCCTTTGCATAGGGTTCCGGGTTACCGGTGCGTGGGTTCAACTCCGGTGTGTTAATGCCTAACAGACGGACCGAACGACCGCTGGAGAGACGGACCGTATCGCCGTCGACCACCTTAGTGATCGCAACAGGCTCCAGACCACTATTGGGGACACAGGCGGCAAAAACCGAATTGGTCGAAACCCAGGCAACAAAAAAGGCACTCGAAAGTGCCTTTTTTAGTTTCAACATAAATGCAGCTCTTACTTCTTCAGGCTGCGAGCGCCAAAGCGCTTGTTGAAGCGGTCAACTCGACCACCAGTAGTCGCTTCTTTCTGCTTACCAGTGTAGAACGGGTGGCACTGGCTGCATACGTCGACCAGCATATCGTCCGCCATAGTTGAACGGTGAGCCATAACATTGCCGCAAGAGCAGGTGATTTTTACTTCGTTGTACTGCGGGTGGATACCAGCTTTCATGGTGTAAACCTCTTTTTGTATGCACCGCCACCTGAGACCAACGGGTTCAGGCACCGTACATGGGCGTTAATTACGCCGTTAATGTCGAGGCGCGGATTATACGCATAGTGTTTTCAGACAACAATCCCTTTTTTGAGCGTTTTTTAACCACTCTCGCTGCCTACTTGCGCCGGCAAAAGAGCCTCCCTAGACTGGGCACTCGATCCTCTAATGCTTTTATAGCCTTATACACCCCAGTATGATCCTTCGCATCGCTTTGCCTGTTCCGCTCGATCGTCTTTTCGACTACCTACCTATCGACGATCAGGCCTGTGTCGGTGCACGCGTACAGGTGAAATTTGGCCAGCGCCAGCTGATTGGCTTGATTGCTGAGATCACCGAACAGAGTGACTATCCAACTGACAAGCTCAAGCCTATCGAGACCCTACTCGATCAACAGCCACTGGTTGACGAAGAG
>Ga0209138_1002552_pt1 | contig 13903 bp, 23 predicted proteins | sample SaaInl3SG_22_DNA_FD_184645 | JGI IMG/M metagenome (GOLD analysis project Ga0209138, IMG submission 184645) | Marine microbial communities from expanding oxygen minimum zones in the Saanich Inlet - ESP_153SG_22_DNA (SPAdes) (version 2) | ecosystem: Environmental > Aquatic > Marine > Intertidal...
CTGGTGCGTTTGGTCCTATCAATGCGCAGAATGAATTGGACGAGTCAATGCGTGCCCTTGGTGTGACTTTCCAAGAAGAGGGCGGGGCTATAGGTGCCACTTCGACTCAGCTTCAGGATGTTTTGTCTAACCTTTGGGAAACTTCGGATGGTGGCGAGGATGCTGCGAAAACTTTTGCTGGTTTCTACAATGCCGTTATTGAGGGTGGTTACGCGACTGGCGAGCAGCTGGAAGTTCTTCAGGGTGTAATTTTAGAGACGTATAAAACGTTTATGTCTCAACAGATTGCGGCGGCGCAGCAGGCTGTCGAAACCCAGAGGATTCTTTCGAATCTGGCTGAACCCATTGAACGTCAGCGCGCTACGACTAGGTTGAATGAGGCTCAGGCTGAGCTTGATGAACTTCAAGGCGCTTTCGATAATTTTAGTTTTGATATTGCCGAAAAGGTTAATATTGATGCGTTAACTGAAGGTTTCAATCAGTCGGCAGATGCGGCAAGGGGTGCTGCTGATGCTGCGGAAGATATTGCCGAAGCGGTTGAGAAGCCAATTAGAACCCTGCTTGATTACGCTGGTGATCTTCAGAATGTGTTTAGTCGCGCTTTTGGTCTTCGCTTTGGTGGGCAGTCCGCTGTGGATGACATTGCGGAATCTTGGCAAAACTTTTCCGACCAGGTTGAAGATGCCAACCAGTCCCTTGAGGAGTTGCAGGCAACGCAACAGGATTTGGCCGCTGACCGCGCCATCAAGGAATACTTCCTGTCGGTTGCTGAATCGTATGATGACCAGTTGCGTGCCGCTAAACTGCGTGCTGAAATTGCTGATCTTGATAATAAGTCTGCTGATGCGGCTCGTGAGCTTGCTGAAGCGCAGGAGACTGCGGCTGGCGCTACAGCGTTGACTGGCGATGGTGCTGGCGCACGTCAGAACCGTTCCGCTTTGTTAGGTCTTGTTGCCAATTACCAGGATTACATTACGGTATTGGCTGAGTCTGGTGCCTCGCAGAATGAGTTGCGTGCCGCGACCGAGGAAGCACGTCGGGAGTTCATTAAGCAGGCAACGGAGCTTGGTTTTGCCGAGTCTGAAGTGATGATGTATGCGGAAGCGTTTGATGATGTGCGTACCGCCATTAATCGTGTGCCTCGTGATATTACTATTGACTTTAATGCTGACCCGGCGTTGCAGGCTTTGAACGAGTTAAATGCTAAGTTGGACAAGAGTATTGAGAAGGCCAAGGAGCTGAATAGGCAGCAAAGGGTTGAAGCTGCGCCCGTTCGCGATTTTGAGAAACCAACGGTTAAGCCTCTTGTGGTTGGCGGCATTACTTTGATTGGCACGCCGGGGGCAGCGGAAAGAGCTTTCCGTCAAGCGCAGGCGGACATATCTCGTGGAAGCAGAGATTTGAGCTACCTTCTTGGTGCAACCGGCAGCTTCGCCTCCGGTGGCTACACTGGCTCTGGCGGTAAATACCAGCCCGCAGGTATTGTGCACCGTGGTGAGTATGTTGTGCCCAGCCAACACGTCAACCAGTCCAGCGGTTTGCCGAACGCTAACTTCTTGTCGCAGTTGCAGAACGGTGTCCCCGGTTATGCAAACGGTGGCTTCGTCGGCGGTGGCGGTATGGGTGATGGTGCCATGATGGTGGAGTTGTCGCCCTACGACCGGAAGCTGCTTGAGGATGCCGGTAACGTACAATTGAGGGTGGATGGCAAGGTTGTTGCTTCCGCTACAAACCGTAGCAACTTCAACGAGGCAAGGCGAGGCAGTAACTAATGAGTTGTTTTTACATGGGCACCCGCGAGAAAATGCTTGAGGTTCGTGCGCCTTCTGTGAATCTGCCGTCGTCTAAGCAGGGTTATTTTAACAAGGTGGACTTCCTCAATGGTGGTACCGCTATTCGTCGCTCACAGGCGTCCCACAAGCTTTATACGATGACGTGGAACTCTTTGGACACTGATGAGGCTAGAAAGATTCTGGACGTCGCTGATGGCGTGCACGGCACCGGTCCGGTGTATGTTCACGATCCGATTGCTGCGGACCGTAATGTGTTGCCTCAGTGGTGGGCGACACCTTCTATTGGTGGTTCGGATGGGTTGCCGTTGAATAACGCTAGCCGTGGTGAACTGGTTACGACGCCTTCGAACACTCTAAACTTCCCGCACGATTCTATTGTGTACACGGTGGAGACGGGGCAGACCCGGCATGTGTGGGTTCCGATTCCTCCTGGTTACACGGCTCATGTTGGCGCGTATGGTGCTGACGGTACCGGCGGTACCGTGGTTGCCACCCCGACGGTGGACCATGTTACGAATGGGACGCCTGTAGAGTTGACCTTGTTGGCTGTGACGGATGACAGCCGGTTTAATCAGACTTTTGACTCCACTTCTTACGATGGTGTCACGATTAGCCTTGGTGGGGAGGGAACTTTGACGCTATCAGGTATAATGGTACAAGTGTTAGAAACAGGTGTAACACCAGCGACCGGTGGCTTTATTTCCGGTCAGGGTAACTCTGGTTTGCAGTTTGTTTCACAGCCTAATTACACACCATATTCGTCAGCTTTGAACAGGGTTGGCGTTGTTGCAGAACTAGCAGAATATTACGGATGGACTAGCTAAATGGCAATTTCAATTGACAGACTTTCCGGTGGTAACACTCCGGCGGATGGTTCAGACCCGCGTACTTTCCCGGCGATTTGGAATGCTACGGCAACGCTCCTTGAGGCCAATGTTGGTGGCGGTACGGGCAACGTTGCTTCGGATTGTATTCAACCTAACTTCAGCACGATTAGTGAGGATTACACGTTTGATGCGAACTATAATGGGGTTTCCGCTGGCCCTATCACGATTGCTAGTGGTGTGACGGTTACTATTGGTGCTACGAGTGCTTGGAGTATTGTATGAGTGAGTTGAGTGTTGGGTCGCTTAGTGGGTTGGCGGCTAATTCGTATGTGATTGATGTGGCTTCGGGTTCGACTTTGGATGTGACGAACGCTACGGGTACGTTGCCTGCGGCTCAGTTGCCTGCCGGTACTATTTTGCAGGTATTAGAAGCTACAGCTGCTACAACAACAACCACAACATCAACAAGCGCAGTAGATACCTCTTTATCAGCTACTATAACGCCAAGTTCTAGTTCTAGTAAAATATTTGTCACTGTCGCGGGCGTTGGAACTAATTCCGGCTCTACTGCATATGGGTCAAGATTTCGTATCTACCGTGGCGGAGTTTCAGGAACTGCAACCGATAGCTTGGTGAGTATGTACACCGGAGATAACACCGGCAGGGTAGACGTCCCGATATTTATGTCATGTTTAGATTCCCCTTCTACAACTAGTGCGGTTACCTATACTGTTGGTATTTATGTTTCCGGCGCTGGTGTTACTACCGAATTTGGAAAAGCGGGTTATACAAAGATGACTCTTATGGAGGTGGCTGGCTAATGGATAAAGTTGAGATTCTTACTCGCAAGTTTCCTGGCGCTGAGTGGGTTTTGCGTGGCGATGAGCTTACTTGGCTGTCTGATAGTAAGAAACCTACTAAGGCCAAGTTGGAGGAACTGTGGCCTGTCGTACAGGCTGAGATTGCCGCTGAGGCACAAGCCAAACTGGACCGTAAGGCTTCGGTGGTGGCTAAACTTGAGGCACTCGGTTTGACTGTCGAAGAAGTATCCGTTGCGTTTGGTTTGGAGGCTTAGACATGAGCACTTTGAAGTTTGATGAGTGGGAGAACTCTAACGGTGAACCCGTGATTACCGCTGACGATGCCCGTACTTTGTTTGGGGGTTAGTGGATGGTTTCTTTAGCTAAGTTTGATGAGTGGCAGGCTGTGGACGGGACACCTGTTCTGCGTTTCAATTCTGGTGAGTTGCAGGTGTGGGACGGTGCGGCGTGGGGTCCGGCTGGTGCGGGCACAGTAGATTATGTAGTCGTTGCTGGTGGTGGCGGCGGTGCGACCACCACAACTTCTGGGAACTCTTGTGGTGGCGGTGGTGCTGGAGGATACCGGACAAGTGTTGGAAACTCTGGCGGGGCAGCTTTGCCCGAGGATGCTTTACGGGGTGGCGCAACTTACACAATAACTGTCGGCGCAGGTGGTCCGACGGGGGCACCTAACGCTGAAGGAACAAAAGGTTCTGATTCTGTTTTTGCTTCTATCACTTCTGAGGGTGGTGGGTTCGGCGGTAGGGGTGTCGCGGCGGGTGGACCTGGGGGTTCTGGTGGTGGTGGCGGTGTGAACGCATCGGGCGGCACCGCAACGTCAGCGCAAGGATTTGACGGCGGAAGCGGTGGTCCTGCTTCCGGTCAATATACTGCGGGCGGCGGTGGTGGTGCTAGTCAGGTTGGACAGAACGGCACAAGTAGCAACGGTGGCGATGGCGGAGATGGTGTTTACTCTAACATTTCGGGAGCACCTGTTATTAGGGCTGGCGGAGGAGGCGGTGGCTCTTACGAAACCGCAGGCTCACCAGGTTCCGGTGGTGCCGGCGGTGGCGGTGACGGTAGCGAAAACGGCGGCACAGCTCAATCTGGCACAGTGAATACCGGTTCTGGCGGTGGTGGCGGTGGTGCCAGGGGGGGCGCAATTGGAACTGGTGGTTCTGGTGGTTCTGGGATTGTTATTTTCTCTGTGCCTACTGGTACTAGCGTAAGCTTTTCGGCGGGCGTGACTCAGACAAGCGCTACTGTCTCAGCTAAGGATGTTTACACTGTGACAGCTACTTCGACGATTTCAGAAACGGTGACTATCGGATGAGCCACTTCGCAAAACTAGACGAAAACAACGTTGTGACCTTCGTGACAGTGGGACGTCAAGAGGATGACGGTCTGGAAGCTGAGCTGTCTGAGCGCACGGGTGACACTTACAAGCAGACCAGCTACAACACTCACGGTGGCGTCCACCTGCTTGGTGGCACACCTTTCCGCAAGAACTATGCGGGTATCGGTTACACCTACGACGAGGATCGTGACGCTTTTATCCCCCCACAGCCTTACGAATCGTGGGAGCTGGACGAGGACACCTGTCTTTGGGGGGCACCTGTACCGTTACCGGATGACGCTGACACGGTTGATTATGTTTGGGATGAGAGTTCGACTAACTGGGTTGAGGTTGTGTAATGGGTGATCTTAGGTTCAATGAGTGGCAGGATACTGACGGTAATAAAATCCTGCGTTCTAATTCTGGGGTGTTGGAGGTTTGGGACGGTACCGAATGGGTTGAAGCTGTTGGTGGCGGGGTTACCGATGCTGTCATTTCTGGTGGAACAAAAGTTACTTCTGGCGGTTTCGACTACCACACTTTTACATCAAACGGAGACCTAACCGTATCAACCGCTGGACTCGTTGATGTTCTTATGGTTGCTGGCGGTGGCGGTGGCGGTAACGCGGGTAGCGGTCAAGCGTGTGGCGGCGGGGGAGGCGCTGGCGGTTTTTACATCGAATACGGAATGCTCGTCGAAGCAGCAACCCTTCCGGTTGTCATTGGTAGTGGCGGGTCGACATCTTCGAGTGGTGGAGATACCACTTTTAATTCAGTAACCGTTGATGGTGGTGGCGCAGGAGGAGATTCCCAAACAAACCTTAATGGTCTTGATGGCGGCTCCGGCGGTGGCGGCGGAGGTAAAAACTCTAGTCCGGGCGGAAACGGGGGTCTCGGGTCAGCACCCATCAACGAAGGCTATTCCGGTCAGGGAAAAAACGGCGGCAGCGGTGGCGGAAGTGCCAACGGTGATCAACGAAACGGTGGCGGTGGCGGTGGAGCAAGTAACGCCGGTGGCACTGGTCTTGGAAATAACGGCGGCAGCGGTGGCTCCGGCATTGAATTGACAACGTGGTCAACGGCAACCTCCACTGGAGATTTAGGATTCTACTCTGGCGGCGGCGGTGGTGGCGACGTTAACTTTGGTAGCCCGGGAGCCGGTGGTGCCGGTGGCGGAGGAACCGGCGGAGACGCCTCCAATGGTGTTCCTGGGGACGCAAACACGGGCGGCGGTGCAGGTGGGGCCGGAACCACCCTTGGTGGAGCTGGCTATTCCGGCGGTGCTGGTGGTTCTGGAATTGTAATCGTAAGGACGGTGACACCGGCATAATGGCACATTGGGCAAAAATTGACGAAAATAACATTGTTACTCAAGTAACCGTAGGCAACAACGACGAACCCGATGAGGGCTACGGCTGGTTGATCGACAACCTCGGTGGCACCTGGATCAAGACCTCTTACAACACCTTGGGCGGGGTTCATCTGGCGGGCGGGACGCCACTTCGGAAAAACTTTGCCGGGAAAGGCTTTTCTTATGATACAGAAAGAGATGCTTTTATCCCGCCCAGCCCGTTCCCTAGCTGGACTCTCGTGGAGTCTTCGTGTCAATGGGAAGCCCCGGTTGAAATGCCGGAAGATGAGTTGTCATACGCCTGGGACGAGGAATCCTTAAGCTGGATTGCCTCCGAGCACGTTATTGATTCTTAGTCAAAAGAAGCGCCAGACCTAAAATACTTTCGGTAAGCATTTTTAAATTTTGATGCAATCAACTGTTGCGCCTGATTAATTTCTTTTGTCATTCCTAATTCGACTTTCATTTTCCATGATTCCCTAGCGAACGGGAACACTTGTGCTATCGGAGTTCCGGCCTCGATGACACCAGTAAATTTAGGATTTGAAAGAAGGAAGGGCATGTGGACTTGTGCTTCATAAGTATCGGTTTCCACTACCCCAGAAAAAGATTGGAATATCAATGAATCGTGATTTAGGGGACTAACAAAAAGAGAAGAGTACCCCGGTGGGGTTTTGATGGCCCAAGGATTCATCCACTTTGGGGTTTGGAAGCTGGTCTTTGCGTGGGTTTGTGTTTGGTTTCCCGCGTGGAACTTGATACCCAGACCATGTGACCACTCAAAGTAGGGATCGAATTCTGTTGCGGTAACACGAATGTCGGCCGTTGTGTAAATTGTGTATCCCAACATTACGGCATCAAGAAGGGGTAGGCATCTTTTTGCGGTTTGCTCTTCCTTGCCCTGCCATTCGTAATAAGGTTGAAGTTTTTTTATCCATTCGGGCATTGCTATTTTGCTTGGAGTCGGATAGAACGCTTCTGGAACTTGTGATGTCACATCGGTAAATACTATTTCTTTTCCCATGCGGTAATCCTAGCCCATTGCCGAGGGTACTCAAAATCAGGCACGCTGGTAGAATTGAACTATGCTTTGGTATCAATTAGCCGACCAGTGGGGTCTCGTAGGTGGCACCTGGTCGTTTATCGACGATATTGTCCAAGACCCGGGCGGCGACATCTTCGTTCGCCTCTCCGGAACCGGACGCTTTGCGGGGCACGCATCCAACGTCATCAACTACTCGTACACCGAAGGCTCCACACCGCTTGTACCCGGTGATGAATCCGGTGCAATCGGTGATGTCAGCATTGAGGTGCTCAACGAAAACGATGCGTCCATCCTGCTGTACAAGGACGACTTCTACTTGCAGGACAACGTGCACGGTTCTGTGCAGGGGCAGATCGAGGGCGTTAGTGGTAGCAACGACACCGTAACAATGGGTGGCCGCAGTAGGCTGTCAGCGCTCAACGTGGAAACAATTATCCCACCGCGCACGGACACCATCGGGAACATTATCCAGGCGGTACTGAGCGACCTCGGTCAGCAAACAAACATTCTCAAAGACGCCAACCTTAGCGCTGCAACAATCAACGCACCAGGTTACGAGGGTGACGCTTGGGTGTACATCAAGCAGTTGTGCTCGGCTTACGAAACTGAAGTGACGGTTATCCGTGACTACATTGTGATCCGACCCACACGCCAACGCACCATTGACGCCAGCAACATTATTGACAAGTCCTGGCAGGTGCAAGATATTGAGCTTGCGCAAACTTTTGATGTGGCGTACTACAACTACACACCCCGCACGGACTACCTGGTGTACCCGGAGGGTGGTTGGAACTCCGAAGTGCAGGTGTACCAGGTGGCCGCCAATGAGACGACAGAGTTCGAGTTGGACTTGGAGTTCTTCCTGACTTCCGTGCAACAGCCGACAGTGCAAGATACTGTGACCAAGGACTATGACGTTGCTTCTGTGTATGCGGTTTCGGGTAACGACAACCTGCCGGTGAGTGCTGCGTTCTGGACCGACTACGGCGGGGACATGGCGTTTGAGATTCTTGGTGACGGTAGCCGGGTGAAGGTGACCATCACTGGCCCAACCTATGAGCCTTTGTCGCCGTACACGATTGGTATCAGCGACGGTTCCACCAGTTACTCTACGTTGCGCATGGTGGGTACAGGTATGGACTTCAACCGTTTGCTCTACACGGAGAAGACTGGTTTGCTCCCCGCGGAGGCTCCCATAGTGAAGGGTGCGGAGATTGATAACCCCGCAATCGACACGCTTGAGGATGCCAAGGTTTACGCTTTGTCTGCACGCCGGTTGTATTCTTTGCCGACGCAAACGTACAGCACCAGCAGTAATACGTTCCCGAGGCTTGAGGGTTCGATCCCGTCAATTTTCTACCCAAGCTTTGATGACTACAACGATTCGTTGCCGACCGGTTTTACGTTCGCTAACTTCAACTCCGAACATATTGGTAAAACGTTTGATGACTTCACGTTCGAGTTGGGTAACGTTGTGCCGCAGGGCTTCGGTGAGGTTGCCGGTTCCAGGGTGCAACTTGATGACGCCATGTACCGTGTGCGTTCCACAACGATCACACCGGACATTATCTCCCTGGACGCCGAGTACGACACGTTGTTTAGTGACCTGAATGGCGTGTATGGTGCGGTTATTTGGGATGAGCTTGCTTCAGCATGGACTGGTGTTGGCCCCACTTGGTCTACGGTGATGGTTGTGCCGACCGGCGAGAAGACTTTTGCGGACTTTAATACAACGTTCGGTGGGGTAAACTTCAAGGATTACGCTTTGATGCCGATGAGAGTTGAACCTGTAGCAGCATGAGTATTCCAGACCCGTACCTTCCGCCGCCTTCGCAACCGTGGGGTCGTTGGGTGACGACGACGTTGCGTAATTACTTAGCTAAGCGGCAAGAGTTTGACACGGCCACTTACAACGCTATTAAGCAGTTGAATGTTTCCACATACCAGCCGATGCGTGGTGTGCTGTGGAATCAGGATGGCGACACTATTACTATTACTACTGCCGGTGAGTATGTTCCCATGAACATGGCTGGAACCGTGGACACGGCGACCACGTTCAACATGGAGGTTACTGGCGCTCCGAATGTTACTGGCTGGAAAAACAACACTAACCAGGCGCGCACGGTCATCATGTTGGCGTCCTACGATGGCAAGTGTGGCAACAATCACGCTATGGGTTTGAAGCTGGCCCTGAACGGCGTGCCGATCGATGCTACGGAGTGTCGTTCGTTCGCTGGCGGTGGCGGCCAGGTGGGCAAAACCTTTACGCATTGGATTCAGCGCATGGAGCCAGATGACGAGGTGACTATGTGGGCTGCGAACATTGACACCACTGACGACCTCGAAGTGGAGCGCCTGAAGTTTATTGCTACCGCAATTCCGTAAGCATTTGATATACTGTAAGAAGAAAAAACAAGGAGTTTCGCATGGCATCAGCAACTAGCCCATCAGGGATTGTTTATCCTGACGCTAGTGATCCTATTGCGCCGTTGAACACGGTGTTTCAGGACTTGGCTGAGTCGGTCGAGGCTGCTCTTACCGGTGGTGGAGATGCTGCCATCGGTGGATTCGAACAAACTTTTATGATGATGGGTGCATAACCAATGGCTAACGCTTACAAAATCCTAGGTCAGTCTGCGCCGAGCGCTACTACCGACACCGACGTGTACACGGTTCCCGCTGCTACCGAGTCGGTTATCTCGACAATCATTATTGCTAACCGCGCGGCAACCGCTGGTACGTTCCGTATCGCGTTGCGCCCCGATGGTGGTGCTATCGCTAACTCTCACTACATTGCTTACGATGTTCCGATCGCAGCCAACGACTCAACCACGCTGACTCTGGGTATCACGCTGAACGCTGCTGACGTTGTGACCGTGCAGTGCTCTTCTGCTGACACGACGGTGAGCATTTTCGGTACCGAAATCTCTTAAGGGGGTAACTGATGGCTGTTACTTCTATGGCGAACAGTTCCATACGGGACTTTCAAAAATCCAACAGTATGAATCCGGCTAATACTGTGCTTCCGTTTAACGTTGAGTATGTGGTGGTTGCGGGCGGTGGCTCTGGTGGTCGAACTAGTTCACCGGACGCCAACTATGGTGGTGGCGGTGGCGCTGGCGGATACCGAAGTAACGTTTCGGGCGAATCGTCCGGTGGTGGGGATAGCGCGGAAAGCGCGATGCAAAAAAATGTGGGCGAAAGTTTTACGGTCACGATTGGGGCTGGCGGTTCTTCCAGTAGTAACACAAACTGGACTAGCGGTTCCGATTCTGTTTTCGACACAATCACTTCTGTGGGTGGCGGGAGAGGTGGCGGTGTCACGACAATTCCGTCCTGGCTTCCCGGGGCAGTGGGCGGTTCAGGTGGGGGCGCGGGTGAGGGTGGAGGCACAGGGGCTGGTACATCTGGGCAAGGTTTCGCTGGTGGGGGAGCGGCGACTAACGCTGGTGGTGGCGGCGGTGGCGCTAGCGAGTCTGGCGCAAACGCCACCACAGGTTCGGGCGGTGACGGCGGTGACGGGGTTGCTTCTAGTATCACAGGTTCAAGTGTTTTTCGAGCCGGTGGCGGTGGCGGTGGTTTATCTGGTGGCGATGGCGGTGCCGGTGGTGGCGGTAACGCTAATCAAGACGGAACCGCCAATACTGGTGGCGGTGGCGGTTCGTACAACTACAATCAAAGCGGCAACGGCGATGGCGGTTCTGGTGTAGTCATTCTTAAGTATCCCGCCCAGAGGTCGCTAACTGTTGGCGCGGGATTGACAAGCACAACCGCAACAGTGGGGGCTTACAAAGTCACCACGTTTACGGCTGGAACAGACACGGTGGAGTTCGCATAATGGCACACTACGCATTTATCTCTAATGACGACAACGTAGTGACTGAGGTCATCGTGGGTCGTAACGAAAACGAAACCGTGGATAACATCACGGATTGGGAATCGTATTACGCGACGAAACGAGAAGGCGTCTACTGTCGCCGGACTTCATACAACTCTAACATTCGGTTCAACTTTGCCGGTATTGGTTTCACTTACGATGAAGACCGCGATGCTTTCATCCCGCCTCAGCCATTCCCGTCGTGGGTTCTCGATGAGGACACTTGCCTATGGGAAGCACCCGTTGCGATGCCCGATGATGGGGAAGCTTACACCTGGGATGAAGAATCCGAATCATGGGTGGCGACCCCGGAACCTGAGGTAGAATAGTAATATGGCTACCTTTCACGATCTTCTTACGCTGAGCAACACGACCGCTACGGAGCTAACTCCTGGCGCACGCCACTCCGGGCTTGATTTAACCATCCAGAACGTTGACGACACCGCGATTGTTTACATCGGCGGAGAAGGTGTCACCTCCTCTGACTACGGTTTCAAGCTCGACCCCGGCGCTGGGTTCTCTATCGAACTCAACCCCAATGACCGCTTGTACGCTATTTCCGACACGAACGAGTCTAACGCTGCGCTCTTGCGTGCCCTCTTAGAGGACATTTAATGGCTACCATCTGGCCCGCGCCGGGTGGTGGAAGTGGTCCAGTGGCCGCACCGGAAAACCTCGTTGCCGACGCGGTTGACGCAATGGTGAGCCTGGGCTAATGGCTACGTTCTACCCTGCCGGTGGGGCTGGCACCGGACCTTCTGTTACCGTATCTGGCACGCAACCAGAGAGCCCCTCAAGCGGCGACCTCTGGTACGACACCAACACCAACTCCATGAAGGTGTATGTTGTTGATGCATTCGTGGCGGTGGCAGACGCTCACGATTCATGGGGGTTCACGCACTAATGAAGCTTCAGAACCCTTGGCCCGAGGGCTACTCGATCAACAAAAACAGCCCTTTTGGCTACCGTATTCACCCGATTTCTAAAAAGAAGAAATTTCATCAGGGAGTTGACGTAGCCGGTAGCTTCCCTGTTACCGCTGCTGCTGACGGTGTTGTCAAAAAGATTGGCTGGTCGCCTAGGGGCGGGGGACACACCGTGCTGATTGATCATGGGGAAATTGTCACCGTGTACTACCACGGCGCTCACCGCACAGCCCTCAAGAAGGGCGAACGGGTCAATGCCGGTGACTTTATTTACACCGCCGGATCAACTGGCGCTAGCACGGGCAACCACCTCCACTTCGAAGTGAGGCGTCGCGGGGGCCGCTGGGGCGACACTCTGGACCCAGAACTCTACCTAAACGGCAAAGCACCCAAACCCGTCTCCAGGGTTACCGGCAAGCTCGACAAAGCCACCTGGATTCAATGGCAGACTGCCCTCAAAGAGCGTGGATTTAGGCCCGGTCGTATCGATGGCCGCCCCGGTCCCATGACCTACCGTGCTATACAACACTGGGTCAATGTCAAGGCAGATGGCATCCTCGGACCCAACACCCGCAAGGCTGTGCAGAAAGAGCTTGGCGTAAAAGCGGATGGCAAGTGGGGCAGACTTACAATCAGCGAGCTACAGCGTCGTCTCAATCGGGGTGGAATATAAATGCCCAACAGCGACATGGAAACTGCGAGCGTAAAGGTATCAATGCGCGACATCTACTTAGAAGTGCAACGCCAGGGCAAACTCCTGGAGAAGATTGCTAACTCGCTTCCAGACAGCGAAGAAAAAATCGAAGATCACGAGAAAAGAATTCGCGTCCTTGAGCGCAGAATGTGGCAGGCGGTAGGAATCTTTGGCGTACTGGCCGCAGCGTCACCGTTTTTGACGCAACTTATTTCTTAGTCTTCACCCGGCCTGTAGCCGGTGCTATCCATCGTCTCAGAACCCCACGTCAAAAGCCCTGTAACCGCGTATAACGGCGTTCCGGGTGACCGGTGGAGGAATATCTGCTCCAGTCCTTCAACGCTGTCTACGTCGCTCACGGAGCCTACAAGCACCCAGTCTTTTACGATCGCTAACTCTTCGTCGTACTCGTCGAGAACATGCTCGCAGATGGCGTCCCGCATTTTCTCGTAGGTTTCAGCACTCACAACGCACGCATCTCCGCAGTAGCAACCGCGCTCTTGCCGCGCATCCACTTGTGGCAATCGTTGCACTGGTACTTCTGGTACTTGCCGGTATTGAGGCTCTCGTAGCCACGACGATTCACGTTCGTGCTGCCACAGTTCGTGCACGCAGGTGTCTCTGAGTCGATACCCATGTTCGGGTGCCTCATCCACGGCAACAATATTTCGTACAAATCTACCAGCAGATCAACGTCCTGAATCTGGTACTTCTTCATCATGCGCCACGCTTTGTCGCTACCGGCCATGCAGTCCAGCCAAAGCTGGAACCCGGTGTGCTCGACCTTAGCGCCCACGCCAAGCTGTTGTGCAACGTAGTCAAGCTTGTTCGACGGGAAGCGGAAGTTGCGTTTCACCTCAAGCATCAAGTCAATGTCTTTAGCGGGGGAAGGTGGCGGCATCCCCGCCTCCAGGAACTCCCGACGGATGTGCTTGTGATCGAAGCCTTTGGAGTTCCAGCCGACGATAGCGTCCGCCTCATCCATCAGGGCGTGCAACTCTTTCAGCATTTCCTTCTTGCCGTGGTGGTGAACGGACTTGAAGATGACCTTCTTCTTGCCGTACCAGCGTGCGCCAAAGCAGATGACTTCCGTACTCTCAACAATCTGCTTGATAGAAATGTTTTGTTGCCACAATCCCCAGGTGTGAGCCGTGATGGGACTTGTCTCTAAATCGATAAACAAGATTCTCATGGTTCACGAGCCTATCACAGAACATTCAACTATCACTCGAAATGGTAAAATGGTTTAATGAA
>Ga0209138_1002554_pt1 | contig 13898 bp, 22 predicted proteins | sample SaaInl3SG_22_DNA_FD_184645 | JGI IMG/M metagenome (GOLD analysis project Ga0209138, IMG submission 184645) | Marine microbial communities from expanding oxygen minimum zones in the Saanich Inlet - ESP_153SG_22_DNA (SPAdes) (version 2) | ecosystem: Environmental > Aquatic > Marine > Intertidal...
AGACGTACATGCGTTCGTCAACAAAGATCAGCATGTAGCTGTCACTGACCGAGAATTCAAAGTGAACCATGCGCACAGCTGTGCCTGCTGATGACGGCAGTTCTGCTAAATACTTGGTTCCATTGCGCCGCACAAATCCACCCTGTGGCTGGATGATAATGTTTTGTGCTTGCTCTAAGCCGTTGTAATACTGCTGCAAATCAATCCTTGCACGCAGCTTCGGGTCCAGCTCACCAGACGTGAAGTTGGTCTGAACCTGAATAACACGGCTCACTGGCGTACCTCGATCAAGCTAAAGTCTTGGAATGCCTCCAGTGAATTGTTGGAGCCATCAATGTTGGCTGCGACCCGGAAGTAACCACCTCTGCGGTTTTCTGCTGGGGAGCCAAATGCTTTCTGCTCATAATACTGCGCCTTGGTAATTTGGTCGGTCACTGTTTCCGCGATTTCTGCAGCCATTGCATACTTCAGCAGCTGTACAAAATAAGACGGGATGAGCGACTCGCCAGGTGCGTACTGGTAGTCCACATAAATGATTTCTTGGCTTGTGTACAACTGGTCGCCTTGGATCTCCCAGCCATACTGAATTGGATTTACGCCGGTTGATCCGGTGTTAAATACTGCGCGGACACCTGCAAGAGTGTCGCCTGGTAATGCATATGCATACTTCCATTCGTTTGCCGGAGTTTCAGTTAATCGTGCTAGCTGCACTTTTTTGAAAGACCAGGACCATGGGTGCGCTGCAATGATTGATTTCTTGAGGTCGTCGTACAGCCGATCGCAGATCTGAGCTGCGTCAGTACCTTCCGAAAACGACGAAAGAGGCGATGCCCCTAACATGATTAACGCGTCCGAACAGATGGACAGTTTAGTGTCACCAGAAGCCATTTATCACCTCGTTAGAAAAGGCTCCCCGGAGGGAGCCGATTCGTTTAGTCGCTGTCAGTGTTGGCGAGAACAGTGCCATCATTGACATCAACAACACCTGAAGCGTTAGAAAGCACATATACATGACTTGCAACGGCAGTGCTGCCAGTTGAAGTTACACAGTAAATGAGATCGCCCACTTCAAGGGTGTCTGACAGGTCGTTAAAATACCCAGAGGTATTTACGTCAGCAATCGCATCAGTGGTTTTGTATCCATAGCTAGATGGAGCGCTACCACGCTTTGCTGTTGCAAAGGCTGTAAAGCCTGTTTTATCAAAAGCCATTGTCTATGCCTCCTTATGATTCACGGCAAGTGATTGTGACAATACCTTCGTCATCAATCGCAACCGCACCAGCTGAGAACATTGACGCAACCAAGAAGCTGGTTTTTTCTGCAATGTAATCAACGCGTGAGGTCTGACCCATGCCTACGCCAAGGCCAACCGCGTCGCGGTGGAAAGCGTAAAGCGTACGGTCGCTTGATCCGTCGATAGGCAAGCCACCTTCGTCACGGTCGCCAAGTGTTACCACGTTGAAACCGAGGAAAGTGTTGATGTCGCCTTGAACCAAAGCCTTGACTGTATTGAAGTCAGATGATGTGACTTCTGTTTCGCCAAGCAATGAGTCCAAAGAGTTTGCATGGATGACCAAAATACGACCTTCAGCAGGTACGTTGTTGGCATCAAGCGCCTTTTTAGCTGCACGCATTTTTGCGACGTTGAGGTTGGAGTCTGTGCCACCGACGTCGTTGCCGACAGTTGATGGTGAAGACGCCGCTGCCAACGCATCAAGAACCACCTGGTCCATGCGACGTGCAATTGCTCCAGATACAACTTGTACAAGCTCTTGACGCTCGTTGAAGTTGATCTTCTGCTGGTTGAAGATATCTGAGTATTCCGCTGCAATGTAGTCTTCCATTGTCGCAGTAACTTGCGAGTAGGAGACGTTGAGTGGAGTTACGTCAGTTTGTGGTACACGAACAGTCGCTGTGCCTTTCCCGATCTTAGGGAATTTAACAGTCGAACCTTCGACGCCGCTACGCTCGCGAGTGAGGCCGGCCAACATACGCTGACCCTGATAGGCTTGTTTGACCTCACTATCGAAAAGCGTAACAAAGGCATTAGATACTTGAATCGCCATTTGTAGCTTCCTTCAATAAATTAAACACATAAGGTTTCCAAACTAGCCACGGTTGTCCAGGTGGGCCGCTTACGCCAGTTACCGGCTCAGGAAATGAGTTGTCGGTTGCTTGAAATATAACAGGTTTTTTGAGAACGCAAATAAATAAAGGGGAGCATGTTGCTCCCCCTTGTTACATTAGCCGTACATCTCAATGAATTTTTGTTCAACAGAGTTTGTGTAGGCCATGTCTTTACCATATCGAGGGTCAGCAATCATCGCGTCCAGATCTGCGCGGGTGTATGACTTGCTTTCCTGCATAGACAGATCAGGGATCGGCTGCTCACCATATGACTGACGGATTTTGTTCAGAGCCATAATGTATTCAGCGTTGTCTGCCTTTGACGCTATAGCGTCCACTTCTTCAGATGACAGAGCGCCAGATGTACCAAGTTTGGTCAGCCACTGGTTTAGGCTGCTGACAACCTTGTCGCCATTCCGGCCCAGCTTAGCAAGCTCGGCTTCGCGATTAGTTTCGATCTGATCTGTCAGCTCACCAACATGCTGCATGTACATTGAAGTGATCTGGTCAAACTGATCCTGGCTTAAACCATTCTCTTTCGCAAAATTACTAAAATCGTTAAGCAGCGGATCATCGTCTGCGACCCCGTGATCTTTGATTGATGCTATATCGTACTTCCCGTCCTTTGGCGCCTTATGTTTGCCTTGTGACATCTTGGTGCGCATCTCTTGGTAGGCTTTGGCCATGCCTTCAAGATCAGGCCCATCTGAATCGCTCCAGAACTGCTCTGGGATATAATCAGGTCTATCGCCCCAATCAATTTCTCCATCGCTCTCAGATGCAGTCTCTTCGCCGGCAAGGTGCGGCATTTCAGCTGGCTGATCTGTTTCAGTCTGTTCTGACTGCGGATTCAATAACGCTCCGGATTCTTCGGCTTCAGTTTCCGAATTTTCCGACATTACAGCTTCTTCACTCATAAGTTTCTTCCTCGATCAATACGCCGGACTATTTCCCGGACCACACTATTTTGTCCTTCACGCGCAAAGCCATGACTTGGATCTTCACCTGGATACCAGGTGGGTTGATCCAAAGTCACTGCCTTGAGATGGTTGAGGACTTCAATGCCAGCTTCTGTTGAGAAACACCTGACGTACAAGACATCAAGGTCGCTCTGCGTGGCTTGGCTTTCTTTCAGGTGTTCATTGTCTGCTTGACGCAGACTATCCCAACCTTCCATTCACACTCCTATGCCATTGGTGGCTGTTGTTGCATCTGTTGCATTTGTGCAGCTTGGTCCTGCATCTGCTGCACGATCATCTCCTTCTCTTCGGGAGAGTTCAGCAGCGTCTGAGGGACGCCCATCTTTTCTGCAATGTAAGTCAACATTTCTTCCTGATTGATGGCCATTTGACCGGCCTGACCAAATGCCTGAGCAATCTGAGCAAACTGAAGCACGGCATCCATGTCATCCATGTTTTGTGCCTGCGCCAATGGCGACGTTGGCACAACCCGCACCTGCAGTCCATTCACCTCTAGTGGTAGATCAATAATGTTCATTTGATCCATCACTTCAAGAATGCGGCGCACAAGTGGAGTCATCGCTTCAGTGATCAATCTGCCATATGCCGAGCCTAAGTTTTGTGACAGCTCCTTCATGCGTTGCACGATCTCTGTCGCACTACGCGCCGACATGTTGTCTGGTGGCAGGGAATCGTCGTACAGCATCTTCTTGATATTCATCACAAGATCATTGATGACCAGCTGAGATGTATTGAAGTCAGTTGCCGAGCGCAATGGGCGCAATGATTCACCTTGTGCTCCACCGTTTCTGGCAACTGGGATAATTGCGCCTGGCACAATACGGATTGTCTGCGGATTCAATACGCCATCATCAGCTGCTGTGTACACACCTGACACAGCAAGCGATGCATTCTTGAGCACTAACTCTTTGACTTTGTTCAATGTTTTGACGTCTGGCAAAGCAGTGACCAACGGCCCTCTGCCGTAAACTTCGCCAGGAACCTTCATGAATCGGGCCACGATCCACGGAGAGACATTCATGGTGCGGTAAACCAGCTCATCAGCCATCTTGTCTTTTGGCCAGATCAAGTGATAACAGTACATGTCTTCGTCGACGTTAAAGACTGTCGCCTCGACTAGATCAATCTCACCTTCAGGCTTCTTGTCGATTTCTTCCTGCAGTCGCTGTGGGATCTTGGCATCAGGCCATTGGCGCTGTATCGCCTCTCCTCGGATGCGTAGCTTGCGGTACACATTATCAATCGTACCGTGCGGACCCTCTTCCAGGGATACAAGATACTGAGGCACAGGAATAAACCGAACTGGCGCATCTTCATCTCCAGGCTGAATCAGCATGACCGCTGTACCGACGCAAAGGTCGAGGAGGAACTCGGACATCGCTAGATCAAAGTTGGTCTGACGCACCACTGAGAACATGCGCTGCGTGTAGATTTGTAACGCCTCGCGGATCTCAGCCTTGCGTTCTGCTGGGATATCATCGCCTGGCTCTAACGTACACCATGCTCTGTATGGAGGGAACAACGCAGACTGGATGCGGTTCGCGAAACGCTGTGTCGCATTGATTGCAGTTGAGTCAAACACCCGAGCCATTTTGTTCTGGCCGGCAGTCTTGCCTTCGTAGTTTCCGTCGTACAGGTTGCGCTGAGGTAGCGCGAATTCATAGCACTCTTCGTAAATCGTGCGCCACTCTTCCTTGCGTGCGTCAGCCTTCTCCTGGCGCTTGAGGATTTCTTGAGGACTGATGCGTGCCATGGTTAGTATCCCTTCTTCTCAACACCCTTGATGGTGCCTTTGTTCTTCGACGCGTGAAAGACCTGCTCGCCCTTCTTCTTGCCGTACTTTTGCTTCATCGCAGACTTAATCTTTGATCCCTTTTCGGTCATCGGCATATCAGGACTCCTTGTGCCGTTTTGCAAAGGCGCGAGCCTGTGCTGGTGATGAGAAGCCCCACTTCTTTAGAGCCAGGGCATAACGTGTTGGCTTTCCTGCATCATCCTTCATAGGATGATTCTGAGCAGCGAACCGAGCAGCGAAAGATACGCGGCGAGGGTTAGTCCCGCTAGAAACAGGAGGTTTAAGGTTTCCACCTTCCTTTGCTTCAAAGTGTCTTCTCCCCGCCTCAGTCAGGCCGCCTGTTTCGCTCTTGTGCTCCTTGCGCATTACTGACCGCTTAACTTGTTTGACAGGCCGGTCTGCGCCTCTTCGCGCGATGAAGACAGCAATGAACGCATCCCGCCGCGACGGCTCCTTGCGCGCAACGCAGCTGCTTCTTCTTCAGCTCGTTTGTCGACCTTCTTAACTGGTTCTGGTTCAACTACCGGCTCTGGTGCTGGTGCTGATTTACGTCCGCCGCCGAATCCCATGACTATTGTCCTCCAAGTTTTGTAGATAAACCGCGCTGTGCGTCTTCACGCTCAGGCGAGAGTAGTGATCGCGTGCCACCTGTGCGGCGTGCTCGTTGTTGCGCTGCTAGGCGGCGCTGCTCTTCAGCTTCCTGGCGTGCGACTCGCGCGTCCTGCTTTTCTTGCAGCGCTTCCTGCTTTGATGTATCGGGAGCTTTTGCGCCACCCCCGCCGAATAAACCGCCCATTAGTAAGTCCTCGCGTACATATAGTAATCAAAACCTTCCGGTCCATACTGCGACATCAGACCTTCTTCCTTAAATTTCAGGAACTTGGCCCATTGTATCGCTTTCTCACGGTGGACACTTACCACAATCTGCAGTCTTCGTAAACCGAGAGCTGGACCAATCTTATCAAAAAACCGGCGGGTACCGCGACTCAAAAGAGCGCCATGTTCAATTGACACCCTGCCAGGAACTAGCCAAGCCTCCGCCATCGTTGGCCAGCGCATATCAAACCCAAAGCACAATGCCGGGTCACGCTTGTAAAAGATCGTAAACGACATCTTGCTTTCAGCTAGATACTTGAGGCGTTGATCAAAATCAGGGAAACAGGAAAACAAGTGCGTATCGTCATCGCTTGCATCCAGCCTGGCCATATGCGTTTCATGAAATGGCAGGATGGTCAGGCCCTTCATGTTAATCATTTCCTGTATTTCGTAAGCCGTCACCATATTGAGAAGTCCGTGTTTGCTTGATACTGCGAGCCGGTTGGTCCAGCAGCACCATAACGTCCCCCGTATCCTCGGGTCATTGCACGATGTTCGCCACCGCCAAGCAGCAAATAGCCGAACGCATCCCCGACGTGCGAATGCTCATTCTTGTTCGGCGCATCGCGAAATCGCTCTTGCCCGCCGCCAACAGCAACTCGTTTGAAGTGATAGCCGCCGGCCAGAGACTTACGCAGCCGCTGACAATCCTTGTGAACCTGCAGCCCAGGCTTGCGATCGATGAACCTATTCATAGGCATCGCTCCCGCTTCACGGCGCACCTGGAAGTCGTTACTCGCTGTCGGCCTTGCATTGAAGCCAATTGTCTTCAGGTGGTCGAATGCGGTCACTTCAAAGATCTCGTCGCGCTTTGAGCCAGCAGGGTCACCCCAGACTAGCACGTCCATTTTTGGATAGTTGACATTGATCTCGTTCAGCAATATAAGGCCAAACCTTTCTAAGCCCATGTCATCAGTCACGATCTCTCTGAGGATATTCCAGCGACCCGACGGCAGCCTTTGACCGAACACCGCAGCAGGTGTCAAACCAAAGTCAAGACCGATATGGATCGGGAGCGTCGGGTCGACTTGAATGTCTTCTGAGGACATGACTGAGTCATCATACTCAGGCCACACTGGCCGGCCTTCCTGTACATACACATATTCGCCGCCGGCATAGCAGCGAATCCAATCCAGGTTCTTACCACCGAGCTGCTGGTCATAATAGCCGGGAGGCAGATTGTTGATGTTCTCGGCAACTGGATTCACTTTCCAGAACTTTTGCGCAGCCGGTATGCCGACAGGATCGTCTCGGTTGGTTTCGATCACGCCGCCGGGCTGCTTGAAGAACTCCCACTTGTATTTGCCGCGCACAGGCTCTTTCTCCGATAGGCGATACCACCAGTGGTCATCGTCCATCGGGTTGGTGTCCATCCAGATTCCGCGCCATGGGCAACCGCCGTTGCCTTTGGTTGGATAGCGTCCGACTCGGTGAGTTAGGCCCTGCACAACCGCCAGCGGCATTTCCCTGGCCTCATTGACCCAGGCGCCGGTCAGTTCAAGTGACAGTAGCTTCCTGACGTCCTTCGGTTGATCGAGAGCCATAAAGATCACCTCACAGTCGATCCCAGCTGCGTCCCCGCGCGCCGGCAGCTTGATGTGATGACTGATCGGCGGTGACCAGCGCATTGGACCCCAGATGTTCTCTGGGAACAGCTCAAGCCACGTCTTGATGGTTGTGGTGCGCAGCTCAGGGTATGAGTTCCGCACGATCACGAACCGAGAGTAGCGGATGCCGTCTTTAGGCGATGGTGGCTGCTTCACGGCGCGTAGCATGATCTCAGCAGCGCAGCCGTATGATTTGCCAGAACCTACCGGCCCCATCAGCCCCCTGACAAACGAATCGTCATGCAGAAACTGCCAAGTGGTCGGCGCGCCAGAAAAATCTAGATTTAGGCCACCAAGCGCTTCCTCAGAAGAGATCTTCCTGTCCGTCGTCGCCCTTCGGCGTCGGGTCGATCTCTGGCTCTGATCCGTCGCTTGCTTCGCTCTCGCCATCTTCTAATACCTCATATGTGGTCACTTCTGGACCTTTTAGATTGATTCCCAAAATACTCGGGCGTGAATCCGCATCACTGTTTGGCTCAGTTAGTCCATGATACTTAGCTAACACGCGCAGAGCTGATAACTTATCGTGCATCTCAACTTCAATCGCGTTGCCATATTGGTTGGGCGTGACCCTTACTTTCTTGATTGCTTTCTGGACGTGCTTCGGGATGTCGGCGCTTGAGAGCAGCGCCATCCCACCTGACTGCGTCCACTGCAATACATCAGTCACGTTAGACGCAGCAATCGCTTGCAGCTCCTGTTTGACTGCTTCCTTTTCGTCGTCCGACCCGACCGCCAGGACCTTACGCGCTTCCCGCACTGTCATCTTGGACATTGCAATGTACCTCTTTGATTTCATCCATATCGGCAAAAGTTAAAAACAGCGGTGCGCCTGGACCCATAACTAAGGGCAGAATGATGTTGTCGAAAAACTTGATCGACTCATCAAACGTCAGGTCCATTTCGTATTGCAGCTTGCCGTAGATTTTTGCCGTGTCGTAAACCAGCCTGTCAGGTTCTCCGCATCCAAACGCGATTCCCGCGACGCAGTTATCGAATCCTTCTAGGCTGATCATGCTCATAACTTCCTTGCAATCTCCAGTAGCGTTGCTTCGGCCTGCAACTCTTCTTGATATTCAATCTCTTCAATGTCGCTGACCATGTCGTTAATAAACCACACGGCCTTCTGCAGATCATCCTTACCGCCTTTCTCTTTCCAGCGCCAGAGATACTTGATCGCTGATCCTGTCTCAAAGGCTTCGGCGCCGGATAGATTTTGCACCGCTGCCTTGATTGCGTCGATGCACTCCATGCCGTCGCGCTGGTAGTGGCTTGGATTGATTGTATCTTTCATTTTTACTTCTCCCATCGGATTTCTGAAAAATTTTGAGCGAGATCCCCCCTCTGGCGTACATGGGGGTAGGGGGGCAAGGTGCGCATTTTTTGTACAGCGGATTTGCTGGCGCCTGGCAGCGCCCTGAATCCACAGGGTGCAGCATTGTGCAGCGCACAAGTTTTAACATAATAAGGATTACGCGACATAGGCCCTCTCGCAAGTTATTGATTTAGTTAGCGTTCTCCAACCTGTGGATAACTGTGCGCAATTATTGAGCAGATTGATCATTTCTTGTACAGCGCAGCCCACTTCGCAACCTGGTCTAAGGTCAGTGGTGGCGTGCGTCCTTTCTGTAATGCGTCACGGCACATGGCAGCTGTGCTATCACGCACCTGATCAACCGTAACTCCTTGATCTGTAAGGGTTTTTGCTGCTTGAAAGCTCGGTTCAGGCAGTCGATGGATGCCGCAGCTGCGCTCGACTGCCTGCTTGAATGCATGTGCTAGTACCTGATAGCTCTTGCCTGCATCCCCTTTAACCCCTTCCTGCATATGTGTAGCAGTCTCAGTAAAGTCGTCCTCTCCAGGCTCAGCAATGATCTTGGCTGGCGCCCAGAACTGCTCGTTAGTAGGGATCGGGTCCTTGCCTTCCCACAGCACCTGATAGCGATTCACCTTCTTACCTGACCTGCGCTTGATATGCTTTGGGTACGGGCGTGTCTCTAGCTTCCTCACATAGCCATGCTTGATCAACACTGCCATGGTACGGCTCACATGAACGCGACCATAGCCTGTGTGCCTTCCTATCGTGATCTGTGATGGCCAGCACACGCCGTATTGATTTGCGTACATACCCAAGCAAGCAAGCACTTTGTAGGCGGCACCATTGAGGCGCTCATCCTGCATTGCTCTAGCTGGGATGATTGAGTATCGCCTAATGTTCGGCTTGTCTTTAAAAGGGGATTTCATCGTCCAGCTGATCCTTGTTGTGTTTGAACTGAATGCTATGCACTGTCGATCCAGGGAACGCTGACTTGATTGTGTCAGCCACGTCTGTGCCGTGCGCCTCAATGATCGTGACGATCTCTTCCATCATATAAACCACTGGGTCCTTACCCTTCATCAATGGGATAACTCGCTGCATGTCGAGCTTGTCGTTCACAAAGTAATAGTTGCGCCCTGATATCCTCGCCTGAAGATAAAAGACATCACTCACCCCTCCCGCTTCACGGAGCTGGTCATCGATCACCTTCAGCCCTTTAACCAGATTGCCGGCAGCCTTGATCTTTTCATCAGGATTGGTGATCTTCAGGTAACGCTCTCTGGCGCCTTGATACTTCGCCGCAATCTCAGGGGTCGTCATCTTGAACCAAGCGTACCAACCCCACCTCTTATTCATTTGCTCTTCAGCTGTCATGAACGACGCAATAGCAGCTTCAACTGGTTTGCTCCACTCTTTCATTTTTCATCCCCCAGGACACCAGCGGACAGATGTGGACAGACAGGACAAACTATAGTGTTTGTCCGTGTCCGTCCGCACCCAGTCTTTGTCCCAAATTGTGTCCGTTCTGTGTCCGCGTTTGTCCGCACCACGCTGTATCCCGCGTCATTACTGGCTTTCATAGCTTTCATAATTTGTCCACTTCGTGTCCGAGCGTGTCCGTTTCCTTCACCCACTCCATTTTCTTATTTCCGGCGTGGACAACCACAATGTCCGCACTTTCCAGCGCATTAATTGCACGTCCCCAAGCCTTCCTCGCACGATCTTTTGCCTTCTTATCAGTGACATCCAAACCATCCTTTTCGAGCAGCCAGAAGACGAAAGAGTCCCTCGCAACTTCCACGCTGATCACATCGTTTCTGTCCGTTGCGTCGCGTAAGCAGTTCATTGCCTTGAGTTCTTTCTCATTGAAGCTGGCTCCATCTGCTGCCACTTCATCAGCTGAGATCTTCCTGAGATACACAGATGTCTCTCCTCCGATCGTACCGACCTCTGCACTCTCCATCTGAAAGAAATAGTCTTCAGCTGGCTCTGCGTCCTTTTGCTTCTCGGTCACAACCGTAAGCTGCGCACCTGACTTCTTGACCTGGATGCTAGTGTCCACAGCTCCGAGCAGTGCGCTTGATCCACGCATCCCTCTGCTTCCATCCTTGCCTGAGTGGTGCAGTCCAAGCAGCGCAGCTCTGTACGTCTCTTTGAGCACGTCGCAGGTCTTCACAAACTTACCGATGTCCGTTGCTGAGTTCTCATCTGCGCCGAGTAGTGCTCTAGCGACCGTGTCCACAACAATCAACGCAAAGCCCCCAGCTCGCTCTTCAAGCTCCTGTATGGTTGCCTTCAATTTCTCGACGTCTGCAGGACTTGTGAAGTCCACTGCAGTCGGTAGCACCCAGAACGGCAGCTCATCCTCTGTGACTCCGCTGCCATTGTTCTCGGTCCAAGCCTTGACTCGCTTGCCGATACCGCCAACACCTTCACCACAAATGTATAGAACTGCACCCTGCTGTACTGGCAAGCCGTGGAAGTCTCTGCCCGACGCAACACTGAGTGCAATGTCGAGAGCCAGGAACGTCTTACCGCATCCTGGTGGACCGTACATCACACTCAACCCGTATCGGGTGAACAAACCATCGACTAAGAACTTGACTGGTGGCATCGACATCAGCTGCCCGAGGTCCATGGTTGGGAACGTCTCGATCTGCTCCTGCTCGATCTCGCCTGGATCTTGCAGCGCCTCCGCTATGGCCGGCGCTCCTTTTACAAGGCTCGCCAGTTGCTGCCTTGTCTTCCCTGAGTCGAGCCAATCAACGATGTCGCCTTTCTCTGGCAGCTGATCGGATAAATCTAATAGCCTGACCTCTTTAGCGACTGGTAAAAGGCTGTTGACCACTTTAGCGCCATGCTTTCGTCCCGCCTCGTCGTTGTCTGGTACCACGATAACCTGTCGATCTGCGAGCCACTTGGAGTGTTCGTCACCCCAATTGCCGGAGCCTCCGTTGTTGGTAGTGGCAACGATCCCGAGATCTCTGAGCCGCTCAACACACTTCTCTCCTTCGACCACCCATACCCATCGCTCTTTGCGATGAAGTATCTCAGGAAGGTTGTAAGGGATGCGCTCGATGCCCTTGATGCTGCTGACCCATCCGCCTTGTCCGTCTGGTCGCTGCTGTCTGAATGTTTTCTTTCCATCTGCAAAGTCTGTCCTGACGACCTGGTAAACCAGCACTCCGTGGTCACCGATGTAGTCGTAAGTTGTGATCTTGTCTCTGTTCTTCGGCGTAAAGGATGGATCTTTATCCATACCGAATCGCTTTTCTAGGAAGTCAGCCAGGTGTCCGTTCGCTTCTGGATACGCAATCTTGCACAGATCAACGAATCCTCCAGACTCATTTGTTTCATGATCGGTCCATACGCCTTTCTCTTTGTCGACGCTCTTTGAACCGTAGCTGCCGAACCGCACTTCATGCCCATGGGACATCTTATGATTGATGTCGCCCCACAGTTCCTGTGCAACTTCGACGATATGTTCTGCGTATTTGTGCATAGAAATCCCCAGTCAAAAAAATGCCCCCATTTCTGGGGGCGCAAGGTCAGAACTCCCAAGTCTCTCCGTCAGAAGAGACATCAGCCTGGGGTGCTGGCTGGGGTTCTGGGGTAGCCTCCATTGGAGCTGGAGCCGGTTGAGCTGCTTGTTCTGGTTTGTCATTCCATCCCTTCAGCTCAAATTCTGGTACACGGGTAGTGCCTTTGCCGATCGCAACAGCCTTTGCTCCATGGAATGCGACCATAGCCATCTTCCCGTCATTGCTTGCTGCGCCGTTGTGGATTGAAGGCCAGATAGCCTCAAGCCCCATCTTGGGACCGGAACCTGTGGTCGTCCACTCTCTCCAGCCGTAGTCCTTGATGTACACCATGACGCTGAAACCACGCTTGAAGTCTTGACCAGGGTTTGGTCCCTTGACTCCTGGGCGCTCGTCCCATTGCCACTCAGGTGCTTGTCCCTCTTGTATTTTCCCCCAGCCAGTCTTCAGACTGCTTGGATCAATACCCATCCCTTTGAACTCGATCTCGTCACCGTCGACGATCCACGCGTTGATGGATGGCTTGAAGCGGAAATATTCCGCAGTTGAATCGCTAAGTCCTAGCATCTTCTTCTCCTACTTCTCTGACTATGCCGCACCATAAGTCGAAACTTATTTCTGCGACGCTTCGTATGTCATGCTGCTCATAGCAGTCATGACCAGGTCCAATCCAGTTGATGTACACCTGGATTGGCTTCCTGTCTTGCTTCACAAAGAGGACTGCACGCAACCCTTTGGCCGCTGCTTGTGCTTCACACTGCAGCCAGAACTTCTTGATGTCTGAGGGTACGCAGGTCGCGTACCTTTTACACTCAATGCTCCAACCAGGCACGCCGGATAAATCATCACCGCCTTGCTGGTATTGCTCTAGGTTTCTCTTGCAGTCGTACCCGAGATGATCTCGGATTAGGTTAGCGACCTCTCTCTCAAAGGTTGCTCCCTTGCGACGGGACATGGCTCCCATATGTGTCCTCTTTGGTTATGTATCGGCAAGCCTAGCGACCCAAAAGTAACCGCACAAGATAAAATGTGTTGACACATGCGGAACCTTTGCCCTATATTCAGATCTGGCTTCGGCCAACGGGGAAACCTTTAGGAGAGAGACAATGGAAACATTAGCAAACAACGCAGCTTGGGAAGCACTGGTTACTGATCTTGATGTGTTAGAGACTCAGGCTTGGGAATTGGCTTGTGAAGAGTTCAACGGTTGGGTTCAGTTGGGCGGCGATACTTCACGTTGTGTTCAAGATTTTGTTGCTGATTACGGTACAACAGACATCATCGAATCTTATGAAGAAGATGCTCAGCGCTTACGCGCTGAGTCTTCTGAGTGTGTATTTCCGGCTGTCTTGCCAGAAGTTGCAGAGCGCACAGCGCAAGCCTGGAATCGTTTCCGTTCAATCATTCGTGGGGAGGCTGCGTAATGAATCATCAAGAATTTGTCGGGAAAAAAGTCATCGGTCGCTGGGGTGCGATGCACCCCGAATGGATCGGACAGGTCGTTGCTGCTGGCAAGATTGGGGTAACCATTGTTTGGAACGAACCGCACGTCCAGCAGCAAAGCGCAAAGTACAGCGAGCTGCGCAACGATTACGCGGAGCCGGTCGGCAGCCCTGTTGGTATCTACGTTCACGTTGAGGAGTATGTGTAATGGA
>Ga0209138_1002564_pt1 | contig 13847 bp, 16 predicted proteins | sample SaaInl3SG_22_DNA_FD_184645 | JGI IMG/M metagenome (GOLD analysis project Ga0209138, IMG submission 184645) | Marine microbial communities from expanding oxygen minimum zones in the Saanich Inlet - ESP_153SG_22_DNA (SPAdes) (version 2) | ecosystem: Environmental > Aquatic > Marine > Intertidal...
GTTGCTAAACAAATAGCAATGGATCACTTAGGCGAAGATCCTTATTATTATGACAAACTAAAGTTTATAGAAAACTTTGCTGATGGTAAGAAAAAAGGCAAAAGCAGACCAGGACGTGTAAAAAAGTCAGGTGCTAGTTGTAATGGAAGTGTAACAGATTTACGCAAACGTGCTAAAAAATATTCAGGCGAACGTGGTAAGATGTATCACTGGTGCGCTAATATGAAATCGGGTAAGAAAAAGAAATGACACAAGAAGAACTAGCTCATTATATAGCAAAGTATAAAGAACATGAAGCAAAACGGCTAAGTACTAACGAACGTAACGAATATTGGAGACAATATGCCAAGTCACAAAAACAACTAGATGCTGAAACAAGTTTTAATATGGAGAAATACACATGAAGATTAATGATATTCTAAAAGAAGGCGAAATAGACAACTTTGATCTCACGCCTCAAGAACGTAAAATAGTAGCAGTAGGACATATACTTAAAACTCAAGCAGCAACAGTAAAAGATGATGCATTGAGTAATGCAATGGCAAGAGTTGGAGATGAACTTACCAGTTTTGGTGCAACGTTTGGTCCTAAGAATCTTAAAGACGTAGAGTCAAAAAGTGGAATTTCTATTCCGGTAATTCAGAAGTTAGTAAAGTTTGCTCAACAAATTGAATCGCAACAATCTTCTCTTAAAAAAGATCACGAAGACGGTGGATTAGATGATACTAACGACACCGATGATGATTACGGAGATGCAACAAAAGCAGACGCATTTGCAAAATCTAAAATGGGCGAATCAGATGATCTCCTAGATCCCCTTAAAGGTGCTTATAGTGAACTGTTTGGTAAACAACCAAACGAAGAAGCTCCAGAAAAAATTGCACTAGATCAAGCTATGGAAACGTATAAAAATAATCCTAAAGGATTAAAAGAGTGGCTTATGAAAAATAGAAATATTTTGGTTTGGTTAAACACTAGCGATAGCCAGATGATGGATATAGTAAAACAACGCATAAGAGAAACTACAAGTGCAGGTGCAGTAGCAGCAGTAGCAGCACCAATAGGCGGTATGCAATCACGACAGCGTAAAAATGCAGACGGTACTGTTAAAAATGCATTAGACAGTGATACATTAATGGCAGGTAAGAAAAAGAAATCATATAAAAAATAATGTTTTATCCTATTAAAGGAGAGCTAGATTTAACAAATCAACATGTGATTAATTTTGCTAAAAAACATCAGTCTATGTACATTGGTAAAATTACAAAAGGAATGACTAGAGTGTTTACATACATGATGGCAACTCCTAAAATTATAAATCCAATCACTGTTTTATTAACGCCGCAAACAACAATTCAAAAAATACACCCCGGCGGCGCTAGATTAATGGCAGCATATACAAGAGGATTTAAAACATTAAATTGCATTGCACTTAGCACATCTCCTATCAACATTGACAAGTTAGAGATAATAAAACATTGTTCAACTGACTTTGAAGATTTACAAATATCTTGGAGTGCATGGAATTACGATTGGTTTAGCATTACCGATTCTGGGCAAAAAAATTATACAGGACCAGAAGGTGCAGACTATTGGGTTAACGAAACTTCAAGCTGGTATAACAAAAAAATAGGTAAAAAATACGGAACCATAAATTGGTATCATAATGGAAATTTTTTACAAACAGTCAAAACTCCAAAAAATAAAAAACAAACTAACATTGATTTTACAACAGATCAAGGGTTTTTTAATAGTTTAATGTACATTGCAACTGGCAACACATATTTTGACCACGAATTTATATTAAAATAAATATTTTTGAAAGCAGAGTTATATGTCAAATTTATATAAAACATTTAAATGCAATGATCTTAAAGAAATACAGTATTTTTTAAAAAACGAAATTGTTAATCAACTATCTATAAAACAAGACTATAGTAATATTTGTATTTTAAAAAGACAAGGATTTGAAGACTTGTATAATAAAATACACAATCATACTGCAATTAAAAAATTCTTTATAGATATTAATCTTTATAATAATATCATTGATTATGCCGTATATTGTATGCCACCCGGTGGTAGTACTGGAATACATATCGATGGTAATGAAGATAATTTTCAAGATTGGCGTGTACTTATACCTATATCAGGATATAAAAATACAACAACAACTTTTTACAGTTCTGATATTCCGCCAACAAAAGTAGAAAGTTTAATAGATGGCAAACACAAGCAAAATTATTACACATATGATCCCAAAGACTGTAAAATAATCGATCAATTTTCCGGCGAGGACATTTATTCTATAGATACAACAACTATCCATAGCGCTGAAAATCCTTCAAATGATTATAGAATACATCTCTGGGTACTAACAGTTTAATATATCGCAGAATTAGATAACAGATAAATACAAGCAGTATACTATTTGGAGCATTATAATGGAAAAAAGAATCTGTAAAGATTGCGGAGACGAGTATGGTAAGCCAACAACCGATTGTCCGCATGACTGCAACGATCCTAAAGGATCTCACTGGAAAACCGAAACAAACGAGGGATTAGCTGATTTAGCCGATCGTGCAGAACGTGATCACGAGGTGCAAATGGCACGTAGCGATCTATACAAAATTGCAAAATACGCTATTAAACTTCACGAAATGATGAAAAGTATTAGTGAAGCAGAAGGCATCGAAGGATGGCAGCAGGCTAAGATTACAAAAGCAGCCGATTATCTCGGTAGTGTTTATCATAGTTTAGATTATGAAATGAACATGGAAACACCTATGGCAGCTGAAGCTGCTAAACCAAAAAGACATAAGCCTGTATTAACAAATGAACAATTTTCTTCATATAAAGGAAACTTAGCAGCTAAATTAAAAGAAGCCAAAGGCATTTGTAACGAGTGTGGTAAACAGAGTTATACTACGCTTTCAGAAGAAGAACTAGAAGAAGCACACGGCAACAGCAAAGAATATGACAAATGCTGGGCAGGTTATGAAAAAGTACCTGGCACAACACGCGGCGAAAAAGGTTCTTGCCGTAGAAAAGGATCATAATAATGAATTGTAATAATACAAATTGTAAATGCGAGAACTGCAACTGCGGCGACAACTGCAACTGTTAAGAAAAGGATTGGGCAATGGACTATAATGCACTACAACATAAATTATTTAAATTGGACCCGTCTGATCCAATAGAAGATTTAGCAAAATTAAAAGTACACGCAACAGGCAACATGCAAGAAAGTGTGGTTCCTGCTGCAAATTACGTGCAGGAAAGTGTAGAAGTTCCACAAGGATCGATGCCATTAGGTATTGATAGTTTATCAGATTTTGCTGCACTTGCTGGTATACAACTAGATGAAAAACAGAAACACGGTGACTATGCTAGAGGAAGCGATCCTATGCCGAAAGCAGAACCAGGACGTACTAAACATCCTTTGAAAGATAAACTTGTAGGTGAGGCAGATGACGATGCTTTCACTACTGCAATTGATCAAAGTTTTGGTCAAGGTAGTATTGCTAAAAAAATTGGTTTCAGCCCAACAGGTGAATTATACAAAGCAATATATCGTGCAATAAAAGCAATTATGCCAGATGCTAGTGAACAAGAAATTAAAAAAGCAGCTACAGCCGCAGCAACTAGTATGCAAGAATCTATAAGCGAACGCAGTCTAGCCAAAGGCGAAGAAAAAGAAAAAGAACGTCTCGTAAAAGGTATGAAGAAAAACAAAAGCGATTTTGAAGATCGTTACGGTGATGATGCAGAAGCAGTAATGTATGCTACTGCTACTAAACGTGCTAAAAGTGAATCAAGTATTGACAGTATTAAAGATTCGTTGTATGCTGCACTTAATAGAAAAATGGAACAATAAATGAAAGTTCTCGACATTATAACAGAATCGCCAGCCGGGGGTGATCCGCTTGATATGCTAACAGTTACAGGTATAATCAACGCTGCTTCGGGCACACAAGTACAAGTAAGACGAATCCAAGAGTTACTATCACAACACAAAAGACAAGGCACTCCTCTTTGGCAAGGACCGATTGACGGAAATCATACTACAGAATTAGATACTGCTATAATGGAGTGGAAACGCTGGGTTAATGAACAACTAGGCGAAACACTAACAGATACATCACGCCCTGGGTTAACTCAAAGAGAAGTAAGATACTTGCGTGCTCCGTTGACTGCAAACGGAAGAATTGACAGAGTAGCATTACGAGGATCTTCTGATAGCAGAGGTCAAAGAGGCAATCCTTTTGAAGGTCAAAGATTTCAAAATAGTATACACGAAACCAATCCTCAGTTTACACAAGATAGAACAGAAAATATGCGTCTGTTTATTAGTAGTATAGGAATTAGTGGATGGTTAGCAATTCTAAACGAAGGTATTGAAACACTCGAAGATGCAAGTCCACAAACAAAACTTAGACAAGTAAGAGATAAAATGGCAGAAATAAATGCTAGTTTAGACAGTCCTCCTCGATGGTTAAATAATCTTGCAAGAGTTCTTGAAGTTGCAAAATATGGCAATAAAAACGTAAACGGACAAACATTAGTAGCACCTACAGGGTTAGCAAATGGCGAAACTGCGCCTCAAAGACTATTCGAGTATTATGCAAGATTAGCAACATTTATTTTAGACAGAGATGCCGGTATTGATCAACAAGCTAGAGATAACGTCCAAGACAGAATAGATCAGACTGGATCTCAACTAAGCGAAGTAAGAATTAGCAGTATTGTTCAAGATCTAATACGTGCATTTCGATTTGGGTTCTTTACAGGAGCAACCGATGAAACAACAATTGAGGAAATTTTCTTAGGATTACGTATTGCAGGAGACTATGATGCTATTGCAGAAGCATATGAAAGATCCGAAGGTGAACAACTCAATCGCAGACTTGCAAGAGAATTAAACGACGAAGACTATACCGAAATTGTTGGTAACAACTTGCTTCGTATACAACGCATTATGCCATTGCCTTTGTACAGAGCTATTAGATTTGGCGAAAACGAGCAAATTGATGTTACAATAAATCAAACTGAATTCTTTGTTAAAAAACAAAGAGGTGACGGAGGCGTTATTGATTGGGGTCTTTCTGACGGAAGTGGAAATATCACAGGCAATACTGCTAGTGTCGAACGAGATGTTATAATTGAAGACATGGTTCTTCGAGCAGCAGTCGAAGCATCAGATGGAACGTTGCCTGAAAATGTTACTGTAACACAAGGCGATGCTAATTTTAGAACAGCTCGAAGCGTATTCGAAAACGAATTACAAGAAAATATTCCAGAAATGGTAGCGTTTTATACAGGCAGCGAACCATTTGAATTTGGAGCGCAAGTAGGAAACTTTCGTGCTAGAGGAATATTAGAACAACTTGCAATACTTAGTGCAGGCGGCGGCACTATAGAAGATTTACGTACAGTAGCAAACGAAGAAATAATGGAAGATAGAACTAAACTGAGAGAAGAATTAAACGTTTGGTTTGATCCACAATATGCAGACGAAGTAAGTAGCGAGTTAACTGGTTTTAGAAGTATGGACGATGTAGACGATGTTGATGACGAAAATATTGAGGTATTAGAAGAGCATCAATTACTTGCACAACGTTTTGCTGGTGAAGATAATGAGGACATTGACGAAGCAACTAGAGAAATACTAACATCGGATAATCCAGCCGACACTTGGGAAAAAGTTAGTATTGCTGCAAGAGACATGGGATTAACAGATAGGCAACACGAGCCAATTGATTTAATACATGATAGAGAAGCTGATAGCTTAACTGCATTAATTCAAGGCAACGAATTAGACAATCCAATTTATCGACTTATGACTGGCAATATTCCAATTTACTTGTTCCCCAATCAAGTTGCTATCATTCTAGATAAAGCATTTAATGATCGTGCTTTTTTAGGATTATTTCCAGCAACTGACGAACAACCAATTGCTATTATACTCGACTTAATTCAAGACAGAGACCAATATCAGGTTATTAGTAGAGCATACTCAAGACAAAATGGCGGAAGAGATTTAGCAAATGAGTTACGCACAGAAGATAGCGAGTTATATGCTCAATATTGGGATAAGTTTGGTTTAGATCAGCCGTTGCAAATTTCCACTGTAGAAACACCATACGGAGCATATAGTTTTGAACAACCAAATGCTGAGGGAAGAATACAATTTACACTTACAAGAGATACAGATCCGCCTCTAACTTTTATAAGACCAGGATTTGGCGAAATTGAAAATCCAGACGACACAGAAAGAAATGCATGGCTAGGTTGGGAAGCAAGCAGATGGATGATGTTTAGAACTCCAAGCGGAGGCAACCCAATAAGAAACGGTGCTCCTCAAAATATAGTTGACGAGCTTGAACAATTTTTAGAAAGATTAGGACTAGATAACGAGGGCAATCCAAGAAGGGCCGAATGAAACCTAAAATATTATTAGTCTATCCTAATTTGCCGTTAATGATGTCCCCTGCAATGAGCATGGGATTATTCAACGCAATTGGAAAACGTATGGATTGTGAAGTTGAATTATTTGAAACTACGCAATACAGTGAACAATATAATAATCGTCATATTCGTATGACAGAAATTGGCGCTAGTAGACAAAACAAAGATGACGAAATTCAAGACATGTTTTGGATTAAAGATCCAGATCAAATTATTCCCGACTTTGTAAAAAAAGTAGAAACATACAAGCCAGACTTGATATTAATGAGCGTACAAGAAGATGTATGGCGAATGACTACACAGTTAATGGATAGTATATTACATTTAGATATACCACATGTATTAGGTGGCCAGTTTCCTACTAATGCGCCCGATGTTGTTATAAAATGGCCAAGTATAAATTGTTTGGCTAGACACGAAGGTGAAAATGTTGTAATAGATATTATTAATTGTATTAAACAGGGTAAAAGTCTTGAAGATGTTAACGGACTGTGGTATAAAAAAGACAATAAGTTAAAGAAAAACCCTCCTGCACAATTGTGTAATATCAGTGAAACAATTCCTAACTACGATTGTTTTCAAGGAGTAAGATGGAAACGTCCTATGGGCGGTAAAATATTTGAACGTGCAGTTAGTATGGAAACATATAGAGGATGTCCATATAATTGTACATATTGCAATAGTCCTACAACACGTAATTTAGCAAAAGATTTTAAAATTGGTAACTTTATGCGTAGAAAAAGTGCCGATGTTATTGAACAAGAATTACTAAAATACATAGATATATACAATCCAGACCTGATAATGTTTCAAGATGATAGTTTTCTAGCACGGCCAGCAAAAGAAATATTTGAATTTTGCAAAATGTGGAGCAAATATAAAATACCATTTTGGTTTAATACACGCATAGAAAATTGTAAACCTGAATATTTAGAAGCACTTAAAGAAGCAGGTGTATATCGTATGACGTTTGGTGTAGAAAGCGGAAACGAGCAATATCGTAAAGATGTATTAAAACGTAATGCAAATAATTACACGTATCATAAATTTTTAGATTATATAAATGACAGTAACATTCCTTACAGTTTAAATGTTATACTAGGTATGCCATTTGAAACTAGAGAAATGGTAATGGATACTGCCGAATTTATACATAGAGCAAGAGGATATGACGGATTAACTATTAGTATGTGGCAACCGTATCACGGAACAGATTTGCGCAACATGGCAGTCAAAGCAGGATTTTTAAATCCTAATTATATATGCGGCTGGGAAAGTAAGTCAGCAGTTGGTGGCGGTTTTATGGATGATTGGGTAATACGTATGCCAAAGCCGTATTTACAGCCAGACGATGTACACAAACTTGTTAAAACATTTGCATTATACGCACACTTTGGGCCCGAGAAGTTTGACTTAGTTAAAAATGCTGAAACAGATAAAAAATTATACAATAAACTTTTTGATATATACAAGCAGCAGTTCTTCGGCGATATACAAGAAGGCGGAGCAGATAGAATACAAAGATTTTGTGCAATGCACGATGCATCAAGCACTTACCAATTTGAGGAAATTTAATGGCATTTTTAGTACACCCTTTACCACCAGTTAATGTTTATGTAAGAAAAGAATACTTATACGATCTACAAAAAGGACACGGAGAATTTACTCCTGGTATATGGATTAGTGTAAAAAGTACACAATACAAAGCCCTTTACTTTGAAACACTACTAACCGATTATGGTGCATTGTATGATAAACTGCCTATAAGTGCGTTTGTATGGAAAACAGACCACGGAGAACTACTTCCGCTAGATGTTTTACAATTGTGGGACTGTTTCGACTACGACATCACTGTTGTACAAAAACCAATCTTATCACGTTGCGAGTTTTTTGGAAAAGATAGACGTATGCATTCCGGAGAATACGAATTTACTATTGACAATGCACATAGAGATCATGCCTATCTTGATACAAACTTTAGCGAACAAGACCCTGAACACAAAAGTTTCAATGTTATTAGACTAGACAACGGTCAATTTGCAGCGCAACCCAACAACAGAGTTATTTGGAGAGACAGCAGTCTTACTCCTGATACACTACTACAGCCAGATTTTAAAGTTTGCACACAAAATTATGCTGTAGAAACAGAGCCAAAATGGAGTGTTGGACACACCGACGAATGGCAGTATAAAACCAAAGAAGAAGAAGAAAACTCTTGACTTTTGGTATTGATACTATTATAATATAATTAACTAAACAAGGAGTATTGCATGAGCGATAGAGTGTATGGCCCAGATGAAAAGGCCAAGCTAGAACGTCTTGTCCGCGAAGGCGTGACTGTTCTACAAGAAGTAGAGGATTTACAAGGCGGACTAAAAGAAACTGTAAAAGCAGTGGCAGAAGAACTAAATGTAAAGCCTTCACTAATTAACAAAGCAATAAAGATTGCTAAAAACCGCGATTGGCATAATGTTGCTGATGCACACGAAGATCTAGAAACTATTGTTGCAACGTTAGGTTATGACAAGGATGCATAAGATTGCTGACTTTTGGATTAGCAGCTATAAAACAGATAAAACTGCTTTTTGGTTTGAATTAGTAAGTTTTATTTTTACAGTAGGAGCAAGTGGCACACTTGCTTTTAACGCTGATAATCCAAATATGTTAATTGTATATCCAGGCTTTCTTATTGGAAGTGCTACACAAGCATATGCAAGCTATAGACGTGGCTTGCCTTGGATACTACTATTGACAAGCTACTTTGTTTGTGTTAATATACTAGGGTTCGGCGTTGCAGCCGGCTGGTGGTAAGGAGAATAAATGCCATACGTAGACGCTTTTTTTGATAGAGATGCAGATATTATTCGTGCTGTAGAACGCCGTGATGGTAAAAGACATTTCCAAGAGTATCAAGCAAAATACACTTGGTATTATGAAGATCCACGCGGAAAGTACAAAAGTATTTTTGGAGATCCTCTGGTGCGTGTTGTATGCAAAAGTACAAAAGACTTTCGCAAAGAACTTGCTATAAACAAAGGCAAGAAGATGTTCGAATCAGATGTTAATCCGATCTTCCAATGCTTGAGTGAAAACTATCTTAACCAAGATGCTCCAAAGTTGAATGTAGCATTTTGGGATATTGAGACTGACTTTGATCCAGAGCGTGGGTTTGCTCCAGTTGAAGATCCGTTTATGCCTATCACTGCTATCACTGTACACTTACAGTGGCTTGACTTACTTATTACAGTTGCTATGCCGCCAAAAGGCTTGCCATTAGAAGAAGCAAGTGAAATATGCAAAGAACGCTGGGGAGATACATGCATATTGTTTCCTAATAACAAGCAAGGCGAAGGGCAAATGCTAGAAACATTCCTTGAGCTAATCGAAGATGCTGATATTCATAGTGGATGGAACAGTGAAGGATATGATGTTCCATATACAATTAATAGAATTCAGCGTGTACTAAGCAAAGACGATACAAGACGTTTTTGTTTGTGGGGACAATTGCCCAAGCGTAGAGAGTATGAAAAGTTTGGTAAGATGAGCGAAACATATGACACCATTGGTCGTGTGCATATGGACTATCTCAACTTGTATCGCAAGTACACATATGAAGAACGTCACACATATAGATTAGATGCTATTGGTGAAATGGAAGTTGGTGAAAACAAGACTGTGTATGAAGGTACACTTGATCAACTTTACAACAACGACTTTGAAAAGTTTATTGAATATAACAGACAAGACGTTGCACTACTTGACAAACTAGATAAAAAACTAAGATTTATTGATCTTGCAAACGAGATTGCACACGACAATACAGTGTTACTACAAACAACTGCGGGTGCTGTTGCAGTTACAGAACAAGCAATTGTTAACGAAGCACACAGACGTGGTATGCAGGTTCCTAATAGAAAAAATCATGAAGGTAACACAGCAGCCGCTGGTGCTTATGTTGCGTTTCCAAAAAAAGGTGTACATGAGTGGATTGGCAGTATGGACTTGAACAGTCTGTACCCAAGTATTATTCGTGCAATGAACATGGCACCAGAAACTATTGTTGGACAAATTCGTCCAGACTTAACAGATGAATTTTTGCATAATGCAACTACATTAGAAAAGAAGAGCTTTGCAGGTGCATGGGAAGGCAAATTTAATACATTAGAATATGATGCTGTAATGAAGCAACGTAAAGATGTTGCACTAACACTAGATTTAGAAGACGGAACAAGTCACGTATTAAGTGGTGCAGAAATTTATAAACTTATATTTGACAGTCATCAACCTTGGATGCTTAGTGCAAATGGCACAATCTTTACTACAGAGATTGAAGGTGTTATTCCAGGATTGCTAAAACGGTGGTATAGTGAACGTAAAGATTTGCAAGCAAAAATGCGCAAAGCTATTGATGCAAACAATGATACAGAAATAGCATTTTGGGACAAGCGACAGCTAGTTAAGAAAATTAACTTGAACAGTTTGTATGGTGCTATTCTTAACCCAGGCTGTAGATTCTTTGATAAACGCATTGGACAAAGTACTACACTTACAGGTAGGCAGATTGCAAAACATATGAGTGCCGAAGTTAACAAGATTATCACAGGCGAATATGATCACGTAGGCAAAGCAATTATATACGGCGATACTGACTCTGTGTACTTTAGTGCTTATCCAATTCTCAAAGACGAAATTTCAGCAGGTAGTATTCCTTGGGGCAAAGACAACGTGATTACACTGTATGATCAGTTGTGTGAACAAGCGAACACAACATTCCCAGACTTTATGGCAAGAGCATTCCATTGCCCGCGCCCACGCAGTGAAGTTATTGCAGCAGGTAGAGAAGTTGTTGCAGACACAGGCTTGTTTATTACTAAGAAACGTTATGCTGTACGTGTGTATGATTTAGAAGGCAATCGTACAGACAAAGACGGCAAGTTGGGTAAAGTTAAAGCAATGGGTTTAGACTTGAAGCGTAGTGATACGCCAGTGTTTATGCAAGACTACTTGAAAACACTACTGGACATGGTGCTGGATCTAAAACCTGAAAAAGAACTACTAGAAAGTATTACAGAATTTAGACGTGAGTTTAAAGAGCGTCCAGGATTTGAAAAAGGTTCTCCAAAACGTGCAAACAAGATCGGACATTATCAGCGGCTTGAGGAGAAACAAGGCAAAGCAAACATGCCAGGACACGTTAGAGCAAGCATTAACTGGAACACACTCAAGCGTATGAATGGTGACAAGTACTCACAAGACATTGTAGATGGAATGAAAGTTATTGTTTGTAAACTAAAACAGAATCCGTTACAGTATACCAGTGTTGCATATCCAACAGACGAATTACGTATTCCAGAGTGGTTCAAAGAATTGCCATTTGACGGCGATGCTATGGAAGAAGTTATTATTGACAATAAATTGGACAACTTAATCGGTGTGCTAAAGTATGATCTAGAAAGCACAAAACAAAAAACAACATTTAATAATTTATTTGAGTTTGAGTAATGAAATTTTATATTACCGGAACACGTAGAGGATTAGGTCAAGCACTTGCAAAAAAATATGGCAACTGTGATAATTTAGAAGACTGCGATGTTTTTATTAATTGTAAACATAATGATTTTGACCAAGTTAATTTATTGTATAAAGCAGCAAGCCTAAATAAACGTATTATAAACATAAGTTCAAACTCAGGCGATGGAAACAAATCATATCCATGGCCGTATGCAGTACAAAAGGCTGCACTTGACAAAGCTAACGAACAGTTGTATTATCAAGGTATTAACACTACTTCGGTTCGTTTTGGATACTTTGATTCTCCAAGAGTTTCATTTGTTAAAGATACTAAAATGAGTATTGAATATTGTGTTCAAGTTGTTGATTGGGTTTTAAATCAGCCACATAGAGTAAAAGATTTAACGATAACTCCAAAGGAGGATAAATGAAAGTAGGAATTACATTTAGCGCATTTGATTTGCTTCATGCTGGACATATTGGCATGTTACGTGAAGCACGAGAAAACTGTGATTATCTTATTGTAGGGTTGCAAACTGATCCTACAATCGATCGTCCAGATACTAAAAACAAACCAGTGCAAACATTGGTAGAGCGTTATGCACAACTCAACGCACTCAAGTTTATTGATGAGATTGTGCCTTATGAAACCGAGCAAGACTTACTGGATATATTAGAACTGTTTCAAATCGATGTAAGGTTCTTAGGAGAAGAATACAAAGAAGGCGAGTTTAGCGGCAAGGACATTTGTCGCAAGCGAGGTATTCAACTGCATTTTAACAAGCGTGATCACCGATTCAGCACAAGTGATTTACGCAAACGAGTTGCTGAAAGAGAGAAACTGTAATGTGGACACTTTGGATTATTAGCACTGTTATTGGGTTAGAAGAACCTAACGTAACACGCTACGCAGAGTTTGAACACTGGTGGGAATGCCAAGATGCATGGCGTGAAGTATCTATGGAATTTACACAAGAAGAAATAGCATATTGCAAGGGACCAGATGAATAGATTTATATTTGATGTAGACGGAACACTAACTCCAAGTAGACAAACTATTGATCCGGAGTTTAAAGATTTTTTCAAACACTTTATTCGTGACAACAAAGTATGGCTGGTAACTGGTAGCGATTACCCAAAAACTGTAGAGCAACTTGGTGCAGACATTACTGAGTCAGTGGTTACTTGTTACAACTGTAGTGGTAATGATGTTTGGTTTCGTAGCAAACGTGTAAACAGCAAGCCATTTGAAGCACCGCAAGAACTATACAGTTTGATGGAAGGCTGGTTGCAGAGTAGTCCATTTAAAATACGCACAGGCAATCACATTGAAAAGCGTATGGGCACCATCAACTTTAGTATTGTAGGTAGAAACTGCACACTAGAAGAACGCAAGTTGTATGTGGAACACGACCTAAACAACAGAGAACGTGAAAGCATTGCATACCAAATCAACAGTGAGTTTGAAAATATAACTGCTACTGTTGGCGGAGAAACTGGTATTGACATTTATCGTACAGGATGCGATAAAAGTCAAATATTAGACGACTTTGATAAAAACATTTCCACGTACTTCTTTGGTGATAAATGCGAGACAGGTGGCAACGATTATCCGTTAGCAAAGGCACTAAAAGATCGTGGATTCAAAGGCGCATCTTTCAATGTCAAAAACTGGCAGGACACACATGAAAGATTACAACATTTACAGGAGGCAAAAGTAGCAGCATGATTATTGCAGGATACGGCTTTGTAGGCAAAGCACACGAAATACTATTCAAAGACTATCGTAGAGAAATAGTTATACACGATCCTCCCAAAGGCAAGGTAGCAGACTTTGGCAATACCAGTGCTGTAGTGGTATGTGTGCC
>Ga0209138_1002596_pt1 | contig 13730 bp, 10 predicted proteins | sample SaaInl3SG_22_DNA_FD_184645 | JGI IMG/M metagenome (GOLD analysis project Ga0209138, IMG submission 184645) | Marine microbial communities from expanding oxygen minimum zones in the Saanich Inlet - ESP_153SG_22_DNA (SPAdes) (version 2) | ecosystem: Environmental > Aquatic > Marine > Intertidal...
AAAGCAAAATCAAGTCCAATGAACGCAGTCAACATGGCGAAGGGCGGGAGCACAGTCAATGCCGCAGGTAACTACACACAGCCCGGTATGCGCAAAGGACTTTTCAACAGTATTAAAGCAGGCGGAAAGGGTGGTGCCCCCGGTCAGTGGTCAGCTAGAAAAGCTCAAATGCTCGCAAAGCAATACAAAGCAAAGGGTGGCGGATACAAATCGTGAAAGCACCCCAGAAGTCTTTAAAGGCTTGGACAAAGCAGAAGTGGCGTACCAAAAGTGGGAAGCCCTCTACTCAAGGCCCCAAAGCTACAGGGGAGCGATATCTCCCGGCGAAAGCAATTACAAGTCTTTCGGACAAAGAGTATGCGGCTACTACGAAAGCCAAGCGCAAGGCCACGAAAGCAGGCAAACAATTTTCCGCACAGCCTAAGAAGGTAGCGCAGAAAGTAAAACCACACAGGAAGGTAAAGTAAGATGGCCGGTAAACGCCAACTCACAGAGAAGCAACAGAAGTTTCTAGACGTGCTATTTGAAGAAGCACGTGGTAGTATGGTGGAAGCTAAGAAGCTAGCAGGCTATTCGCCCACACAGCATACTGCTGGTATTGTTGAATCACTGAAAGATGAAATCTTAGAGCGCACTAATATGTACCTAGCACAGTCAGCCCCACGTGCGGCAATGGCAATGGTAGGTGCACTACAAGATCCTACTGAGCTTGGTATCAAAGAAAAGATGCAAGCGGCTAAAGAAGTGATGGATCGTGTAGGTATTATTAAGTCTGAGAAGATCCAAGTTGAATCGACGGGCGGTGTAATGATACTTCCACCAAAACGTGCAGAGGAACATGACAGCGACTAGAAGTGCAGGTAAGTGGATCTTACCCCAGCCTAAAGATGTAATTCAGGATGATGACTTCTTATCCATACCACGAATAGCTAGAACCATTCCATTTGGTTATACAGAAGACCCTGAAGATCCAGACATGCTATTACCCGTACCAAGAGAACTACGGGCACTAGAGAAAGCAAAAGAGTACTTGAAACAGTACAGTTATAGAGAAGTTGCTAACTGGCTAACAAAACAGACAGGTCGTAGCATCTCTCACATGGGTTTAAAAAAGCGAATAGATAGTGAGCAATCCCACAAAAGAAAAGCTTCTACTCTCCGTGAATGGGCCAGAAGGTACGAAACGGCAATCTCCAAAGCGGAAACCCTCGAAAGGTCGAGGCTCGGCGCAAGGAAGTCGAGGATCAGCGAAGAGCCAGACCCAGACACAGCCGAACATTGAAGTAAAGGAAGATCCTCAAGCTCCAGATGAGTTTGAGCCGATACGTCCTGAAGAAGAACACAACGTAATATTTAAACCAAATGCTGGTCCACAGACAGAGTTCTTGGCCGCAGGGGAACGGGAGGTTCTGTATGGAGGTGCCGCAGGCGGTGGTAAGTCTTATGCAATGTTGGCTGACCCGTTACGATTTATGGGTCATCCCTCTTTCAGTGGACTGCTACTACGACATACGAATGAGGAACTAAGAGAACTCGTTTGGAAGTCTCAGGAGATGTATCCGAAGATCTGGCCCGGTATTAAATGGTCAGAGCGTAAGATGCAATGGACTGCACCTAGCGGAGCTAGGCTATGGTTCTCGTACCTCGACAGGGACGATGACGTATTACGTTACCAAGGACAGGCGTTTAGTTGGATTGGATTCGACGAATTGACACAGTGGCATACGCCATTTGCGTGGGACTACATGAGATCTCGTTTGCGTAGTACAGCACCTGATCTACCAGTCTATATGCGAGCTACTACTAACCCCGGTGGACCGGGACATGCTTGGGTGAAGAAGATGTTCATTGATCCTTCTCCACCGGGCAGTGCATTTAATGCAACAGATATTGAAAGTGGTAAGACCTTAGCTTATCCGAAGGGCCATTCCAAAGAAGGCCAAGCATTGTTTAAACGTAAGTTTATACCTGCAATGCTAATTGATAACCCACACCTGTATGATGCGGGGGACTATGAGGCGATGCTCTTGTCTTTACCTGAGCATCAACGTAAACAGTTATTAGAGGGTAATTGGGATGTTGCAGAAGGTGCGGCGTTTCCTGAGTTCAACAGACAAGTACATGTTGTTGATCCTTTTGACATACCTCATAATTGGGTTAAGTTTAGGGCCTGCGATTATGGGTATGGTTCTTATTCTGCTGTTGTATGGATTGCCTGTTCTCCTGATGAACAGCTTATTGTCTATCGTGAGTTATACGTTAGTAAAGTCTTGGCAACTGATCTCGCAGATATGGTGCTTGAACTTGAAGCGGGCGATGGCAATCTCAAGTATGGGGTGCTAGATAGTTCGTGCTGGCATAAGCGTGGGGACACAGGTCCATCGCTAGCTGAACAGATGATACAGAAGGGATGCCGCTGGAGACCTTCAGATAGATCAGCAGGTTCTCGTGTGTCAGGTAAGAATGAGATGCACCGTAGACTACAAGTCGATGAGTACACAGAAGAACCCCGACTGATATTTTTTAACACGTGTACTAATTTGATTGCACAACTACCGATTATCCCACTGGACAAAAAGAATCCAGAAGATATTGATACGAAGTCTGAAGACCACCTGTATGACGCATTGCGTTATGGCATCATGTCCAGACCACGTTTCTCTATTTGGGACTTTGACCCAACACATCAAAGCCCATCATCATATGTACCCTCAGACTCTAAATTTGGATATTAGAAACCATGGCTGATAAAGACGAAGATATTTTTGAATCAGGTGAAGTCCAGATCACACTGGATGATTTACCTGAGAAGACGACAGAAGATACAGAGATATCTAATCTTGTTCGCTACGTAATGGAGCGTTACCGTAAGGCCGAAGACACCCGCCGTCAGGATGAGGATCGTTGGTTACAAGCGTATCGTAACTACCGTGGCATCTATGGGCCGGACGTACAGTTCACTTCCGCTGAGAAGTCTCGTGTATTCATTAAGGTTACTAAGACAAAGACACTAGCGGCGTATGGTCAGATCATTGACGTACTCTTTGCTAACAACGCTTTCCCTCTCACTGTAGAACCAACACGATTACCTGAAGGAGTAGAAGAGGCAGTTAGCTTTGATCCTCAGAAAAATCAAATTGATAAGCAGATGGGTGCACCTATCTCTCCATATGGTTTTGCGGGTGACGGTAATGACTTACCTCCGGGTGCGACACTTACATCATTAACGCAGAATGGCCTTGGCCCATTACAAGATAAGCTTGAAGATGTTGAGGGATTGACATCAGGACAAGGTACTACACCATCATCTGTGACATTCCATCCTGCGATGGTTGCCGCAAAGAAGATGCAAAAGAAGATCCACGATCAGCTTGAAGAAGCACACGCATCTAAACAATTACGCTCTACTGCCTTTGAGATGGCACTCTTCGGAACAGGTATCATGAAGGGACCATTTGCTATAGACAAAGAGTATCCGAATTGGGATGAGGAAGGGGGATACAATCCAGTCATTAAAACGGTCCCCTCGACCTCCCATGTTTCTGTATGGAACTTCTTCCCTGACCCAGATGCTTCTAATATGGATGAAGCACAGTATGTAGTTGAAAGACATAAGATGTCACGTTCACAACTGCGGTCACTGAAGAAGCGTCCTTTCTTCCGGTCTAATGTAATCAATGAAGTCATCGACATGGGTGAAGGTTACGTTAAGAAGTACTGGGAAGATGACCTCCGTGATTACCAGACTGATTATGACATTGATCGTTTTGAAGTACTTGAGTACTGGGGAACTATCGACAGTGAAATCCTCAAGGAAGCTGGCGTAGATATCCCAGACGATATGTCTGATCTAGATGAAGTACAAGCAAATATCTGGTACTGCAATGGCCGTGTGCTACGTGCAGTATTGAATCCGTTTAAGCCTGCCCGCATTCCATACTATGCTGTACCGTATGAGTTAAACCCATACTCATTCTTCGGTGTAGGTATCGCTGAAAACATGGACGATACCCAAACACTGATGAACGGTTTCATGCGCATGGCTGTGGACAATGCAGTCTTGTCAGGGAACTTGCTCATCGAGATTGATGAGACAAACCTAGTGCCCGGTCAAGATCTCTCAGTGTATCCGGGTAAAGTATTCCGTCGTCAAGGCGGCGCACCGGGTCAAGCTATCTTCGGTACGAAGTTCCCGAATGTATCTAATGAGAACATGCAGTTGTTTGACAAGGCACGTGTACTTGCCGATGAGTCAACAGGCTTCCCATCATTTGCACATGGACAGACAGGTGTTGCAGGCGTAGGCCGTACAGCATCTGGTATCTCTATGTTGATGAATGCCGCATCTGGTGGTATCAAGACTGTCATTAAAAATGTTGATGACTACTTGTTGGCTCCTATTGGTAAGGCAATGTTCTCATTCAATATGCAGTTTGACTTTGATGCTGAGATTAAAGGAGACTTAGAAATCAAGGCACGTGGTACTGAATCACTCATGGCGAATGAAGTTCGTAGCCAACGCTTGATGCAGTTCTTACAAGTTGCATCTAATCCTTCACTTGCACCATTCGCTAAGTTCCCATACATCGTTCGTGAGATTGCTAAGTCAATGGATCTTGATCCAGACAAGGTAACTAACGATATGAGCGAAGCAATGTTACAGGCTCAGATCTTACAACAGAATGCTCCACCTGCTCCTCCACAGGCACAAGGCGTACCGGGAGTAGCGGATACCGCAGGAACAGGCGGTGGCAACATAGGCATTGGACAAGCCCCAGTACCGGGCGAACAAGGATTCACAGGAAATGAACAACAGCAGTCAGCAGGACAGCAACCATCGCCAGAAGGTGGTCAGCAAGCTCAAGCCCCTATGCAGTAACAATCGGCAGTGGGATGCATACACTGAGTATTTGGACATCATGATATCTGAACAACATAAAAAACTAGAGCAATCAGATAACATAGTATCTATTCACCAAGCACAGGGTGCAATACAAATCCTGCGCTCACTTAAATATTTGAGAGACGAGGCTTTAGCCAATGGCTAGGAAGAAGAGGGAAGATCAAATGGATATGTTTGAAATGGGCGGGCTGAAAGACGAAGGTGGTTCAGTCGATCCAGTATCCGGTAATGATGTACCTAACGGATCACTTAAAGAAGAAGTCCGTGATGACATTGACGCTAAACTTAGTGAAGGTGAATTTGTACTTCCCGCAGATGTCGTAAGATACATCGGCCTTGAGAACATCATGAAGATGCGAGACATGGCGAAAGAAGGTCTGGCTAAGATGGAAGCTATGGGACAGATGGGTAACTCTGAAGAAGCTACCATGGATGATGAAACAGATTTTGATTCCGACATTGATTCCTTTATTGAAGACTTAGATAAAGAAGATGATCCGGCTGAATATCAAGTAGGTGGATATGTCGGTGGTGTTGGTGGGTTATCAGGATATCAATTATCTCCAACCGGCATGGCAACTCCAGCAAGCACAGGATTTGTTCCGCCGGGAGTAGTTCCTTATACCCAAATTCCATCAACTCCGGGTTCTCCTGTAGTACCGACTCCGGGGTCTGGAGGAACTCAAGCCCCTACTGTTGATACATCTACCGTAACAACAACTACGACAGAAGCCCCAGATGCTCCGGTTATTACACAGGGGGACGGTAGCGGTGGATTACCCACATATGAAACAAAGCAGTATATCGGTCCGAATGGGGACATAATTACAATCACTTTTATCAACGGAGACCCCTTCCCTGAAATTCCAGAGGGGTATACTCTGTATGATCCTGCAAAAATACCGGAAACAAAAACAAAGGTTCCTACAGCGAAAGTAACCGAGAAAGACGATGGCGGTGATTCAGATACACAAGTTGAGTCAGCTAAAGTAGATCCTACGACAGGCATCGCAAGTGCTCTTGCACAGTTAGATCCTGATAGCAATTTAGGCAAACTTGCAAAGGAACAACAAGAGCTAGATGACAAAGCCCTTAAAAGAGGCGGACTAGCTTTATTAGGCGGCTTAATGACAGGCGGTATAAGTCTCTTAGGATTGGGTTTTGTAGGATTTAAATATGCAAATGAATCCTCAAAAATACAGCAAAAAATACAAGAAGAATTAGATAAGGTATTAGATCCTGCAACTAAAAATATAATAAAAGATGCTGGGATGCTTGACCCTAACTCATACACAAACAAAGCGATTGAACAGACATTTGTTAACGCTACAAAAGCTGGTGCATCGCCTGCATTAGCGGCGGCACTTGCCACAACAACAAGTCGTGCATTCTCTGAAGTTGATCCAGATTCAGATCTAGCAACCTATGAAATGCAGACTGCTGACATCTTCCGTGATGTGACTGGCGGTGCTTTAGATGTAGGATCAGCGCAGACTGCAATGTTAACTGAGCAGGACTTCGGACTATTTGATAGTGCGGAGGATCGTGCGGCTTTCTATAGTCAAGAGGCTCCTTCACGTGGCGACGCAACACCAACTGAAGCGGCAATGTCAATCCGAGAAGGTGCGACACCATCAACACGTGAACAGAGGACTGGCCGCACTACCTCTAAACCAACTGCTCAGTTCGATACATTTACACAAGGTATATTTGACGCTGAAGCAGGTGCGAGGCTAGGAGAACCCGGCACATATGTTGACGCATTTGGGAATGTAACATCTACTGGCCCAGTCAGAGCAGGCGGATTTACTTATGATATGGATACACTGTTAGCTGGCACACAAACTCCTTCTGTCACAGTAACACGTACTCCAGACCCATCCGTGACTCTTACAAGTATCAGGGAAACGGAGCAACAGGCAAAAGAAGTATCATCAGGGGATCGTGATCTTGGAGGATCTGATTTCGGATCGCAGAGCGAAGCTGATGCAGTTGCTAATGACGGCTGGGGATCAGATGCACACTTCGATGCGATTGATGATCAATTTGAGTCTAACGATTCTTCAGGTGGAGATAGCGGTGGTGGTTCGTACTGTTGCACTAAGATGGTACAGCACGAACTCTGGACTACACGCCGTGAGTTCGCAATGATGCACAAGTGGCACCGTGAGCAACCACAGTGGTGGAGAGATGGATATGACGTATGGGGCAATGTCGTTGCGGAGACACTCCTAAAGAAAAAAACAAAGTTCTGGACTTCTGTTATGCAATCTTTCTACGACTATCATGTTAAGAAAAAACCACGTACTTTGAAATCAGTACTAGCTGATGCTATAATCTACCCCGGTGTAGTAGCGTTTGGACTAATTGCTAAATTCACAGGGAGACATATTAATGCAGTTTAATGAAGATCAGATTTCGGAGATTCAAGAAAAGTTTATGAATCTTCCTGAAGGAAAAAAAGAAATGTTGCGGAAGTTTTTCCGTGACTCAGAGGAAGCACGAATCCTTCGTGCACTTATCGGTCCACAATTCATGGATTTAGTAAACATGACTCGTGCGCCTAAAAGGGGGATTGCGGCACCCCGTACCTAACGCCGTATCATAAACTGGCAAACCTAACGCCCTAAAAAGCTACCGTTAGCCCCAGACAAAGGATGAAACAATGTCTACAACTACAACTGAAATGACTGAAAAAGTCGAACAAGTAAAAGTCGCATCTGGCTTTGCAAAGCGTAACGCTAATAAAAAGCGGATTGAAGAAGAGGAAGCTGAGTTAGAGGCTTTGCTGAAAGGACAACAGCAAGAAGAAGAATCTAGCGAACCACAAGAAGAACAGGTAGATGATGGCCCTGAGCCTGAGTCTGCTGAAGAAAGGACGTTTAAGAAACGCTACGGTGATCTTCGTAGACATGCCCAAAAGAAAGAGTCAGACTTTCAGAAACAAATTGACGATCTTAAGTCTCAACTAGAAGCTTCAACTAGGAAAGAAATTAAGTACCCTAAGTCAGAGGAAGAACTAGCTTCTTGGATGGAGCAGTATCCTGATGTTGCTCAGATTGTAGAAACAATCGCAATGAAGAAAGCTAAGGAACAAGCCTCTGAGTTTGAATCTAAGTTCAGACAAATTGATGAGATGAAGCAGGAAGCACAGAAAGAGAAAGCGGAAGCTGAACTCATGCGGTTGCATCCAGACTTTGATGAGATTCGTGACAGCGATGAATTCCATAACTGGGTTGAGGAACAACCTAAGTGGGTAATGGATGCGCTGTATGATAACGATAGTGATGCAGTATCTGCCGCACGTGCAATTGATTTGTACAAAGCAGACATGGGTATCACAGCAAAAGCTAAGTCATCTAAGAGTAAGGATGCGGCTAAGGCTGTAGGCACTCGCTCTGAGCGTTCCTCCCCTGAGAGTGATGAAACTAAATCATACATTAAGGAGTCAGATGTTAACCGTATGACTGCTCAACAATATGAAAAGAATGCTGATGCCATTTCAGAAGCTATGCGCTCAGGTAAGTTTATTTACGATTTATCTGGCTCAGCACGATAAAAGTGTTGACATATAATATTTTCTGGATATAACTATGTCCACAAAACATTAATATGCGGCCTCCGCAAGGACACCCGCAGTAATACAGGAGTATGGAAACGTGTTGTTATAAGTTCCTGCCAGTTCTTATAATGACACGAATCCTAATTCCACCTTCACAGAACACCCAAACTACTCAGGCCGTATGATCACTTTGGCCGGTGAGCTTACCACCCTGATGTTAGATGGCCTCTTGCGAAGTTACACATAACCTTAACCCTATGCAATCAAGGAGATGTCATCATGGCATTTACATCTGCGGCGGGCTACGGTAACCTACCTAATGGTAACTTTAGCCCCGTAATCTACTCAAAGCAGGTACAGCTTGCTTTCCGTAAGTCTTCAGTTGTTGAAGACGTAACTAACAACGACTACTTCGGTGAAATCGCTCAAATGGGTGATTCAGTGAAGATCATCAAAGAGCCTGAAATTTCAGTTCAGTCATATGCTCGTGGATCACAGATCACAGCGCAGAATCTGGATGACGAAGATTTCACTCTGAACATCGACAAAGCTAACTACTTTGCTTTCAAGATGGACGACATTGAAGAAGCACATTCACATGTGAACTTCATGCAAATGGCTACTGATCGTGCGGCGTATCGCTTACGTGACCAGTATGACCAAGAAGTCCTTGGCTACCTTTCTGGCTACAAGCAGTCTGCACTGCACACAGCCGCTGGTACTGTCAATGATCAAGTAAACGGTACTGTTGCTGTTGCAACTGCTGGTACTGATGAGTTGTTGGCTTCAATGAAGCTGGACGCATCTGACTTCAATGTAACTGGTGGGGATGCTGGCGAAGCACTTCCAATCGTTCCACGCCTTCCGGGTGCGGACGCAGTTGCTACAACTTCTGCTTCTCCTTTGCAGGCTATCGCTCGTATGGGCCGTCTGTTAGATCAGCAGTTCGTTGACACTCAAGGCCGTTGGATTGTTATTGATCCAATCTACGCTGAGATGTTGAAAGACGAAAGCTCTAACTTGTTCAACTCTGACTTCGGTGGTTCTGGTCTTCAGAACGGTCTTGTTATTAACAACTTGCACGGCTTCCGTGTATACGTTTCTAACAACCTTCCTGCGGTTGGTACTGGTGCGGCAGTTGCTTCTACAACTCCACAGGCGACTAACTACGGTGTAATCGTAGCTGGTCACGATTCAGCGGTTGCTACTGCTCAGCAGATCAACAAGACTGAAACTTACCGTGATCCAGACAGCTTTGCTGACATCGTTCGTGGTATGCACCTGTATGGTCGTAAGATCCTTCGTCCAGAGTCACTCGTAACTTTACGTTACCAAACTGGCTATTAATAGGAGGATTTTATAATGGCTACTAAATCGCAATCATTGCTTTCCCAAGCAATTATGATCCAAAAGGAAGTTGAGCTTCCTGTTGCAACTGGCACAGTTGTGGGTCCAGCAGTCGAAGCAGGTACGCTTGTTTTGGCGGCAGGTGTTGAATTACTCGACACTAACGACTCAACTGACATGGATCTGAAAGTAACCGATGGTTCAACTGACTTTATGGCAGATACATCCATTGATGCTTTGGCGGCTGGCTCTTATGTGTTTGGTACTCAAACGCAGGGTGTTATCGCTATCGACGACACAATTGATGCGACAGTAACTGTTACTGACGCTCCATCAGCAACATCAACTGCTCGTGTATGGGCAATCGTTGTTTCTGTTGAAGAAGCACCGACTGGTGCTGACGAAGTTGTTCGTGATCAGATTGCCTAAATAAGTCTGGGGGCTTCGGCCCCCTTTCTTCCTTCCAAGGTGTTTAATATAAATGGCTACATTTCTAAACATTACAAATGAACTTCTCCGTCGTCTGAATGAGGTTACTATTGACCAAGATGACTTCTTGAATGTTCGTAATGTACAGGCTCTTGCCAAAGATTCTGTTAACTCTTCTGTTCGTAAGATTATTCAATCTGCACAGGAGTGGCCTTTTACATTAACTACTTATGAACAAACACTAACTGCTGGAACCGGAACGTATGATTTCCCAGCGGACATTTCTTCAGTAGACTGGGAATCATTCTACATTAAGCAACTTGCTGACAAGAGCAATCAGCCACGCAGGTTAGCTGTTATTCCCTATACTGAGTATCTTGAGACGTATCGTCCCGGTGATGACACTGGTGACAGCGGATCAGGTATTGGTGTCCCACTTCGTGTGTATCAGACACAAGAAGAAAAGTTTGGTGTAACTCCCGTGCCAGATGACTCATACGTCATTGAATATAAATACTGGACATTCCCTACAAGCATGACTGCCTTTGGTGATGTGTGCGTAATTCCAGATCGTTTTATCCATGTTGTCGTTGATGGCGCAATGATGTACATGATGCGCTTCCGCTCTAACGAACAAAGTGCGGCAGTCCATCAGAATGACTTCGTTGAGGGCATCAAGATGATGCGCCGTGTACTTGTTGATGATAACTTATCTCTGCGCTCTACCTACAATCCACGCACAGTATTTAATGCCTATCTGCCTACACGAGTTCTGTAATGGCTGATCAGCTACAGATATACACAGTCTCATGTGAAGGCGGACTCAACACTAACCGTGATGTCCTTTCTCAGGGACAGTTATCACCGGGCAGTGCGACACGTTTAATTAACTATGAGCCTGCTGTAACAGGTGGCTACCGTAGGATTAGTGGATACAACGAAGCGTATCCGTCCTTGCCCGGTACAGGTAAAGTACTAGGTGTCTGTGTATTCAACGGTATTAATGATGGCATCTTAGCCTGCCGTGCCCCAACTAGCGGTAATAATTATCTGCACTATTGGGACACTGGGACTAGCGCATGGGTTGCTGTTACCACTGCCGGTAGTCCGACAATGTCTGGAGTTAACAAGGTACGTTTCTCCAAGCACAACTGGTCTGGTCCTGTTATTGTCATGGTGGATGGGGTAAACCCAGCCGCTAAGTATGATGGTACTACGTACACTCAGATTACAGATGCCAACGCACCTAATAACCCTAAGTATGTTACTGAGTTTAAATCTCATTTATTCTTGGCTGGTGATAGCACAGACCCATACAACCTACACTATTCCGCTCCACTAAACGAGACGGACTTTAGCCCAGCGAATGGTGCTGGTGTTATTAACGTAGGTTTTGACATCATCCAAATTAAAGCGTTCCGTGATGAGTTATACATCTTCGGTACGAATAACATTAAGAAGATTGTAGGTAGCAGTAACGCTGACTTCACAATGCTTCAGGTGACTAACGATTTAGGATGTATTGCATCTGACTCAGTCATCGAGCTTGGTGGTGACCTGCTCTTCATCGGACCTGATGGCTTACGCCCTGTATCTGGTACTGACAAGATTGGTGACGTTAACTTGGAAACAGTATCCAAGAACGTGCAGTCAGTCTTTAACGACATCGTATTGAATAATGACTTAGATGATTTGAATGCTGTAGTCATTCGTCAGAAGTCACAGTTTAGATTCTTCTTCGGTGCTTCAGATTCGCAGGGTGCGATTGGGGCATTGAGACAACAGCAGAATGGTGGCATTGGATTTGAATTCGGTCAGTTGCTAGGTATATCCGCAACAGCCGCTGACTCAGGATACATTGGTCAGTATGAGTTCGTTGTCCATGGCGACTTGAATGGAAAGGTGTACAGGCAGGAGTCTGGTAACAGCTTTGATGGGACTGAGATATTCTCTTTATTCCAAACACCATTCTACCACTTCGGTGATCCAGAGCTACGTAAGAACTTCTTAAAGTTATCTACGTATCTGAAAGCTGAAGGTAATGCAGACATTGTGTTGGGTATCGTGTACGACTACGAAGACGTTAACGTGCTAAACCCAACTAACTACGACATCACAACACGTGGTGCGGCGGCTTACTACAATGAAGCCACATATGATTCTGGTGCTATTTTTGATGGTAACCCATCTCCCGTAGCTAAGACATCGTTCTCAGGATCAGGAACATCAATATCAATTAAGTATGTAACCAACGACACGAACGCTAGTCATGCCATCCAAGGCTTTGTTCTACTGTTCGGATATGGAGATCGCAGATAAATGGCGGGATATAGCAGACAATCCGTTGCGGACATTATCTCAGGTGAGGTAGTTAAAGCCGCACCTCTAAATGCTGAATTCAATGCGCTCCGTGATGCGTTTGCATTTGTAGGTGGACATAACCACGATGGTTCAGGCACGGAAGGTGCATACATCGGTCTGATTGCAGATACTGATGGTAATAATAAAGTTGCAGTCGATACCTCCAACAACCGTGTCGGCATCTTCTGTGAAGTTGGTGGCGTAGCAGTTGAACAACTCCGCTTCCAAGATGGCGTACTCGTACCTGTTACAGATAATGATGTTGACTTAGGTACATCCTCTGTTGAATTCAAGAATCTATACTTAGATGGTGTCGCTAAAGTTGACACACTGACTGTTGATGAGAATGCGACGGTTACAGGTAACGCATCTGTTGGCGGCACACTAGGTGTCACAGGAGCGACTACACTCTCATCTACGCTTGCAGTAACTGGTAACAGCACCGTAGGTGGCACCTTGGGTGTTACAGGCGCACTGACAGCTTCTGGTGGCGTTACAGGCAATGTCACAGGTAATTTGACTGGCGATGTAACTGGTGATTTGACTGGTAATGTCACAGGCGATCTCACTGGCGATGTCACTGGTGACGTAACTGGCAATCTCACAGGTAATGTCACAGGGAATTTAACTGGGAATGTTACAGGAAATGTAACTTCGTCTGGCACTTCTACGTTTGCTACCGTTGACATTAATGGTGGTAATATTGACGGTACTGTGATCGGTGCCGCTACTCCAGCCGCTATCACAGGTACTACAGTTAATGGTACGACAATTACTGCAAGCACTGGCTTTGTTGGTGACTTGACAGGTGATGTGACTGGTGACATTACGGGGGATATCACCGGTGATGTAACTGGTGACTTAACAGGCAATGTTACAGGTAACGTGACTGGCAACTTAACTGGTAACGTCACAGGTAACATTACTTCATCTGGCACGTCTACTTTCTCAACTGTTGATATTAACGGCGGTGCGATTGACGGCACGAACATCGGTAATAACTCAGCAGGTACTGGTGCATTTACTACACTCTCAGCAACATCTGGTATTACTGGCGATCTGACTGGAGATGTTACAGGTAACGTCACTGGGAATGTAACTGGTAATGTGACTGGCAATGTGACTGGT
>Ga0209138_1002599_pt1 | contig 13725 bp, 10 predicted proteins | sample SaaInl3SG_22_DNA_FD_184645 | JGI IMG/M metagenome (GOLD analysis project Ga0209138, IMG submission 184645) | Marine microbial communities from expanding oxygen minimum zones in the Saanich Inlet - ESP_153SG_22_DNA (SPAdes) (version 2) | ecosystem: Environmental > Aquatic > Marine > Intertidal...
CAAAACCACCAAGTTCCGGTATGTCCTCATATAGATCAAAGACTTTACAGTTTTTTGGTAGTGCTTTAAAGAATAATGTGAAGTTATGTTGTCCTTTTGTGCACCACATCCACTCCGGACGAAATGTGATATTTTCAGCATGAGTCATACTACTTTTTTTTCCACTACCGTGAGCAATTAAGTTTGTATTTTTCCATATTCTTAAATGTACACCATAGGGTATTAAAACCTTGCAATGCACAATGACTTGACTTTCTTCTTCACAAAGTTTTTTTAAGTCATTTTTAAGTTTTTCGTCTATTTTAGTTTTATTAGGTTTTATGGTTATAGGTTCCATTTTAAATACTATTAATTAAGTTAATTACAAGTTTCTATTTAATAATCCATTTGTTATCATTCTTTCAATGCATCATCAATTGCTTTTACGTTATTTTTTAATTCAAAATGATCTTCAACATAAAAATACAAGGTGTCATCTTCAAACGACCAATCGTTTAGGTTTTCTAAGTTCTCGTAAAACTCAAATAAAGATTCTAAATGACACAACATCATTTCTTGACAAATCATTGATGACTCTTTTCATTTTGTGCTATAGTCTCGAGGATTTCGTCTTTTTTTACCAAGGATAAAATGTCTGCTGCTGGTTCAGATTCTCCATTTGTAAACTCATTTAACTTTAGTCTTACCACGATAATATATTCATTTTTTGTAACCCAAAACTCGTAACTTAAATACCCACTTGAGCCAGGCATTCCAAACATTGCGTGCGGGGGTGTCAAACTTCCTATGGTGAAGCCTTTATCAAGTTCTTCATGTTCAGGCATCGCATGAGTTCCGTTCAAGTACACTTGAAGTCCATGAAATGTAGTTATTGGTGTTTCTGAACTTCCCTCTTGAGGTCCTTTTCCTATAACCAGAGGTTTGTTCAAAATATTTTGATTTAAGGCTAAATAGTTCATGTGATTTTGTGCGTTCATCTGTTGATTATTTTTAAAATTAATTCTCTTTATTTTATTCAAAATAATGACTTTGATGTGCAATGTATTTGCATAGGTTTATTATATTTGATTTAGATATTTATTTAAATAGTCTACTCTAGTAAACCCATCTAAGTTTCAATAATATTTTATGCCACAAAATAAAAACTTTCAAAAGCGTATCACCATTTTGGATGAGTGTTTTTCTAGTAGAACAGGACAATTTACCTTGGAAAAGTTAATAGAGACTATAGTATCTAAATTGGAAATAAGTGTTTCAAGAAAAACTATTCAGAATGACATTAAGTATGTTAGAGAAACTATTGAAAATGAAAATAGTGCTCATATAGATTTTGATGAGTTTCCTGTATTTATTCCTAAACTATTTGAGGGTAAGAAAACAATATTTAAATATTCAAATCCAGATTTAGCTCTTGGGAATCAATTGTTATCCAAAACAGACCAGGAACAATTAGGAGAAACCCTTGCTATTTTATCGAGATACAGTAATCGTCAAGATTTCTTTTGGTTGGATGAATTGTTTCCACGAATAAAATCAGCTTTTAATCTTGTACATGAAGATTATAATGGTTTAATAAGCTACCAGAGCAATAGAGATTACTCAGGCCAATCATGGGTTGGTAAAATCTATAATCAGCTTATTCGTAAAAAAATAGTAATAATAGAATACAAGGGTTTCAAGGATACTGAGGCTTATTTGCGAAGAATACATCCTTATCATTTAAAGCAATACAATAATAGGTGGTTTTTATTTGGTTGGGAGGAGTCTGAAAACTATACAGGCATTACCAATGTAGCTTTAGATAGAATTATTAAGATATCTGAAACTATTGAAGATATTATACCAAATGAAGTAGATTGGGCAGATTATTTTGACGAAATGATTGGTGTGTCAAGACCAAATGATAAAGAGGCTGTAGAGGTTAAATTAAAGTTCTCTGCAAAACGAATACCTTATGTAATCACCAAACCGATTCATGGAGCAAGTCAACGCCTTGATAGAAATGATCCTGAAGAGCGAACTATTATTTTAAACTTGTTACCTAACTATGAAATGTATCAAGCCATTTTAGCATTTGGAAGTGATGTTGAAGTACTAGGTCCTACGGAGGTGGTAGAAAAAATGAAAGGATTTACAGAAACTATGAATAACTTTTATAATTAATCAGATATGCAATACCATTATACATCTAAAGCTCATATTTGTACTGTTATTAATTTAAATCAATAGTTATGACTAAGAATGCAACAGTAAAGTGCCCAAATTGTAAAGAAGTCTTTAAAGTTGATGATTCGGTTTATACCAATATCGTCAAACAGGTCAGAGACCAACAATTTCAGGAAGAGCTTCTTCAAACCAACGGATTGAAAATCTCCAAGATTTATTAGTAGACGGAACTATTTCTCCAAAAGTATATGGTCAAACATTAAATCGATATACCAAGCAACGCGATCAAATCACTTCTAGTTTGAATGGACTTAATACCTCAGATTCTGAATATAAGGGTCTTATTGAAAATGCATTTCAACATTTAGAAAATTTTAAGCAAACCTAAACCAATAGTGCTATTGCGCATAAAAATAAGCTGATAAGTTCGATTTTCCCAGAAAAAATAGAATTTGACGGAAAAAAATGTCGAACTACAAGAATCAATGATGTGTTGAGGTATATCTTACAGATAGATAAGGAGTTAGATGAAAATAAAAAGGGACAAATCTCAAAAAATATGAGTTAGTCCCGTGTGGTGGAGCCAAAAGGAGTAAAATCGAACTATTTTGGGGTTGATTTGATTGATCTAAATCAAATTTAGGCCTATTTCTTCCATGTGCCACCGTATTTATAAGCACTGTTATTCTCTTTGACTTTAAGTAAGCAACCTTCACACACAAATACCCATTCCTTAGGGTTTTCATATTGTACCCTATACATGTTAGAAAAATCTACATTGCAGACGTTACAGTGCTTAATACGTTGTGTCATATACTACCATTCTTCTTCCAATGATTTTAATAATTGTTTACCGATAGTATCACTTAATTTGTTTCTTGGTCCAAGCATAGCGTCATCAATATTCAAAAAGTTTAATATTTTGCCCAACAAAAACTTTAAAGTATCCCCGATAATTACCAAAATTGACATTTTCTCCTAATGGAGAATCTAAATCAATCTTCTTATCTTTTCTAACCACTTTGAGCTTACAAAACCCCATTTGTGTGCTATAAATTATTGAATTTATAAGATGTGAATCTATGGGGACTGATGTGATTTCCCCTTCTGCTAACATCATTTTGTAAGCTTTATATCGTTCGAAGATAGCAGAATCTCTAATTTCCATTAAATCCTCTATGTTATTTTCTTTTAAAAATATTTCAGCCCCAAATATTTCAAACATGTTTAAAAGTAGGAGGTTTTTATAATAATAAAATTTAGAATTCCATTTTATGAGATTTAAAATACGATAAGTAAGAGCAAGAAACTTAACTTTTTGGTTTAAAGGTAAAATCAGTTCTTTGTTTTTAATAGCTAACAACATAATTGACACAGCATCATTAAGAAAAATAAATGTCAAATTATCATCTTTATACGATTTTAAGTATTTATTACTAATAAAACGATGATTGTGAGTTATGGGTTCTGAAGGTATTCCATTTAATTTAAACTCTTCTTGATTTTTTATAAATTGTTGAAGTTTATTAAGTTTAGAGTAATCTATATAATAACTCACTTCATTTGGTGCAGATTCAATTTGTGATTCTAATCGTTTGAGGTTAAAATATTTTTCTAATTTATTGAGATTTTCTAATTTTTCATAACTAATTTTAATTGTACTTATATCTTCTGAATAAGTTTCGTTCCAAAAATGTAATAGAATATGATATCCTATAAAAAGAGCATTCAAAGAACGAATATCTTGAGAAATACCAATTTGATTTCTTGTTTGAATCAATGAATAAACAGATTTGATTGTCTTTTCAATTTTATTAGTAATACGCTGACCTTCTTTTGTACTTGTATCTTTTTGAGTATGCTGTAACGTGGTGTTTTCGTCCATACCTTCATCACCAGCTTTAAGTGCCATTTCTTCACTATTACTAGAAATTTCTTCTGGATTCTCTCTTATCTTTAGTACATCTAGAAACTCTTCAACTAAAGATGTAATGTTTTCACTAGTAACCTGTTCATCAATAGGAAGATTCGCATTTTTATTGTATTCGTTTTCTGAAATTATTTCGCCTTTATCTTCTTTAATATCTATACTTGCTTGAAGGGGATATTGAGAAGTAGCACTATCTTTAAAAACTCTTTCTTGGTCTAGAAAATCTAAAACTAACTCATAATTTAAGGAATTAAAGATATCTAGATGTTCAAAACTTTGCAGGCGAGCTAGGCGTTCATCAGGATTAGATTTTTTAAGTGCATTCGTATGCTGCACTAACCCAAAGGTTGAAATTCTTTCAAGTATTTCTGAATCAAATAAGGCAACTTTAAATACACCTTTGATTTTTGTTAATTCATTTTGAATTATAGTAGAATTCAATGATAATTCAATGCTCTCAAGGAATTCATTGGAATTATTGAAAGTTCTTAAGAGGTAAGGTTTCAAAAGACTCTTGTTTAATGTAAGTTTTAAAGTTTGATCATTAATTTCAGTATGTTTTATTTTTATCAAAAGGCTTGATGGTTCTAAATCTTGACTCTTGATATTTCGTTCTTTTTGTATATTCAAGGTTCCCTTTTTGGGGATATTAATGCCCAATTCTTTAAGAAAATCTCTAGGTTTTTCTGATTCCATGGTAATGACTACTTCATCATTTTTAAAGGGCCTATTGCTTACACCGTAAGCTTCTAATGTTGGGTTGGCACTACCTAGAATAAAAATAGTCTTATCCTTATATTCTATTTGGATCATTTTTGCATGTAGGCGCCGAATACTTTTTGAATTACCTTCTTTAATTACATTACCCCAGTCTGAAAATTGGCTTTTATTTGATTTGAAATCTACAGGGAGAATACCATTTGTAATATCAACTACACAATGTATTTCTAAAGGGATTAAATCATCAATTAATCTCTGTAAAAATGCTCCAGAACGATTGTAATATGGTGCAATAATTTTAATGCTTGTGGGATTTTTGGATAGTTTACTTATAACATCTTTATATAGAGAATTTTCATTTTGAGTATATGACAGATTGTAAACGATTTCTTTTATTGTTTCCGTTTCGTTTTGAATGTTTTCTAGTTTATTTATCCATTGAGAATACTGATTTATCCAACCAATTTTAGTCGTATTGATTTCAGAACAATGTGATGATAACTTTTGAATATACTTCCAAGCAGATTTAAAAATAGGCTGGGTCTTTGTTCTTTCATTACTCGTGTAAAATGATGACCAGATTTCATCGTTATATAAAAGACCACTTGAAGTAATATTACCGCTACCAACAGAAAGATACCCTTTGTCTTTTCCTGCTAAAAAAAATATTTTAGGATGAAAGGCTCCTGAAATATGAACAGGTGTAATGCTGTAATTTGCTTTGAACTTTATAGAACTAGTACTTAAGTGTGTAGACAAGTATTTCTCTAACATTGCAGCATCAACAAATAGATTGATATTTGTTATCCCTGCACTTCTTAATCTTGGTAAGATAAGCTGTTCAAAGAAAGCCAAATCAATACTATAACTTGTAATAACACAACTGTGATATTTATTCTTTCCTGTACCAATTAACTCTAAAATATTAGAACGTTCTATTTTCATTGTTCTAGGTTTTTTAGATGTTCCAGTCCTTTAGAAGTCAAAGTTGTAGTTTTAGAATCTATAATATTCAAATCACGCATGAAATCGAATAGGGTGTGAATTCTTGGTGATGAATAATCATAATGAAAATCATCCACAAATCTTATCATACCATCGTCTCTATAAAATTTAGCGCTATTTTGTGTAGCATTTAGCTTCCTTAAAGCAACAAAATGATGTCTATTGACGACATAACTGATAATAAAAAATTCAACAAACTGGGTTATAGTAAAATCATTTTTTAAATCAAAATCGTTATATGAATTGAGAAAACTACTTGGTGTATGTATTTTGAAATTGTTAGAAATTGTGATTAGTTCGCTTACACTAGTGTTATTTTCGATAAATAATTTTTGAATAGCACAAAGCGTCAAAAATATTTTGATATATGGATCGTTTTCTTTTTTTGAGAGATTAACTAATTCCTCAACTGAATCTTTCTTAAAGGATTTTCCAAAAAATAAATGCTCCTTTTTATTAGCACCTTTTGAATCAAATAGTGTTGAAACTTTTGAAACTATATGATCAATTAATTCGATTTCATCTATCCAGTTATTGCTAGACTTTTCATCTAATATTTTAAGAAAAGCATCTAAACAACCGGTGCAAGAAACACTCCAAAACTGTTCTAAAATAAAAAAGTACCATAATTTTTCAGTGGTAGAATAATCAGTTTGCCATCCATTGCCATAAATAGAAAAAGGAACATTTAACTGATTGTATTTTTCTTCTTCATTTTGAGTAATGTTAGATAGTAATAGTTTGATTGTTTTTTTTCTAAAATAAGTTTCTTGAGTCTCTTTAGGTCTATCCACTCCAGAGAATAGTTTCCATAATAATTCTTGTTCTTTACTTTTATCTGGTATGTCAAGCATATTATAATCAATACTCAATAACTCAAGTTCTCTTTTAGTGATGTAGTTGTTTTCGATGGCATCAGTAAAAATTTGAATATTTGATGACGTGTTTTGACTAAAAGCATCTGCCAACTGTTTCCCTGATACTTTTGTTTGGTGTTCAAAATCTGTACGTATATATAATCCTTCTTTATCACCTTGATCTCCAAGAATGCCCATTTGTTTTATGGAACTTATATAATACTGACCAAGTACGCCACGAGGGTTTTTCCAGTATGAACCTTCACTATTAGCTTCTTCTTGAGTTCCTGATTTAAGATTAATAGTTTCATCACTACTTTCAAAAATAGCCTGAGCTTTTGTAATACCAGGAACCCCTCCCAAATTTTTATAAGCTGCAATAAGTGCCAATAAAAATTCAGCCCGCCTTAAATAATTATTTTGCTTACTCCTTGATGTGTTTCTAATTGTTTTAGCGTACCAATCGAAAAACCAGCAATAAAAAGAATAATAACGCACGCGTTGTGTTACGTTATTAAGACCTGGTAGTAATAAATCAAAAATACGTTCGCTAGTTAAATTTAAGCCTAATTGATCTAGACCAGAAATAGGATAATGTGGTTTTCCTAAAAAAGGTGCCTTTACTTGATTGCTTTCGAATTGACGTATACTCATTAATTTTGGTTTAGACCACTTATCCTAATTTTTTCAATTTATCGTCTTTGAAATAATTTTAATTCAAGTTTTGCAGGCGTTAAAATTTTTAAAGCACGTGCATGATTAATTACTTTAATGTAATGTGTTTCATCCATAAACTGTGTCCAAGGAAGTAACTGTAATTTAGGTAACCCTTTAAGTTTAGCTTGCTCATTTAGTTTTTGCTGTATAATTCTATCAACAGGAAAGTGAGGGGGTTCTTTAATATTACCCAAGCACCACTGATATTTTAGATACAGGTTGAGCATTTTTTGAGCAATACCAAAATTAATTTTACCTCCGTTAAATATTTCTGCGTATTGTTTACTACTGTCGCTTACCGCTTTGATGTTATCTATATGTTGCGCATCAGTTACTTTAGCTGATTTGTATTGCGCCAATATGTTTTCTACAACAACTGTTGTATTGTTTTTAAAAAGTACTTTAGTGTCATTTGAAGCATTATCAACATAAGCATAAGCCCTTTGAAAAGAAGCTCCAAAGGTGAGCATCCAAATTTCTTTATTTATAAAATCTTTTTTCATAAACTATCTAAACTTTTTCTTTCTTTAATAACACTATTTATAAATTTAATTTCAGATTGCTGTAGATTGTATTTCTTATACAGTTTAACGTCAGTCCACTTTTTACTTAAATCTTGCACTGGGACAAAACGAAAAATTTCTTGATTCATATTATGACTATTTTTCATTAACAGCATCATGAAACGGAAAAACTTTGTTTTCATGTAAGCAACTAAATTTTCAGCTTCACGCTTATTCTTGACAACTCTTACTAGTAAATGAGTGTCTGTACATAATGAACCGGGCTCTGAAATAATTGGTTTACTTATGATAGAATGGGGTAGTTCATCATAACCCGGACTTGCTTTTGCGACTAGAACTTTCCATTTGTTAATTATAGATTTCTTGTCATTATATTCTGGTATTTTGTTTTTTGCGATATAACCAATATTACCCTTTGCCAGATAAACTTTATGATTTCTTAAGCCATTTCTAGACTTTACATCTTTATTGTTTGAAGCTAGTTTAAAAGCATTTCTTGAAAACGCTCCCTTTATTATCATTTCTTCTTCGGTTTTAACAATCTTTTTTAGAATTTCTACTCCCAAATTATATCTTATTAGAATATCGTGACTGTTGGTTCTAAGCGGTCTTTTTGAATCATAAATATCTTTGTTAATATGATTGAATACATGACAATTGTCTTTATGCTCTGCATCCCAAAGAAAAGTACAAACACCACCACGTAAGCTCACTGGACTCTCAAAATATATAGTTGGATCAGGGTAATCATGCAGTATTGCGATGCGTTTATCATCAATAAAAGATTGCCTGAACTCCTTTAAACCCCTCCCTTTACCACCCGAATACCAGCTTGCTTTAAGAATCATTGCTATGTAAGTTGGGTTTAGTTTCTTGGCTATATCGAAATAATTATGATAAATCGCTGAGCCAGAACCCGAACCTTTTCTACCGCCACCATCTGTTTTTTGATATGGTGGTCCCGAGACTATAACGTCAGGTTTAAGTTCTTTAAGGGATACCATAATCTTATTGTTATCTTCGGCAATGAGATCAAAAGAATTGAAATCTAATATGTTTTTTAGAGGTAACCCTAAGGACTCGTATACTTTTCTAGTTAATTCGTATGCGAGAGAAGATGTAGTAACCGAGTATATGTTATTCATTAAATTCGGCAGTGTCTCACTATACGCTTTATAAACAGCAACAGCAAGTTCACCTTGCTTTGAAGCTAGATCCAAGATTATAAAGCTCTCGTTAATCTTATCAACTGGGATAAGTTCAACCAAATCATCTGCAACTCTGGCAGGCATAACCACCTCTGAGACAGAAACTCTAGCAAATTTTTTCATAGCCATTGCAGCTCTTTCTAATGGAATAAGTGATTTGTCGCGACCTAAATCATTTATATTTTTAATTTTATATTCAAACTGATTAAGCACGAATTCTGAAGAAGCTTGAAGCATAGTTTCAAGATCTTTAGTGTAAATACCAACATTTTTTAGAATTCGCTTATTAGCATCACTTTCAGTTATACTTTCGATAATTTTAGCAATGGAATTGACTTCAGATTTAGTTAAAAAAGCATAGAACAGGATGCGTAAGCGGTAGGCCGCTAATTTTTTTTCGATTAACCTACTATCATCTTCCTCATCACTATTATTCTTATTATTTGTAGAATCATTTTTTTTATCGGGCTCCGCTTCTGCAGAATTGCCTGTGTCCATTTCAGTTCCATCACCTTCTGCAGGGTTAATCTCCAGTCCTTTTTTTGCATCGATAGGGTTGATACTTTCAATTAATGCCTTTAGTTTTTCATTATCCATTAGTTTGCTGTCGAATGGAACATCGCTAGCTTCCTCAAGAATACTTCTATCTCGTGAATAATTTCTAACAGCATCAATAATATTAGTAGGTTTTATTTTAACCAACTTATTTTTATTCAAGCTAATTATAGGGGATATTTCAAGCTCTTTTTTTATTCTTTCTTCCAACATTTCATTGCCTCTTTCAGATACATTAATGTTATAAAAAAGAGATTTCTGAACCTGCATCTGAAAAAGACGGTTCGGATCAAAGTCAACCAATAAAGTCTGAGGCTTCATATTATATTTTATAGCCTCTTCATCATCATCTATATATGATTTAATATATTGATTCTGTAAGCGAAAAATGGATTGATCGTATTCTTGAGGAGAAGCGGTGTCCTTGAAATAAAACATAGTGTCCCATTCTGGTACGGTTGTCCCTGTAAGCATTCTGTTTACAGTAAAAGTCATGGTTTTCTGATCTTCATCCTCACATTTAGTAATTATACTTTTTACGCTTCTGGTAGTTTTGTAGAGCCCTTCATTATCTACCCCAGCTATATTTAAAATCTTATATTCATTCAATTTCAAGAACTTATCCGTATTATCTGTAATCAATTTTTCTAATGCATCACATGAAGCTTTAAAGGGTAAAACACAAACAATATGACGGCAAAGTTTACCTTCTTGTATTTTATCATAGTTTAAAAAGCTTAGTAAACTATTATCTGTTTTTTTACCATCTATGACTTGAAACAACTCAAGAATTTCTTTTTTGTACTTAAATTCTTTGTGACTACCATCTTTTGCTTTTGTTATAGAATTAGGGCGGAATAATTCAGAAAAAGCATATGTTTTGCCATTTTTCCTAAGTTCTTTCATTCTGTCCCTAGTTGACTTATTAGGGTGAAATGCAAATCGAATCATTTCAGGAAATCCATAATAAGGATTATCCCATTCTTTCTTATCTAAATTTTCCTCGTCATTGTCCCATTTTTTTTGGTCTTCAACAATATCTACAAATTGATAAAATGCAATAATTTGATCCTCTGTAAATTCATCTCCCATCAAAATTCTATAAGGAGTTCCAGATAAGTGAAGACTTACTTTGGCATCAAAGACCTTTAGGGCCGCAGTATTATCTGTTTCTAAATCGTCTTCATCTTTCAGCTCTTTATCTATTTCATTCTTTTTTAAACCTAAATTCTTTAGCACTTTGCCATATTCTTCTGCTCTGGCTCCATAATGTGTTTCATCTATTATGAGTAGGTCTAGTTTTTTACTAAACAACTCTTCGTGTCGTTCCTTCAAATTATCGCCTTGTAAATCCTGTAGCGTTAGGAAAATTACTAGACGTTTATCTTCTGCAAGTTTCTTCGTAATAATGGAATTACTTTTGTCTAAATCGTCCTTGTTTAAAAAATCAAATTCAAGAAATTTTTCGTGTGTTTCTACTGTTTGCTTCCATTCTGATTGAACATCTGCCTTAGCCGAGAGAATAACTACAATTTTGCTATCTATCTCATCATGTATTGCGCAGCACATTGCAGTAAAAGATTTACCGAATCGCATTACTGCATACATCAAAAGATTAGTATATCCTTTTTTTACTGCATCTCCAAATGCGGAAATTGTTTTTTCTTGATTTGGTCGGGGAGCATATTTGCTAGAGCCTCTTTCATAAGTGAAAGTTTCTGGCAAACGATCAGAAGTGTAAAATTTATATTTGCCATCATTTTTAGAGGCACTTTCCTTAATACTAGCAATAGCTTCGTCCAAATCCATTTTGGTTGCATTTTTAAAAAACTCACGCGAATAGTATGGGTTATCTATATCTTGTGGGTTTAGCCGCCTCCTTTTTTTTTCGTCTTGTAAATATGTGTGAACAGCAAAATCTCTAAAAATTCTATCATCATCCAGTAGGGCTGAATGTTCATACTCTTTTTTAAGGTCAGAAAATTTATCACGCCATTCTTCAAGCCTTTTAGCAACATGTCTATAGGTGTCACCTACTTTTAGAGCTTTGGGAGCATCTTTTGTAGAAAAAGCATAAATAAATGGTTCTACACGGCCAACAATGATATGATCAGCTACAGAAGTCTCAATAATTTTTGTCATAAACCTGAGTTTTCGAAAATATGATTAAGTATTCTGGTATCTAGCACACTATATTTTGGATTTAGAATGTGATTATCATAGTACTTATAGGCACCTTTTTTTGAAGAGCTGAGAGAATTTATATCTGATAAATTTTCATTAGGAATACAATGTGCGGGAGTCCATAATTTTGCACCAGCAGTTGAAAACAGAGTAGGTTTAGGGGCTATTTCTTTAATTCTATCGGTAGAAATCCAACCGATACCATACCAATAATTAGCTTTCCTCGGATCGACATTATCCATTGTTCCATAAAGATAGATGTCTATGCCATGAGAGTTGTCTCTAAATTGTTTGTCATTAATTAACCTGCATCCATAGGTTTCATTTTTAGTTATTGTTCTATTAATAACAGAATTAAACTTATGTGGCGGATAAAATTCAGTTTTTACATCTATTCGATGTCCGTTAAAAACTATATCACATTCATCTCTATGAGTTAGTAAGTCAGTGTCTAAAACCATATTCCTCATAATATTATATGGATCTAAGCCTAACATAATACCTGCGCACATGTCACCTATATATCCAACAACACCCTCTACATTTTGTGCTAAAATTGGATCATCACTTAGTTGCTCTTTTAATTTTTTAGTTGTAAACTGATTTGTAAAATAACCCTGTCTTTGTTTTGAGAGACTAAAAGCAATATTAAACATGTCTTGAGTAATTTTAATTTTGGTCATCTTTTTCCTTTTTTAGTTTCCTTCATAATACACAGTATCTTCTCACCTAAAGCTTTGGCTAGTAATGGAGGTACAGCATTACCTACTTGCCTATATTGTGAACCCTTTTTCCCAGAAAAAATATAAGTATCAGGAAAGGACTGAAGGCGCGCACCTTCACGCACTGTTAATGCTCGATTTTCGGTAGGGTGATAAAGAGATCCAGTCGATGCAACATCAAACCTAGTGTGTACGGTATTTGATGGTTTTTTTCTATGTAGCCGACCGTAAGTATTCAAAAATTTCTGAGGTGGTTTATATTCTGCAGGTATATCTTTTTGGTTACCCCCTTCTGGCACAAAGCTCATTCGTTTAAGAACTATTTCAGCATGCGATGGCAAAATGTGATTATTTAATTTAGATTTTTTTGTAATGCCTTTGAAAGCTTCACCAACCGTAACAAAAGGTTTGATTTTTTGATTGTCAAAAAAGCCTAACTGTGAGGTAGAATTACCATGAGTTGGTTCAGGAAATTCTATTTTATAACCTTTTTTATTACCAATAAAAATTGCTCTTTTTCTATTTTGAGGCACCCCGTAATCAACTGCGTTCAAAACCTTAGCATCAATGTTATAGCCAATGTCTTTAAAAGCTTTGAAAATGGCTTCCTTGACTCTACCTGAATCCATACTTAAAAGTCCAGTTACATTCTCCATAATAAACCAGGTTGGAGCTAGTTCATCAATTATTCTAACAAATTGTACAAATAATTTATTTTTAGGGTTTTCAAGAAATCTTGATTTGCCATTGACTGTTGAAAACCCTTGACAAGGTGGCCCCCCTGAAACTAGAGTTAATTCACCTTTTTTTAATCCAATTTTATCTAATATTTCAGAACCTTTTATGTTTGAGATATCTCCACAAATAAAGGGAGTGTTTTTAAAATTAAGGTTATGTGTGTCTTCACAATCTTTAACAAAATCTAAACCTAGTTCAATTTCAAATCCCGCCATTTGAAGACCCAGTGACAATCCACCAGCTCCACAAAACAAATCAACTGCATTTATCTTTTTACTCATTTATACTAATAATTTTTTTTCGCTGATTTTTAATAATACAGCAATTTCATAATGGAATCTAATACTCGACTGTCTTCTATTCTGCACATACCCATTCACCATATTATAGCTCTTACCG
>Ga0209138_1002601_pt1 | contig 13719 bp, 9 predicted proteins | sample SaaInl3SG_22_DNA_FD_184645 | JGI IMG/M metagenome (GOLD analysis project Ga0209138, IMG submission 184645) | Marine microbial communities from expanding oxygen minimum zones in the Saanich Inlet - ESP_153SG_22_DNA (SPAdes) (version 2) | ecosystem: Environmental > Aquatic > Marine > Intertidal...
GATGGTCGTTCCAATGTTCGCCCCAAGCAACACCCCGACGGACTCCCGCACGGTGATCATACCGGCGTTCACCAAACTCACCAGCGTCACCGTCACCGCGGAACTCGATTGCAACACCACCGTCACGAACGTTCCCGTCAGCGCGCCAAGCCCCGTGCTCCGGGTCAACCGCCCGAGCAAGGTCCGCATGTTCGTTCCACTCCCCCGTCGGATGCCATCGCTCATCGTGCGCATGCCGAACAAGAACAGGCCGAGGCCGCCCAACAGGGTCAATATGAAGTGAAGAGCGCTCATGCAGCGGCAAAAGTAGGGCGGCAAAAATAGAAGAAGGGCGCCCTCAGCGGCGCCCTTCCCAAATCAACAAATTGTAAAGTCTTGAATCGTCGGAGATTACTCCGGGCAGTCCATGCCGAACGACGCCAAGAACTGGAGCAAGTCGACTGCCGATACGAACCCGTCGTCGTTCAAGTCAGCCGGGCAGGGATCGACGAGGTCGAAGGTGCACGTGCCGTTGTCGAACGTGGCGTTCATGTCGTAGTTGGATGCATCCATGTAGGTGCAACCGTGGCAGGAGTAATCGCAGCTGCCGTCATCGAAGTACGCCGTAGCCGAGTAGTTGCAGGCCGTGGGCTCCGAGCAACCGAACGCCGAAGAGTTCGCCGCACCCGGGGTGCCGTTGTCCACGAAGCTGCCCTGCCAGTTGTCCGGGTCGTCGTTGTTCAAGTTTGTCGCAATCAACTCCAAGGTAGAGCAGTCGCCGTTGGGGCTTTGAACGAGGGTGTTGCCCAAAATGCTCACGGTGGTGCTCGGCCATTGCCCGCTGGAAGCGTAGACCACCTCATCGATGATGTTGCCGTAGCTGTCCTGCAAGCTGATCGCCTCTCCGCCGTTGCCGAAGTTGCCCGTGAACATTTGGAAGATCTGTGCGCCCGTGTAAGCGTAGTTCGCTGCTCCGGCTTCGCTCACCGTCAAGATGGCGTACTCACCGGCAGCGAGCACGTCGTCCGCTGCGAACTCGTATGCCAATTCCGGGTTGCCTCCTGACGTGTTGTAGAACACGAAACCAGCGAGGCTGACCGCCATGTCTTCTGCGTTGTAGATCTCAACGAACTCGTAATCGAAATCGCCACCCTGCGCCGAACACGGGTTGTAATGGATTTCGTTGATGATCAGGTTCGGGAGGGTGTAGTAGCAATCGTCGTTCGTGGGGCTGTTCACCAACTCATCGAAGTTGAGTGCGTTCACATCGCCACAACCGGAGATGAGGCAAGAGCCGTCATCGGCCACCGCAGCCGAATCGTAGTTGTCCGCATCCGGGTTGGTGCAACCCGTTACACTCGAGCAGTTGCCGTCGTCCTCCTGAGCCAATTCGTCGTAGTTCAAGAAGCTCGGGTCAGTGCATCCCAACCGCACCACATCGGCTGCGTCGCGGATCATCATCTTGTACGAACCGTAAGAGAAGAAGTTGGGGCCGGTCACGCGGTAGTTCGCGCCTTGTTCGAGCAGCGCGTAATCCACTCCCCCCACGTTGATGACCGCATCTTGTGCGATGAAGGCGTGGTCCTTCGCGCGGATCATGCCCGAACCGTCGTTCAACTGCCACTCCCCGTAGCTGCCGACCGCGTCCGTGAGTTCGGCCTCCACGCGAACGAGGACGCTCTCCCATTGCTGGTCAGAAACAGCACCGGTGGTCAGCAACTCTGCAGCGGGGAGGGCATTGCCCGAAGTGAGAACTTCCGCGACTGCGCCTTGGATTTGGACCAAACCGTAAACATCTCCAACCACGCCAGTCACCTCGACCTCATCGCCGATGGCCACGCCTTCACCGATGACCCAGATTCCCGATTGCGCGCCAGTGCCGTTCTGAATGACGAAGCTCGGGTTGCCCGCGACGTCACCAAGCGGAGGATAAACGCCCGTGACGATGCCCGTCGTAATGACTTGGCCAGTCGCAGCCGTTTGGTGAATCTCCTGAATTGTCAGGTTCGGGATGTAGACGCATGACCCGTCGTCCACCGTAGCGGTCGGGTCGTAGTTCACTGCGAATTCATCCGTACAGCCTTCGAATGAGGTCGCGCAGATGGCGTCGATGCTGTGCATGCCGAGGTCTGAAAAGTCATCGATGTCCAAAACAATCCACTCCGAATCGAACTCGTTCGTGCCTGCTGAAGCGAGGAAGTCGCCACCGTTTCCGCTGGAAACGCCCGGCTTGCGAACCAACGTGTGGTTCTGCGTGCCGTTCGTGACGCCCGCGATTTCCCAGCCGCTGCCCGGATCCGGACCGATGGTGCCGATTTGGTCCACCACGATGGTGTCAGTAGCGGTGATTTCCGCGAGCAAGTACGTGTCATCGCCATTCGACAAGAAGCCGTACGTCATGTCGGCCACTTCGAGGATCTCAGCAGAGGCCGAAGGGTGCGCGACGATGAACGTACCCCCACTCGGAATTGCGGCATCCGCTGGGAAGTTAAATGTCCAGAAATCCACTTGGTCCGTAATGAAGGGGGCGTCCGGCGTGTCGCAACCGTTGGAGCAATTGCCCATGGTGTACTGGCTCAAGAACACCGTATTGCCCGTGGCATTGAAGATCTCGAGGTACTTGTTGTTGGAGCTGCCTTCGCTGTACTCTGAGAAGATGAGCGAGCACTCGAGGTCGGTGAAGATGCACGTACCGTCCGGGAGGCCCGCGGCGGGGTTGTAGTTCGTGGCAGCGGGGTTCGTGCAGCCGTAAAGCAAGGCATCGTCCGCAGTGCGGGGCTGGAGCTTGAAGTTGTTGAAGCTGTATTCAACAGGCCCCGTCACTTGCCACGTCGAACCTGCGATGACCGCACCGGTCAACAACGCATTGTAGCCGCGATCGTCCACACGGGCGTCGCCTGAACCATCACTCAACGACCATTCGCCGAAGCCAAGCGCGGGATCCACCACGTCACCCGTGACGGTCACCAAAACACCTTCCCATTGTTCGTCAGCCATTGCCAACGTAGACAGGGCTTCTGCGGCCGGCAAGTCATTGCCTTGAGACAGGATGACCACCGACGGGCTGTTCAATTGCGTCAGGCCGAAGTATTCTGCAACCACCGCCGTGATTTCGACCTCATCGCCCACCGTCAAGTTGACGTTGGAACCGAACATCCAGATGCCGGAGTAAGCGCCCTGACCATCCTGGACCGAGGCGAGCGAACCGTAGACGCCTGTGACGATGCCCGTCGTAACGAGGGTTTGACCGGTGTAAGCGTCCGTCAATTGGCCTTCTTGGATGGTGGCAATGGGGGTGTTGACCACTTCGAGGCAAGAGCCGTCATCGTAATCGGCCGCTTGGTTGTAGTTCGGTGCAGCCGCGTTGGTGCAACCGCCCGTTCCTACCGTGATGGTGCCCACCATGCCGCTTGCGGCGTGGCTGCCCACGGAGCAATCGTAGGTGTAAACGCCTGGGACATCGAATGTGTGCGAACCGATGCAAGCAGCTGACGTGCCGTCGCTGGTCACGGGGTCGAAGCTGAAGGCTACCGGGTTGCCAAAGGATTCACCCGAAACGGTGCTGATGTCAAAGTTGGCGTTGTGCGTGCCTCCGATGTTTTCGAAGACCACCACCGTGCCCGGTTCAATGCTCAGGTTCGCTGGCTCGAACGTCAGCATGGACGTGGCTTCAATCACGATGCCGTCGACGTTGCATGCGTTGTCGAACAAGCAGGAACCGTCCTCTGCATTGGCATCCGGGTTGTAGTTCGTTGCATTTTCGTTCGTGCAACCTTCCACCGCTGCGCCGCAGACCCCCGTGAAGGTGTGCCCGCCGAGAAAGGAGAAGTCATTCGAGTCGTAGACTTCCCATTCGTTGGCGAATGAGGCGACCCAATCCGTGTTGCCTTGAGTCACGGAGGAAAGCCGAACCATGGTGTGGTTCGACGTTGCCCCAGAAACGCCAGCCGCGTCCCACGAAGAACCGGGATCGACTCCGATTTCTCCGAACACGTCGAGCACGTTGCCTGCTGCATCCAGCAATGCCAACGCGTCATCGCCATTGAAGAAGGTCACCGAAGACGTCACATCCGAAAACGCCGCCACTTCCGCAACAGCTCCGGAGTTCGTGATGGTGTAGACCGCCCCAGCGGCCAATGTGCCTGACAAGGCCAACGTTTGGCTCGCAGAACTGCTTCCATTGGAGAACAATTGAACTTGATACTGACTCAAATCCAGATCTCCGCTTGTCGGATTGTAGAGTTCAATCCACTTGTTGCTGCTAGAACCTTCCCCGTACTCGGAGATGAACAGGTCACATTGCGCGGACGAAATCGCAGCAGAAGCCACGAACAACGCACCGAACATCCAATTTAAAAACTTCATAGGGCGGTGTTTTGGTTATTCAAATGAGCCGCAAATTAGGGAATTTTCTGTCGCCACAAAACAAACCCGAATCACGTTATCAAGGGATTAACCAAACGATAACATCGGCGAATGTCGCGGAATATCCACTATCGGTCGAACAGTGATAACTGCTCAGGGAGCAATCGGAAGGACTGGCGGTGAAGTGAAGTGGCCCCCAACTCCCGAATGGCTGATCGGTGAGCGGCGGTTGGGTAGCCTGCATTTTGACCCCAATGGTACCCTGGGAATTGCTCGTCCGCCGTGCGCATGAACGCGTCCCGGTGCGTCTTCGCGAGGATGCTGGCCGCCGCGATGGACGCAAAACGTCCGTCGCCTTTGATGTGGCACGCGTGTGGAGGAAAGCCCGGCTCGCTCACGAACCGATTGCCGTCGATGAGGAGCCGATCGGGTGGGTGGCCCAGGCCCTTAACCGCCCTTCGCATGGCGAGAAACGAGGCTTGCAGGATGTTGATTTCGTCGATTTCTCCCGGAGTCACAAAGGCCACGCACCAGGCCTCCGCCTCGGCTTCGATGCGGGCACGCAGAAGGTTGCGCCGTTGGGCCGTCAGCTTCTTGCTGTCATTCAACAGCCCTTCTCGGACCAAAACCCGCGCCAACCCATCCCCCAGCACCACCGCGCCGGCCACCACCGGTCCCGCCAAGCACCCCCGGCCCGCTTCATCGCACCCCGCCTCTCGCGCCCCCCGCACCTCGTACGGCTTCAACCGACTCATGGCAGGATCCGTTCGATGCTCTCCCAGAAGCGTTCGGCGGATCGGTCCCATGAAAAATCCCGGGCGCGCAGGAGGCCGGCGGCACGGCGATCGGCATGGAACGCGCGGTCGGTTTCGAGGCGAATCAGGATTTGGGCCGCAGCCTCTGCATCATCGGCATCGACCAGCCCCGCTTCGGCCCCTCCGAGCACCTCGGGCAAGGACGTCGCGTTCGAAGCGACCACCGGCACCCCGGCGGCCATCGCCTCGACGAGCGGAATCCCAAACCCCTCAAAATAAGGCAGATAGACCAGCGAATCCGCCCCCGCCACCACTTCCTCCAACGACTCCGCGCCGAGCCGCCCCAACCACTGCACGCCCTCCACGCCACGCCACTCCGCGGGCAACTCGCCCCACATGGGCGCCCCCACGACCAACAAATCGGACGTTCCCCCCGCCTTGCGGTACGCCGCATGGGCCCGCAACAAGCCCGGAATGTTCTTGCGCGGATGCAAACTGCCCACGAAACAATGGTAGGGGTTGCCCAAATTCCACCGGTTCCGGGCCCCTTGTTGCTCCGCATCCGACAACGGCCGAAAATGACCCGAGGGCGCGTTGGGCACCACGTCGATGCGATCGAGGGGCACGCCATACGTGGCGTGAATGTCCTGTTGGGAATACCGGCTCACCGTTGCAAGGCGCGCCGCCAAGGCCGAGAACTCGCGAAATCGCGCCCGATAATGGCGCGCGTCGCGTTCGGGCAACCACTCCGGATGGTGCTCAAAGTTCAGGTCGTGCATTACCGAAAGCTGGGGCACCCGCGTCCTCCGGCTTAAGAACCCGTCCGTGGAAACGAAGGCGTCGGCGCCCCAACTCCTCAGCGCCCACGGCACAGCGAAGTCCATCCAAGCGTCCACCAGGAAGGGCCTGCGCGCCGGGGGCAGCAATCGGCGGCTCGTTGCGTTCATTCCGTATTGAAACTCCGCTCCGGGCGCCCGGTCGAACAGGAGCAGGAACTCGTGCTCGGGGTGCGCCGCCACGATGCGTTGGTACAGCGCGTGCGTGAACCAACCGATGCCTTCGAGCCGGCCGGGAATGAGGAGTCGGGCATTGAGGGCGATTCGCGCCATGCCGGCGAAGATAGACCACATACGAAGCGCGACCTGCATGCGTTGTTCATCCGGTCCGCCTGCTGCCTTAGCTTTGCGGCCGCAACTCGAATCGCCCAGAACGACTTCCCATGACGAACGACCCCGCCTTGGATTCATCGCACTTGCTGCATTTCATTTACCGGAAGCGCAAGGCTTTCGTTGTGTTGGGTTTGGCCTCGGCAATCCTCTCCTCGATCGTGGCCCTGCTGATGGAAGAGCAATTCCGCTCGTCGGTCATCTTGTTCGCCACCCCGCAACACTCCATCGGCGAGCAGTTTTACGAAGAAGTCAAGCGCAATGATTTGCTGGAATACGGCGAAACCGAGGACGCGGAACGGCTGCTGCAAATCCTGAACTCCGACCGGATCCGAAGCCGCATCATCGAAAAATACGACCTCTGGGAGCACTACGACATCGACCATTCAGCGCCCGGTGCGCGCACCTTGTTGATGCAGGAATACAGCAGCAACGTGGACGCGAACCTGACGCGCTATGGGTCGATCGAGGTGTCGGTGCTGGACACCGACCCTCAGGTGGCAGCGGACATGGCCAATGACATTGCCTTTTTGGCCGATTCCGTGTCGAACAACCTGCGGAATGACCGCGCCCGAGCGGCCCTCAAGTACGCCGCCGCATCGTTCCAACAAGTGCAGGATGAAATCACCGAAATGGAGGGCAAAATCAGCATCCTCCACAGCAAAGGCTTGTACGAATTCGAAACCCAAATTGGCGGCTTGAACGAACAGTACGCCACGGCGATGGCCGAAGGCAACTACCGCAACGCCGAACTCATCAAGGCCCAAATGGCAGAGATCTCAAAGCACGCAACGGAATTCTCCAAGCTCACCAGCCTCATTGAAGCGGCGTACGATCGGGAAGCGGTGTTGAAAAAGCGCTATGAACTCATGAAGTTGGACGCAGAAACGCAACTCGCCTCGGCTTTCGTGGTCGACTACGCGGCCCCTGCGGATAAAAAGGCGAAGCCGATTCGCTGGCTCATCGTGGTGGTTTCGGTGGTGGCGACGTGCGCCTTCGGATTGCTGGGCTTGCTCGCTGCGGAGAACATTCAACGGGCGAACGCGGCATGAAGGCGTGGGCGAAGTCGGACCGCGCGGTCGTGGCTTCGTCCGTGATCTTTGCGGCGGTGCTGTCGGCGGCTTGGTGGGTCGACGCGTGGTACGTGGCGTTGTTGCCGGCGGCGCTCACCGTGCTGGGGCTTGCGATCTTTCGGCTCGACGCGTACCTCGCGGTGCTTGTGGCGGCGGTGCCCTTGAGCCTGAACTTGGAGGACGTCGGGGGCGTGGGCTTGTACTTGCCCACGGAGCCGATGTTGGCCGGCGCGCTGGCGCTGTTGGTGGCGCGGCGGCTGATGGGCCAAACCCCTCCCCGTCCCTTCCTGGCACACCCCACCACGCGCTGGGTGGCGGCCTCGCTCATTTGGATCGCCTTCACGGCGGTGTTGAGCTGGGACCCGTTGGTTTCCCTGAAATTCTTCGTGGCCCGGCTTTGGTTCGTCACAGGCTTTTTCCTCTTCGCAGGCCAAATCTTCCTCGCCCAACCCCAATCGCGCCACCGAGCCATCCTGCTCTACGCCTTCCCCCTGGCGATCGTCATCGGCTACACGCTCGTGCGGCACGCGAGCTACGGATTCGATAAGGACGCGGGCCACTGGGTGATGAGTCCGTTCTTCAAGGACCACACGTCCTATGGTGCCGTGCTTGCCATGTTCATTCCGCCGGTCTTGGCGCTCGTCCTTTCGAAACGGTTTGAATTGGTCTGGCGGGTGGCCATTGGGGGGTTGTTGGGCATTCTTTTGGTGGGCATGGTGCTGTCGTACACCCGCGCGGCGTGGGTGTCGTTGGCGGCGGTGACGGCGCTGTTCGCCTTGATGCGGCTTGGGTTTCGATTGAAGACGTTGCTCGTCATTGGAATCGGGGCCTTGCTTGCTGCAACCTTGGTGCTGGACAGCCTGCTCATCCAACTCGAGCGCAACGACCAAGACAGTTCCGACAACTTGGCCGAACACGTGGAATCCATCTCCAACGTTTCCAGTGACGCCTCCAACTTGGAGCGACTGAACCGCTGGAGCTGCGCGTTGGCGCTGTTCCAAGAACGCCCCGTAACCGGCTGGGGACCGGGCACTTACCAGTTCGTTTACGCGCCCTTTCAGCGATCGGAACACCGCACCATCATCAGCACCAACAACGCCGATGGCGGCAACGCCCACAGCGAGTACCTCGGACCGCTCGCCGAACAGGGTGTGCCCGGGGCGCTGTTCGTGGTGGGGTTGTTCGGGTGGGTCCTGCACTTGGGGTTTCGCCTCTACCGAACGGTCGCCGACGCGGAGACGCGGCGCTTGGCCGTCGGGGTGTTCCTCGGTTTGGTCACGTATTTCGTGCACGGGGTCTTGAACAATTACCTCGACACGGATAAGGCGAGCGCACCGTTTTGGGGGTTCTTGGCGCTGCTCGTCGTGTGGGACTTGGAGGCGCAACGCCAAATCCCCTCACCGAAACCGCGCTAACATCAGCGCGGTATCATCAAAGGTGGGCTCGGCACCGCGGAAGGATTCCACCGATTCGAGCAGGGCGGCCTGGATTTGGGTCACGTCCATGCCCCGACGCTCGCGAACGAGCCGCTCCATCCGTTGCATGCCAAAGGGCACGCCTTCCTCATTTTCTTGCTCCACCAGCCCATCCGTGTAGCACACCAACACGCTGTCGCGGGCGATGGTGGCCTCGCCCAAGTCTACGGAGGGAATCTCCGAAAACATGCCCAGCCCCACCGAACCGTTGACCAACTGCTGCGCGGTCCCCTCCGGCCCCATGAGCAGCGGCGGGTTGTGCCCACAATTGATGTAGGTCAACTTCCGCGTTTTTCGGTCGTAACACGCCACGAACATCGTGATGTACTTCTCACCGCGAGCGTTCGACATGACGCGCTCGTTCAACATCCGGATGCTGCGCTCCAAATCCTCCGACTCCGTTTGCAAGATGGCCCGCAAATTCGCCTGGAAGTTGGACATCAAAAAGGCAGCGGAAACTCCTTTTCCACTCACATCCGCCATGCAAAACATCAAGCGATCTCCCTCCACAGGGAACAGGTCGTAATAGTCGCCCCCGACCTCCCGGTGTGGGCGGTAGTAAGCGGACACTTCCACATCCGGATCCTCGGGCCACTCGGTGGGCACCAACAACGCCTGCATCTCCGCGGCCAACTCCAGTTCCCGTCGCGTAGCTTCCTGCCGAATGGCCGCCTCCGATAACCGCCGATTGTGCAAGGCCACCACCAAGACGTTCGTCAAGGTGGTGATGAAATTCAGGTGCTTCACCACCGGACTGACGCCCACTCCCTCCTGCGTATCTCCTGCAAGCACGTAGGCCAACACCTCCTGATCCTGCTTCACGGGCACAACCACGTCAAAGACTTCCGATCCCGCCGTAGAATTAAGGGTCACCCGCTGGCCCGCTTCGAACGTCGTGGAGGCTGCAACAGGCGGCAGCGCACCTTCGACACCGGTGGTCAACATGCACCGCCATTCCCCGCTGACCGACGTGTACAACACCAAGCGGTCGATGCCGAGGTATTCCGCCAACGTCCGCCGAAAATGTTCGATCAATTCTTCTTCAGAAGCACGGGCATTGATGGCCCGCGTCACCTCCAACAACGCACCCAACTTGTAGTCTTGGAGTTCGACCTTCCGCTCGAGCCGCTCGACTTTGGGTGTCATGACGGGATCATTTCTTTACCCGTTCCACGTATTCCTTCGTCCGCGTATCCACCTTGATCCAATCCCCCGTATCCACAAACAACGGAACGCGCACCTCAACGCCCGTATCCGTGGTGGCGGGTTTCATGGTGTTCGTAGCCGTATCGCCTTTGATGCCCGGTTCCGTGTAGGTGATTTCCGTTTCAATGTGGTAGGGCAATTCGCAGCTCAAAACGCGCTCTTCTTCCGCATGGAATTGAAGCTGGCAAATCAGGCCGTCTTGCAGGAACTCCGGCGCGTTGATGACCACCTTTTCGACGGGAATCTGCTCGTACGTCTCGGTGTTCATGAAGTGGTACCCCATTTCGTCTTGGTACAGGTACTGGTATTCCCGCGTCTCAATCCGAACGGGCTCGATCTTCACCCCCGCATTGAACGTGTGATCGACCACGCGCCCCGTGCTCAAGTTCTTCAATTTGGTCCGCACAAACGCCGCCCCCTTACCGGGCTTAACGTGCAAGAATTCAATGATTTGCCACAAACCGTGATTGTGGTTGAGCACCATGCCATTTTTGATGTCCGACGTCGTCGCCATGAGGATTGAATTTTCGCGAAGATAAACTACATCGCGTAGGACAAACGCAACCTCACCTCACCTCGCCCTGCCCCTTTCCATTCCCAGGGCCCCGAATCCTCAAGGGACCACCGATCTTCGCGGTGCAGAAACGAGGCACTGCCCGTGCATTTCCAATGCCGGCTCCACTTCCAGGCCACCTGCATCCACCACCGCTGTCCCCTTCCGGAGAGCGTGGTCGTTTGCCAGGTTTGTGCATTGGGCTCCAGGCGGTAAACAAGGGCTCCAGGGGCCAGGTCCGATCGCGACCACCCCAGACGCCATGTCGGCAAATCGGGTGCCGGCTGCCAGGTCCAATGGAGGCCCCCAGCGGTACCGTGATGCTGGATGATTTGGCCCCAGCAACGGAGCCCCCACTGATGCTGGTCCCTGCGGTACTCGACAAGGCATCGCAACTCATCGGTGCGCTGCCACCGGATGGTCAATCGCTCCTTTCTTCGAAGTTCGAATTGCGTTTGAACTTCTGACTTCAAGTCGAGGCCGTCCCATTCCCACCGAGCGAACTGATTCATGCGCTTTCCTCGGCGTTCCCAACCCCACGTCCACATCGCCCCCCCAGCGGGACGGACGTCGCCCCAACCGGACCCCGGGTGATGCGGAGCGTATCGCTCCCAGCGCATGAATGCATCCAGTTCAGGACTCCACGTCCAGATGGACCCCAGCACCCAGGACAAGCCTCCTTTGCTCCATGCCACTTCTCCGACCCACCGGCTGGCGGCAAAGTTCCGGTAACTGTGTCCGCCGACAATCGCTGCGCTGGGCAGGCCCGCCACGTTGCCCCATTCGCAGGCCAACCCGCCCCCTCGATCTGCAGCCGTTCGGTGCCACATCATCGCTGTGCGCACTGGGCGAATTTGCGCCCGATTCCGTTCGGCCGGGGTGCGGTGTTGACCATCGCCGTACCACGTGACCGGCACCCCATCTTCCAACCGCACTTCGCGCCCTCCCACATCCAACGAAACGACGGCTCGCCCTCCTGACACGGGAGAAGAAGCCGCCAAGCCCCTGCGAACCGGCAACGCATCGCCGGCGAGCACGGGCCGAACGTCTTGGGTCATGCGCTGCGCGGACGTCGCCGACCGCATGCCATCGTAAGCGCTTGAACTCCAGCCTACCAGTCCCTGCCCCCATCGAATGACGTGGTCACCCCAAATCGTCCGCACGCCCCGAAGGGTCGGCGCCACCACAAATCCCGCCACGTGATCGATCCCCGCCTCGCCGGGCCCGCGGTCACAACGGAGCGCCCAATGCCCCGAGCGCTGGGCGCGAACCCCCCACCCCAAGGGCCCGCCCGCTAAGGAGTCGCGGGCAGCAATCCGAGCGACCGGCGAAGGTCCCAGGTGAGGCGCAACCGGCTTCGGGCAGGCAAGTCCTGACCCGATTGCACCCAGCGCGACCAAATGGGATCGGCCATCAACCGGCGCGCTCCTTCCGGCGAAAGCCCCGGCACAGCCGCCGCCTCCTCGATGGAAACGGGCAATCCAGATGAGGCCAGGTAATCCTCCAACGCTGCCGCCTCCTCCACCGACAACGTTCCCGATTCCACGAAACGTCCCGCTGCACCTTCCCAAACCTGTGCAGAACACAGGACCGGCCAGCAGGCCAGCAACCATTTAGCGCACTTCAACATGGCCATTCCAATTTGCGCCGCCCCATCCGGCCTGTTCGCACCCCCAACTCCACCGGGAAACTGCGCCCCATCGGCCTTGGACGCCCACCATGAACCGCATCGGGTCGCTGCGCCAACCGACTTGGACCGTCCATCGCGGATGCACCACCCGGCTTGCCCACGCACCGAATGCACCCGTGGAGAGCAACAGGCCCGTTGCAGACCAATCGCCCCAAGTTCCAGCGGCCCAGAGGCCCGTGACCGGAATGCGCATGGAGCGGCCCGGGCGCCAATGGCACCAACCGCCGGCGATCCAATCCCCGGAACGGTGGCACAGCGACCAAGCCGCCTCGGGACTCCAATCGACGCGGCGCACCTCGGGCCAAGCTTCGCGCCCGCCTCCCAGGGCGATGCGGGATTCCCATCCGGGGGCCAGGGCTTGCTCGTACACGACTTGGACCGATGCGGACGACCAGCGGGGTCCGGACTGGGCCGTGGAGGCGTGGAGGGCCCAGCAGCTGGAACGCCGAAGCGGGGTTTGGCCTTGCCAAGCCGACCAACCATCGGAGATGCGGCAACTCACCCAACGCGTGGAAACCGGCGTCACAGCCCATTGACCCATGCCCCCGCGCCCTGCATCGGGCGGATCCCACATCGGGGGTCGCTGCCCCCAAACCGCGCAGCTCACCGCGCACATTGCCCCCACCAACTTCCACCTCATGACCGCAAAGGAACGGGCAGCGGCCGCGCACATCCGCATGGAATGCACCAGCGGGCGACGGGAATTGATGAACGCGGGTTAACGGGGAAGCTCAGGCGGCCACGGAGCGGTTCCGGGAATGCTCGGCGCCTCGTGCAGGACGGTGCCCTCGAGCCAGCGGTCGGTGGGCAGGGAGGCGTTGAGGGCGAGGAACCGACCATTGGGCGCGTCCAGCAACGCGATTTCCTTCACCCGTCCGTCCTCCAGGCGGATGCGCAGGCGGCTGCAGGCCGCACGGTTGAACTGGAGTTCCGCATCGTCATCAACGAAATAGATGGCCTCCCCGTTGCCTTCGATGAGCAGCCGATCGAGGTCCCCGTCGCGGAATTGACCGGTGAGGGTTCGGCCGCTGATTTGGTCCGCGCAGCTGTCGTTGATGACCCGCGTTAAATGGACGTGTCCCTCGCCGTAGAGGCGATCGGGGGCACCCTCGGATAGGTGGAGGTCCAGGGTGTCGGCGGAGAGGATTTGGCCTTCAAGCCAAAGCCGCGGATCCTGCAGCATCCTGAGGTGATCCACCTCCTCGGACCAAATCAACGCCCCGCACATCCCGAGCGCCTCCCCCTGCCGAAACACCACGTTCGGAAACGCCCTGAGTTGCCCCTCGGCTTCCACGAGTTCGTCCGCCACCAACACCAACGTATCCCCCTCATTCGCCTGAATCAGCCGCGCCTCCCCCACCACGCGCGAAACCCACGCCGAATCCACCCGCTCCTGCCGCAAGTGACGGCCGCGCACCACCTGCGTCAACGCGGTGTCCAACGCCTCCACATGTCCC
>Ga0209138_1002608_pt1 | contig 13683 bp, 11 predicted proteins | sample SaaInl3SG_22_DNA_FD_184645 | JGI IMG/M metagenome (GOLD analysis project Ga0209138, IMG submission 184645) | Marine microbial communities from expanding oxygen minimum zones in the Saanich Inlet - ESP_153SG_22_DNA (SPAdes) (version 2) | ecosystem: Environmental > Aquatic > Marine > Intertidal...
GTTCTTCTGTAAAAAGTAATTCTTTCTTTTTCTCTAAATCTACAAATCGATTTTCAAATAACCCTAACTTAAACTTCGCTGTTAAAATTTTACGGCAAGCATCATTTACACGATTTATTGAAAGTTTTCCTTCCTTGACAGATGCAATAATAGCATCTGTAAATTTTGGTCCATGCATGTGCATATCCATCCCAGCATCAACAGACAAAAAAGAGGCTTCTTTCATGTCTTTTGCGGTATGATGCAAGGAATTAATACGTTCAATATCTAACCAATCACTCACATAAAATCCTTTGAAGTTCCATTCGTTTCTTAAAATATCTGTCATAAGCCATTTACTCATATGCGATGGAATACCGTTTATTTCATTATGTGCAGCCATCATGGAATAGACACCCGCATCAATGGCTTTCTTATAAGGTGGCAGATGGACTTCTCTGAGCGTACGTACTGAAATATCTGCAGCAGCAGCATTGAGTCCATTTACAGATTCGCCACCACCAATTAAATGTTTTACACAAGCAATTACTTTTTCAGTTCCCGTAAAATCACCTTGTTGAAATCCATTAATCATTGCAGCACCCATATTACCAACCATAAAAGGATCTTCCCCTAATGTTTCTCCAACTCTACCCCAACGTGGGTCTCTTAATATATCTATATTAGGTGTAAAGGTCCAGTGACTTCCTGTGGCTCTCATCTCTTTTGCCGTTTGTTTTCCTATAGAATAAAAGAAATCATCATCCCAAGTGGATGCCAATCCTATTGGAGATGGATATACAGTTGTGCCGGAAACTAAAGCATTGCCATGTATCGCATCAATTCCTATTAAAACAGGAATTTTCAGTGGAGATCTTAACGCCAATTCTTGCAAGTAATTTGCTTCTTTAGCGGTTAGAACATGTAAAAAAGAACCTATTTTTCCTTCTTCACACATCTTAGAAACGTCATTAACAGAAAGTGTTTTATAGAAGCCTTGTGCATCATTATTTTCTTTATCGTCGTTTGGGTTTCCTTGTTTCATATGATCTAATCCAACAAATTGATTCATTTGATATACCTTATCTTCTAAGGTCATTCTTCCCATTAAATCGTCTATTCTTTTTTCAGTAGGTTGTAATGGATCTAAGTATAAAGGGGTTGAATCTGAATTAAGATTAGCTGAATTTTGCGCATATGAGCTGCACATCGTTACTATGAAACTAAATAAAGCTCCTTTTGTAATTACTCTTTTAAACATATTATTCGTTTATATTTTTAATGACGTTATAACTTGGTGTTGGCTGAAAGTTTGAATCGTAAATGGATTGAAAAGCACCTTCTTTTCCTTTTTTAGTGCGCTCGCCAATATCCCAAAGATTAAGTGTAACTACACCTGACTTTGATTTTTCCTGTAAAACATTAATTAATTTTTGATAAAACTCAGCTTGACTTTTCAAACCCTTCTTTAGATCACTTGAATCTTCAATAAAATAATCGAGTTCGGTCACATGAAATTCTAAATCATTTTGATGCGCCCAATGAATTAAATTTGATAGTTTTTTTAATTCTACCTCCGTATTATCCAACAATGCTTTTGTAGTTCGACTTAAACCGATATGTCCTTGCCATCCAATACCATCTACACGATAGCCTTTAGACCTCACATACAATATGGTCTCTTTAACTTTATCCCACATCTCAGTTTGCATTCCGGCATTTTGATTATATACTAGCTTAATATTAGGAGCGTGCTTTGTCGCAATTTCAAAGGCTTTTAAAATATAAAGCGGATAACCGTTTTCATCTAATCCCATTTGCAGCCATGGGTTTTCCCATTTTTCAGTACCTTCTTTGGGGCCAAACCACTTTCCGTCAGGAAGTATGGTTTCGTTTACTACATCCATCCATTTTACAGTAGACTCCCTATTAAATCTAATTGCAAAAGCAGTTGCAAATTCAGTCATAATTTGATTCAATTCTGTTGGGGTTCTGTGATCTTCTTTAGCCCATTTTGATGCTTGAGGAGAAATAGGTCCATGCAAACGAACTTGTAAATCGTGTTTTTGGGCTAAATTTATAAAGTCATCAATAGGTTGCCAATTCCATACGTTGGGTGTAGGATGAATTTTAGTTTGTTTTGAAGCATTGGCTGGTGTCAGGTACTTAAAATCTTTTAAAAACAGTTGTTCTTTTATAGTAGTAAGCTCATTATGATTCAGTGTAGCGCCAACAATTATAGTATCGGATCTCTTCTTTAAACCCTTAGTTTTTAATAACTCTGAATTAAAATACGCTTTAGAATAGTCTATCAACTCTTCTTGTATCGTTTTATATTCAGCATATCCAAAATGGTTGACAGTTTCTAAAGGGTCTTTACTATAATCGTATAGTTCTTGGGCAACAATATCATTAGATGAAATAACCTCCGTGCTTTTCTTTTTATCAATCCAAACTGTATACCTATAAGTTTCTGTTCTAAAACTGTAACCTGTCACTTTACCTTTATGCCATTGGCTTACGGCATATTCCTTTACTACATTATTAGATTGATATATTAATGGCACTAGACTTTTGCCGTCTAAATGTTTTGGAATAGACAATCCTGACAACTCACAAAGTGTTGGAAAAAGATCAACAAATTCAGTAGGTGAACTTACTTTTACGGGTTTGTTGCCATTTGATACATATACCATTAGTGGAGAACGTGTAGCCTGCTCAAAATTAGAGTGTTTGTTCCATAAACTATGGTCACCCAAATGCCAACCATGATCACCCAAAACAACAATAATGGTGTTCTTATCTAAGTTCTTTTCTTTTAATTTTTTAAGGATTTTTCCAACTTGAGTATCTACAAAACTAACACACGCATAATAGCCATGAATGAGTTTTTTTTGAAGGTCTTCATCCATCTCCAAAAGATTTTTTTCACTAAGCTTGTACTCAACTTCAGGGGACTGATAACTTCTCATCTCGCCAGAACTATGGTAGGCCAAATCAGTACTATTTTTAGATTTTTTCTGAAACGCTGCTAATTGTATGGCATCTTTATCATACAGGTCCCAATATTTTTTTGGTGCAACAAAAGGTAAGTGAGGTCTTTTAAAACCAACAGCTAAGAAGAACGGTTTATTACTATCATTACTAACTTCATCCAATAAATACAACGCACTCTCTGCAATAGCGCCATCGGTATAAGCTTCATCAGGAACGTTACTAATTTCAAAAGGTGGTTTATAGCGATCTCTTACATATTTATTTATGTTAGAAACTCCATTGTCTTCCCCTTCTTTTCTTAGTGCAGTAATATGTTTTTTGATGTCCTTGTTTTGATAATAGCCAAGTGCAGGTTGACCATACTCATGAGGATAATTTAAATCCGATTCTTTTATAAATGGAAGACTCCATGAGGGTTGATCTCTAAATTCATCAACACATCGTGGGTCGAAAATTTTACCGACACCGGCAGTTATGTAACCATTTTCCTTGAAATACTGTGGTAGGGTTAAAATATTAGGATTTATATCCCTCATTTTTGTTTTTAAATCTCTAACCTTTGTATAATCTGGTCGTTTCCCAGTAAGTAAGCTAGCTCTAGAAGGCCCGCAAACAGCCTGTTGTGTGTGATTATTTGTGAAGATAGTCCCATTTTTAGCCAATTTATCTAATACTGGAGTTTGCGCAAATTCATCGCCAAACGCGCCAAGTGTTGGTTTTAGATCATCAATTGCTATAAAGATGATATTGGGTTTTCTTGCGCCATTAATACCTTGTGCGGAGAGGTTTAAAGCAAAGAAGAAAATAAGTACTTTGAAAATTAGGTGTTTCATCAATCTATAGCTATTACTTTTTTGTTAATCAATTAAGTTAATCCAACAGTCTTAATGTTGATTAAAAAAGGGGGTATTGAAAGCTTAAATTATAGAGCTATCTATTTTATAAGACAGCTCTTTAATTAACCAATACAAAAAATTAATTCATTGTTTTTGTAATACGTATTCCTAATTGGAGATTTCGTTATTTGCATTAATTTCAGCAACTGCCATTGGTATAGACATTACCATAGTTTCATCTGTATCGTGGGTTACATCTACACTATTATTAAATGATGCTGCTGTGTTATGTGGAATAATTATAGTATTGAGAAAGTAATTATACCCTCGACGTCTATTGTTAAACCAATCATGCCCTTCACCCATTAATTCAAATTGATACTCTTTCATAATTGCTGTTCTAAAGGAATCTTGTCCACCAGAATATCCAGCGTGCGGGCTAAGACCAACTCTTCCAAGCACTTCTGTCACATAGGTCATTTCCTGACCATTTTGTAACTCATTGGAGATTTCTGAAAGCATTAATAATAAGTCCGAATATCTGTAGATTTTAAAGTTCTTATTTGTCTCTCTCACTGCATTATTAGGATCTCTTGAACCTAGTTTAAACAGATATGGAAAGGAATTTCCAAAGTTCGATCTAGCAGTATTTGTTGGATAAGAACTTTCTATACTTCCATTATTTCCACGGGTCCAAGTACTTACATAAGTAGTCGCTAAACGTGGGTCATTTGGATAGGTTACAGCATGTAAATCATAATTTTCGATGTTTATTTTAAACCACCCAAATGTAGCTGCGGTCGTATACCAGTTTGGCGTAAATGCTCTTGTATGATCTAATGAAGCACCTACAACAGATTGAAGTTCGAAAATAGATTCTCCTGTATTATTTCCATTGGTCCCTAAAAACAAATCATCATAACTAGGAAGAAGATCATAAGTGCCATACGCTTTGATGGCTTCATCATACGCCAATTGCCAATAGTTTAGACTTGAGTCTTGTATAGCGCTTGATGCCGTTGCTAAGGTCATATAAACTTTTGAAAGTAACATGTCTGCCGCTTGTGGTTTTGGAGTTCCACTTGCTACTGCGCCATTCATTAATTGTTGTGCTCTTTTTACATCTATTATAATTTGTGCATAAATAGCTTCAATAGGTGATTTAGCAAGGTGTACCGTTTCTGTTGTCGTTGGAGTCAACCTTAAAGGAACTTCTCCCCATAATCTAACGAGATTAAAATAATTGAAAGCTCTTACAAAATAGGCTTGCCCAATAACATCGTTTATAATGAGCTCATCGGGTGTACTTGGATTTTCAGAAGCTGTTGCCGAGTTAATAACTTCATTCGTTCGTCCAATAGTCTGATAAATTCCTGTCCAAGAATTTTCAATTGCAACTAAACCACTTGATGGCTTTAGAGAAGACAGGGTACTATTATAACTATTACTATTATTATTCCCTGTACGCCTAGAAACCATTAAACCTGAATTTACATTTGTTAAAAACAAAAACTCGTTTCCGTAGTATTCGTATTGCACCATGGCTTCATAGACCCCAAATAATGCAGACGTAGCGTTGCTTGCCGAACTGTATACATTTTCATTGGCTAAAAAAGGAGGTTCCTCTTCCAAGCTACAACTCGTAAATAGTATGCCTAATATGATTAAAAAAGTGAATTTATAATTTTTCATTTTTATAGTTTTTAAAATTAAAATTTAAGGTTTAAACCTAACATGATGGTTTGTGCATTTGGAAATCCATTCCAATCTACTCCTACAACATTTCCATTGTTCATGAAATTAGTTATTTCTGGATTATATCCTGAATAGTCAGTAAACGTAAATAAATTCATACCAGACACATAGACATTAGCACTACTAAAAACATTTGTTTTTTCCACTGGGATATCATATCCTAATGTAATATTGCTTATTCTTAAGAAACTGCCGTCCTCGATTATTCTATCTGTGATTGCTGGTGATCCAGATTCTCCTAAATACCCTACTCTCGGGTAGCTATTTGACTGTGCATCGGGTCTCCAAGCATTGTTGTAAGCTTCAGACAAGACATTTGCTGTTCTGCCTTCAGCGGTTCCTAATTGGATTAAATTTCCATTCACAATTTCATTACCGTAAACACCATTAATTTGAACACTTAAACTCAATCGTTTATAGTTCATGTTTAAATACCCGCCATAAACGAAATCTGGATTTGGGTTTCCAATAAGTGTTCTATCTGCTTCAGTAATAGTGTCATCTCCATCTTGATCTACGATACGTACATCACCAGCTTGCGCTCCAGACACTGTAATGTCGTCTTCAGTTTGATAAATACCATCCGTTTCATACCCATAAAACAAACCTATTTGTTCGCCTTCCATAAAGATATTTGCTGGCGCTCTAAAATAGTTTCCTGTTGAAATATTTTGACCTCTATAAAAGACACGGTTTTCTAACGTACCATTTATATAAATGTCTTCTGAACTACCTCCTAGGTTTTGAATTTTACTTTTATTAAAGGCTATATTACCACCTAAATCTATACTAAAATCATTTTTGTTAATAAGTGTTCCGCTTAAAGTAAGTTCTACTCCTTTGTTATTGATACTACCTCTATTAACCAACAAGGAAGTAAATCCTGATGAGGGCCCTAAAGGTTGATTTAATAATAGATCATCCGTTTGTTTATCATATATATCAAGGGTTCCTGTAACTCTATTTTTCCAAAGTCCAAAATCCAATCCAAAGTTTAACTGCTTAGTCGTTTCCCATTTAAGATTAGGGTTACTTACATTTAACGGTACAAAGCCGATACTGGTGCCTTCATCTAAATTACCGTACAATGTAGGTCCAAAATTCGCAAAGGTTTGGTATGCAGAAATACCTTGATTACCAGTCATACCCCAACCAATTCTAAATTTCAAATCGTTAATGGTATCTGAGTTCTTTAGGAAGTTTTCATTATTGGCTCTCCAAGCCAAAGAGAAGGATGGAAAATAACTGTATCTATTTTCTTTTGAGAATTTAGAAGAGCCATCGGCTCTAAACGTTCCTGTTATAATGTATTTATTATCAAACGAATAATTCACACGCGATAGGTATGATAAAAGTTGACTTTTTAAAGGTAAAACGTCTAAAGGACGAGAAATCTGTTGCCCATAAATGGGTTGGTCAACACCAAATTCAGTTGTAGAAAAATCATTAACTGCATACAAAGTATTTTTAATGTCTCTAACATCATATGTCATACCGATAACGGCATTAATTCTATGTTTTTTGTTAAAAGTGCGGTTGTAGGTTAATAAGTTATTAATCTGGTACGACTTTGACTCTAAATTTGAAATCGAAAGACTACCGTTGGTAGAACTTCCTTGAAACGTAGTTAAACCATAAAACCGTCTACGCTCTTTATTTCGAATGTTACCACCTGCCTGTAGCTTGTACTTCAATCCTTTTATATTGAATTTGTAGGTTAAGGCTAAAGACCCAATAAATCGACTCTCTTCAGATGTATCTTGAAAATCATTAACCCATGTAAAAGGACTTGAAATCCCATCTTCGTTATCAAAAGTACCCCCATTAGTCACTAAAGTAGGATACCGTAAAATATTTCCAACAAAACTACGCTGCCCTCCTGCTCTATCTCCATCTTGGGCAAAATTTCCTGTTGAATAAAAAGCATTCAATTTTGTGTTGATCGTAAGTTTATCAGACAAGTCTTGATTTAAGTTAATACTAAAATTACCGTTTTTTAGTCTTGAATTTTCTACAATACCGCCTTGATCATTGTAGCCAACGGAAGCATAAAAGTTCCCTTTTTCTGTTCCTCCACTAAAAGAAGCTCCTGCACTTCTAGAAAAACCTTGTTTGTATATTTCATCATGCCAGTTATGTTGCTCCGCAGCGGTATCGCTAACAGTCCCATCTGCTGCAATTGGAAAAATATCATCGCCAATTATACTAAAACGAGGATCTCCACCATTTACTGCTAAAGCTTCATTTTGATAGTTCGCATATCCTAAAGCATCCAAAATATCATAGCGTTCAGTAATTTCTGAAACACTTGTATTTACATAGGCTTGTATGGATGTTTTACCACTTTTACCTTTTTTAGTGGTTATCAAAATAACGCCGTTTGCACCCCTAGAACCATAAATTGCTGTCGCTGATGCATCTTTAAGCACTTCAATACTTTCAATATCACGAGGATTTATACCATTTAATCCATTTTGAGTTTCTTCCAAACTATTAGCGTCTGCAGAAGCATTAGAAGCATCTTCACCTGCCGAGGAGATGATCACCCCATCAATTACATATAAAGGCTCATTATTACCTCTTAAACTACTCGCCCCTCTAATTTTTACAGAAACTCCAGAACCTGGACTTCCAGCATTTTGAGTCACCTGTACTCCAGCTGCACGACCTTGTAATAAGGCATCAATTGTGCTGTTTTGTGCCACTGCAATAGCATCTACCTTCACAGAAGTTACAGAGCCTGTAATATCACTCTTACGTTGGGTCCCATAACCAACAACTACAATTTCATCTAATGTATTGGTATCTATGTCTAATTGAATATTAAAGGTTAGGTTCTTACTTATAACCAATTCTTTAGTCATATACCCTAAGTAAGAAACAACGAGTACTTCTCCAGTCTCAGGAACATTTAAAGAAAAATTGCCATCAAAATCTGTATATGAACCAATATTTAAACCTTTAACCAAAATACTTGCTCCTGGCAAAGGCATCTTATTTTCATCTACTACAGTCCCAGTTATCGCTTTACTTTGAGCAAATAAAATAATTGGAAAGATTAATAATAAATGAATGAGTCGATTTTTTTTCATAATGTTATCTTTAGTTATTTAGGATTGATTGTTTACAAATTTACTACAGATAATAAACAAAAAAAGGGCTTTATGGTTATTTAATAAGGTGAAATGTCTTTTTTAATACTAAGTAAGCTCCCTAGAGTTACTACATTTACTCGGACAGAAATTTTAAGACTGTTTAAATAAAAACAAATATCTTAGAATAATGAAAAAACGAGTTTACAGTAATGAGTTTAAATCAGAAGCAGTACGATTAAGTTATCAGCGAGAAAACATTAAAGAATTAGCAGATGAGCTAGGAGTTCAGGTGCAACGGATTTATAAGTGGAGAGCAGGTCAAAAAACAAAAGCTTCTCCAAAGGCTACTATAAAACTAGAGACCGATTCTATAGAAGTAAAACGATTGCGCAAAGCCCTTAAAAAAAAAGAATTACCTACAAGTGACTATTGGTATAGCATTACTATTGAAGAACAAAAAATTTGTTGGTCATTTTACATTAAAACGTTAAGAATTTTTTTAAAATTGATAATATCTAAAAAATATGAAAGAACATATTGACTCCAAACAATTATATCTATGTTCTTTAATGACCTACGGATGTCTTTTAAGACCTCATCGTGAGATAAGAGAACTTACTTGGTCTGACTTTTCAGATGACCTTAAATACATTCATTTATCAGGAAATAGAAACAAATCTGGAAGAAATAGAATAGTTCCAGTTCCATCTTATGTTAGAGAAATACTTACAAAAGGAGAACCTCATCATAATATCTTCTCAGGAAGACCTCAACCTTTAAACCAAGATTACTTTAAGACCCTTTGGAGTCGTTTTAAGAGACAATCAAGCACACTTGAACAAGGACAAACATTATACTCTTTTAGACACACTGGGGCTATAGAAATCTTTAAGAGAACAGGTTCTATAACCAAGCTACAGAAAGCTATGGGGCATTCATCTATAAACGTTAGTTTAACCTATTTAAGAGGACTTGAGATAGCTGAATTGAGGGAGGAGGATATGCCTATGCTTTAGCAAGTAGACTAAAGAATTTAAAATAAACTTTAATATGTTCAATAAATAAGGAATTAGATTTCTCTAACTTCCTTATTAATAGCAGTAACCCAAAACTGCAATAATTCAGCCTTTTTCGGTTAAATTAATTATATTATGGATTGTTGTAAACCCTTATTAACAGTAAGTTTTAAACAACAAAAAAGCCTCACATTTCTGTGAAGCTTTACTTAATTTATATCTGATTCTTAAAATCGAATTGCAAAACCCATTGAAAGGCCAAGTTCTTCAGATTCTAAACCATAAGTAAGAGTTGGATTAAATTCAACACGATTACCAATTTTCACTCTATAACCAGCTCCTAAAGCTCCTCCATCTATAGCTGTATCTGTTAAGCCATACTCACCGTATGCAAACCAAGATTCAGTTAAAAAGTAACGTGCAGCAATACTAATTGCAGCATCAGATTGCCAATCACCAAATCCTAAACCTACACGAGCACCAGCCTGAAGTGCATCTGTGAAGCTGTATAATGCCATAGCATTAATCTGGCCTCCAGAATATCCATCACCTGAAACAAAGGAAAAATTAGAATCTCCTTGCATAGTCCATTTGTAGTCTGCAGAATCTTGTGCGTTTGTTGATAAACATATTAATAAAAAAACTGAAATAAATAATAAATTTTTCATAATTGTACAATATTTATGTTAGTATATTACAATGTTAATAAAAAAAAATTAATACTGCAAATATTACTTTTGTTTAAGAAGTAATGTTGATGATAATAAATATACTTTTAAGTTATTTACGAGGTTTAGAAATAGCTGAATTAAAGGAGGAAGATATGCCTATTGTTTAGAACTTTCACTCTCCACTTTTCGAGCTCTGTGGTCGTAGACACCAAACATTATAATTCCTGAAACCATCCCAAAATAACTAAACAAAAAAGACAAGCCACCAAAAGCTGAAATAGTTGTCACATCTTTGTGTACCTCTATCCTTGCGAAATCATAGCTTAATACAACAAGAGTTGGTATTAGTAGTATAAAACAGATTAGCATTAACCAGATTGTTTTATTTCTTTTCTTCCTCCAAATATTTTCCATACTGTACCATTTTATAGTTAGTTTACCCAAATATAAGAAATGTTAGCTTAACCTATTTAAGAGGGTTAGAAATAACTGAATTAAAGGAAGAGGATATGCCTATGGTTTAGTAATTTAAATTTGGTATTAATTTTGCACTCTTTAACTTAATTAAGGGTTTAACTTATATGTCCATAAAACTGAATCAAACTCATACTTCATCGTTTCAGAATCAGGATAAGTTATATATATTTCAGATCCTGATAGATCTTGGTTACCACCTGCTTCGTAAGTAAATTGGTAATAACCATCTTGAATAGAAAAGGTTCCAAAAAAAGCATCTTCTTCGTCACAGATTGGATTAGGATTAGCAGAATAATCAGCAACAAAATAGTCTGTAAAAGTACCATTTTCATTAAATTTCATAAAAAGATTTGGGCAATAAATTTGATTATCTGAATAATAAATATCTCCATTTGGATACTCAGCGGAGTAAAAATACCAAGTATTAACTATGGTGGATTCGACAACTGTACTTATATCTCCGGTTGTATTATTTGAATTAGAATAGTTTTCGTTATTAAATGAGCCAAAAAATTGCCCTTGATCTACGTTTCCGCTAAATAAACCTGCAGAAGAGTTTATTGAAGATTGAATTGATGTAACATTAGATTCAATAAAACCGCTTTCGTTGATATTACCGTTTATTGAATACATTTCATTATATTCAAATGAGGTAATACTTCCTGAAACCACTCCTAATTGGTCAATGCTAAAAGTCCAAGTCCCCTTACTTACATCACCAATTGATCCTGACCAAAGACCCTCAAACTTAGAGAATTCGTTTTCAGATAAATCAATTGAATCGTCAGTATTACAAGCAAAGATGAATAAAACGGATATTAAGAATATTTTTTTCATAGTAATACAAATATAACAAATGTAAGTTTAACCTACTTACGAGGTTTAGAAATAGCTGAATTCAAGAAGGAGGATATGCCTATGGTTTAGTTATTTTCCAATAAAAAAAATATACTTCGTCATCCATTCTTTGTATTACACTATCTAAACTTTTAATATCTTTTTTAATTATCTCATTTTGATATGAAAGTTGGTCTTTTACGATGAATCTCCACAAATCATATCTTTTTTTAAAAAGATGTTTTAAAAACTTATCATTTTGAATATATTTTCTGTTTTTAATCCAAAACTCTTTTGATTCTATATCTACTGAAGTTAAGTCTTCAATCCATTTATTTTCAACTCTATCCATAAACTGATTGATATATTTTTCTTCATTTTTAGCAGTTTCTTCAGAAAGATATTGAATATCAGACCCTTCATATAATTCAAATATTCTGTTAGAAATTTCCGGATTGATTAAAAAGAAATCTTGAGTCCCCTTTGAAAAAGTTTTATACTCGATTCTGGGAGGGTTATAAACTTTGGTGTTTGTAAACAGTCCTAATGGTGCGAAATAATATTTACCATTTGGTGCATTCTTATTTTTAAAATAATCAATAAATATGCTATCATTATTGTTATCCCATCTATCAATTTGTCTTTCATACATAGGAATAAGATTGTCAGTTTTTGAGATATACTCATCTGTATACTCAGAAATAAGATATAATTCACTCAATATTTTCTTTGAAATATCTAAATATTTTTCTCTGTTTTTATACTCTTCTCCAACACTTTCCACATAAAATGTAAATGTCACTACAATAAAAAGAGCTACTGCATTTAAAATAATTTTCTTTGTGTTATTTGAAAAAATTTTATTGTAGAACTTATTTACACTATGAAATTGCTTAACTAACCAAGTTTTAGTTTCTTTATTATTTTTCATAATGCCAATTTATAAAAATTTAATTTAAACTTGTTTTAACTCATCTTAGAGGGCTTAGAGATAGCTGAATTAAAAGAGCAGGATATGCCTATGGTTTAGTTACAGTCAGAGCTTAACCTCCAAAGTTTACCACTATTTTCAAAATATATTTTACCCCCATCACATTCAAATGTAACTATCTCTTGTATTCCATCTATGATTACAGTATATCCATCATATGTATAAGAATCGGTACCTGGGATTCTATCTGAACTATCTAATGAGTTCCAAAATGCATCAGTACAAGGATTAACCCCATTACAGTCTCCGTAATATGTGTATCTTTTTCCATCTAAATATTCATACATTGTATTTGCATCTGTTCTATTTTCAGATGGCGACCATAGCCATTTACCTTCAACTGTATAAGCTGGTAATGGGTTGTCTTCTGAATCGTTTTCACAACCCATAACAAAAAGAGCAAAGAATAATGGTGCTAATAATTTTTTCATAATTTAATGTGTTTTTAAAAATAAATAAGTTGCAATTTACAACAAATGTCCGTTAAATAATCTCTATTTACGTGGTTTAGAAATAGCTGAACTTAAAGAGGAAGATATGCCTTTGATTTAATCAAAATAATTTGTGCTTATACCCAATATCAAGAATTTTTTTAGCCAAATAAGAATCAGCTTGAACAACGCCGTCAATTGAAGACATTCCATTGTCCTCAATTTGCGTGAGCTCCACTAAAGGGTCCATTGCACTTTTCCATATTTTTTCTAAATCTTGATTAGAATTATCTAAAAGAGTAAAGAATGTATTCTTTGAAAAACTATTTGGATTGTTCTTTTTTATTCTATTGCAATTTTCAGTTATAGCATTCAAAAGCATAATTTCACTTTTAATATTTTCATACTCATAAATGCTCAAAATCCATTTTCTAGAGATTATTAAGTAAAAGAAAAAAACCCTACTAAATTAATAGTAAGGGTATTTAATGGGTTTTATATTATTCATCAAAAGCCTGACCCCGGATCTGATGGGCTTTGTGCCTGTGCTTTTTTAGGATTTAGTATTATATAGGTTCCAATAGCAGTCAAGGCTGCA
>Ga0209138_1002620_pt1 | contig 13647 bp, 12 predicted proteins | sample SaaInl3SG_22_DNA_FD_184645 | JGI IMG/M metagenome (GOLD analysis project Ga0209138, IMG submission 184645) | Marine microbial communities from expanding oxygen minimum zones in the Saanich Inlet - ESP_153SG_22_DNA (SPAdes) (version 2) | ecosystem: Environmental > Aquatic > Marine > Intertidal...
ACGAGGTTGACTCCATCCTGATCGACGAAGCACGGACTCCTCTGATCATTTCTGGTCCGGCATCGGGGGAAGCAAACCGCTGGTTCGGCGAGTTTGCCCGCATCGCTCAGCGCCTCATTGCGGATGTTGACTACGAAGTGGATGAGAAGAAGCGGACCGTCGGTGTTCTGGAGCCAGGTATCGAGAAGGTCGAAGACTATCTCGGGATTGACAACCTGTATGAATCAGCAAATACCCCGCTGATTTCTTTCTTGAACAACGCTTTGAAAGCTGCCGCGCTGTTCAAGCGCGACAAGGACTATGTCGTCATGAACGGCGAAGTGCTTATTGTTGACGAGCACACCGGCCGTATTCTGTCGGGTCGCCGCTACAACGAGGGAATCCACCAGGCGATCGAAGCCAAAGAGGCGGTGGAGATTAAGGCAGAGAACCAAACCCTCGCCACTGTCACTTTGCAGAACTACTTCCGGCTGTATCGAAAGATCTCCGGTATGACGGGAACAGCGGAGACCGAAGCCTCCGAGTTCATGGGCACCTACAAACTCGGGGTTGTTGCCATCCCCACCAACAGGCCGATGATTCGGAAAGACCAATCAGACCTTATTTACCGGGATGAAGAGGCTAAGTATCGCCAAGTAGTTGCCGACATCGTGGCCCGCCACGAAAAAGGCCAACCCGTTCTCGTCGGAACAACCAGTGTTGAAAAGAGCGAGAAACTGTCTGGGATGCTCGCTAAGAACGGTGTTCGTCACGAGGTGCTAAACGCCAAGAACCACGCTCGTGAAGCCAGCATCATTGCTGAGGCTGGACGCAAGGGTGCGGTTACTGTGGCCACCAACATGGCCGGCCGTGGAACCGACATCATGTTGGGTGGCAACGCGGAATTTATGGCCGTCACGGAAATGTCCGCTCGAGGGTTTGATTCGTCAGAGCGCCCGGAAGAGTACGAGGGCGCTTGGGACGAAGTCTTTGCTTCGATGGTGAGTGCTGTCGAGGAAGAAGCCGAAGCAGTGAGGGCGGTCGGCGGTCTCTATGTCCTTGGCACAGAGCGTCACGAGTCCCGCCGCATCGATAATCAGCTCCGTGGTCGCTCAGGGCGTCAGGGTGACCCAGGCGAGAGCCGTTTTTATCTCTCCTTGCGCGACGATCTTATGCGCATGTTCAACGCGGGAGCCGCCGAGGCCCTGATGGCCCGAACCACCGCGGAAGAGGATGATGTCGCGATTGAATCGCGCGTCGTGAGTCGTGCAATCCAGTCCGCTCAAAGCCAGGTTGAGGCTCGGAACGCGGAGATTCGCAAGAACGTGCTCAAATACGACGATGTCTTGAACCGCCAACGGCAAGCCATTTATGGCGACCGGCGCCACATCCTTGAGGGCGATGACATCGCGGATCGCGTGCGAACCTTCATCGAGGACACCCTCACGACTGTGGTGAACGAGCAGACTGCTGGCGGGAACGCCCAGGAGTGGGATTGGGACGCGCTCTGGCGTGAGCTCAAGACGCTCTACCCCATCGGGTTGACCATCGACGAGGTCGCTGAAGAAATTGGTCCTGGTGGCACCTCAGAAGAACTGCTTCGAGAGGTTCTTTCGGATGCCTCCGTGAGCTACGAGAAGCGCGAGGAGTCGCTTGGTTCACCAGCGCTGCGAGAGCTTGAGCGCCGGGTGGTGCTGAGTGTGATCGACAGGCGGTGGAGAGACCACCTTTATGAGATGGACTACCTGAAGGATGGGATTGGTCTGCGTGCCATGGCTCAGCGTGACCCATTAGTCGAGTATCAGCGCGAGGGTTACGCACTCTTTGGGACGATGATGGGACAGATTAAGGAAGACACCACGGGATTTGTCTACAATCTCGAAGTCCAAGTTCAGACTGCTGTGCCAGGTGCTGCGACGCAGGTCTCAGCGAAGGGCTTGGCGCAGCCCGAGGTCCCCCAGCAGGCTCTCAGCTACTCGGCTCCCAGCGCTGACGGCGATGTCGAGGTGAGAAACCAATCTGGTCAAGTCGTGACCGCCCCGTCGCAGCAGGGTTCCGCATTTGGTGTGGCGGGCGGCCAGCCATCGTCACCCACGGTGAGCCCCCGCCCCGCTTCTCCCAGGCCCGCTAGTGGCAGCTCTGCCGGCCAGGCCGGTAATCGTGCACAGCGACGGGCTCAGAAGAAGCGGAAGCGCTAGGTTTCAGAGGTAAGCGAAGCTGGTTGTGCGCCAGCGACGGTCCCAACCCTCAATCCGTAGGGCTGCTGATTGATAGCGTTGGTCACCTTTAACCACGATGCAGGCCTCGATGACACCGTCCCGCGGCGAGGTCAGGTGAGGCGTGCCGAGCACAAAATGTGGGGTGATTCGAGCCGACGTTGGCACGAGTGAGTAGCTTTCTTTTCGAATGCGAGCGTTCATGTGTCTGCTCATTGCGAGGAATACGCTTTCGCTGGTCCACCGCGCGATCTGCGCGATGTCTCGAGAACCGTGAAGAATCTCTAATGCTCGGAGGGTGAAATTCATCACAAATGTGTGTGGGTCCGGCAGGTCCGCTGTGGGGGTCCACTGGGGGCCGAACTGTTCACCGGCACTCACCCGGTTGATCGTGCCGGGGATATCGGGTTCTCCCTCACTGGGAGAAATTATCGTCGTTGACATGGTTGCTCCTTCTTTTGTGGTGAATAGTTCAACCATCGGAATGAGCCTCCATGCCGTGGGCTGACTAACCTAAGCACGGAACAGAGTGAGAAAACCACAGTTTTCTCAAAATGTGGATAACGTTCTGCCAGCTTCATTTTTCGGTTTAGGTTCTCCGTTGAGATCGGGGCGCCCGAAAGAGGACAAACTATGGAAGAAGATTCACTTCTTGCATTGCTTATGGACGCGAAAGACAACAAGTCACCGCTCCGAATCGTGCTGTTGTCAGGAACACAGATTGAGTTTGTTGTTCACTCTGTCGGTCACGGCTGGGTTTCGGGCTTCTGCCGCGGGGAGGGAGGAGCGGGTGTGCTTCTCCGGACAGCTGCCATCGGATGGATCGAGGGAGGCGCTACATCCCTCGGTGCATACCCCTCTCGTCACTTTCGGTCACACACGAAGCGTGCTCCTCTCTCGCTCATGATCGATAACCTTCGGAGCTTGCACTCGCGGGTTGTTATCCACAGCGCACGTAGGGTTCTTCGTGGCACTCTCGTGCGAAGTGGCAGCGATTTCCTTGTGCTAGCTGCCCAAGGTGGCGCCGAGAGAGTGGTGCCTTTCACCGCACTGGAGTGGGTGGAGGTGGCGTAGCGCAGGGTGTGGAGAATTTCCACCGTCACCGGGCAATCCTGCCCACAATGGTGCGATGATGCTAAAACGGCCCGTTGTTGCGCGCACGTATCTTCGTTTGGGGTTGGGTCTCGCGGTCGTCGCCTCTTCGGTGATTGCCGCACTCGTGATTCTTGATTCTCGCGAGACGACTCGGAGCGTCGTGGTGTTCCGAGAGGACATGATGCCCGGGTCAACGGTTCTCCCAGATCACATTGATGTTGTGCAGACTGTCGATGACCCTGTTCTTGGGCCATGCCTTTCGGCAGACGGGGTCTCAGGTCTCTCAGGGCTGGTACTGCGCCGCACGGTGACCCAGGGGGAGATGCTTCAGCTTGGCGACTTTGTTGAACCCACACGTCGCGATGACAGTGTTGTGGCCCTTTCACTACAGATTGGTCAGCCAGACTGGCTTCAGCCTGGTGGGTTAGTGCAGCTGTGGGTTGCCCCGCCGGCTGGCGAGAATGCTTTTTCAGGACCTTTCGTGCTTTCCCCCGAAGGTGTCATAGAGCGAGTGTCCCAGGACGAGGGTTTCGCGGCTGACGGGTCGTTGAGCATGGTGGACATTCGGCTCCCCACGCGAGATGTTCCGGGGGTTATTCATGCGCTCGCAAACCGCTACTTCCTGCATCTTGTTCCGATCTCGCCCAGCACACGATGATTATTGGGGCGATTATGTCGGCCGAGCTGGTGGACTCTCTCACCACATCGATCCGGGAGAGAAACGTCGAACTTCAATGGATCGACCCGCTCTCCCAGGTGTGGCGGACAGAATCGCCTGCCGCCCGGTGCAAGGCGCTGATTGTTGATTCGAATGCACTTGAGGCCGATCAGTGGGAACAGCTGGCTTTGTGGGCCGGTTCCGCTCCAATCGCAGTAATCCACAGTGGGCCGGACCGCAATGAATGCGGATCAGGCAGTTCTGCACAGACAGTCATTGGGTCAGAAGAGGATCTGTTTGGTTGGTTGAGCACCCTTGAAGAAACGTCTGACAACACGCTGTCACCCGCACCCGCACCCGGTCGCGTGGTTGTGGTCGTAGGGGCTGGGGGAGCGCCGGGGCGCACGCTGACTACTCAGATGCTCGGGCGCGAATCCTCGCGTTCGGGCTACCCGACACTCCTTATCGATGCGGACAGCTCCGAACCAGGACTGACATTTCGTTTGGGCCTCGCTGGGGCCGAATCTGGACTCAAGGCTGCCCTGCGCTCTGCACGCCTCGAGGGTGCAACCCTCGAGGTCCTGAATAGCCACACGAAGCCCGTCAACCTCGAAGAACAGACGGTTTCTCTTCTGAGTGGGTACGTGCTCGAGCCGAGTGCCGCCCTGTCTGACTCGGCCTCTATGGAGCGCCTCCTCGGAGCGTTTAGAGATGCCGGCTATGTCGTGATCGTTGACACCCCTGGAGTTGCGAGATTGCCTCGCATGTCCGGGTCAAACCCCGACAGTTGGCGGGAGGAGACACCTGCGGAGCAGTGGTTTAGCCATGCGGATCATGTGGTTGCCGTGGCATGTGCCAGCGAGCACGGTATGAGTCGAGCAATTCGGATGTGGCATGAGGTGATGGCAGAAAAAACTGGTTCGAAGCTGAGTTTCCTCGTGACCAACAGCAATAGAGCGCCCGAATCACAACAGGCGATTACCCAGTCGCTTTGGGAGTACACCGGATGCGAATCGGTGCATTTTGTGCAGAATGGCAAGGTGAAGTCAGGTGCTCTCAGTGCAGTGCCAGTTCTTCCGACCACGCTGTGTGCGGTTTTGTGGAGCGGTACCTACGTGTCGGAAGAAGCGCGGCCCAAGGGCGTCGCAGTCCCCCGCAGGAGCGCTTCACAAGGGTTTCTGCAAAGCCCGCGTAGGAAGCAGTTACCCTAGGCACGTGACTTCCCAACCCTCGGTGTACACCAGGACAACCCTGTTTGATCGCCAGGTTGCGTGGCTGCACAAGGTTGTTAGTGAGGGGCAGCTGCTTGCCGATCTCGCATTTGCCGACATCGTGATCTGGGCACCCACTGAGTCAGGGTCTTTTGTTGCCGTGTCGCACCTGCGTCCTTCCTCAGCGGCAACCCTGTTCTATCGCGACGTGGTGGAGAGCGATATCCGCCCGGAGTGGCTCCCGTTGGTGTCCACGGCATTTTCAGAAGGCATCATCGTTGATTCTCCGGGCTCGGAACACAGAGGAGATGCGCGAACGAGGGTTCGAGCCGTTCCCATCCGGCTGATTGAGAAACCTGGCGCCGTGGCGGCAGAAAGCCGAGTAATCGCGGTCCTGACCCGCCATTCCAACATCAGCGAGTCACGCGTCCCCAGCCGGCAAGAGCTGACGTTTGATGAATGCGCCAACGATCTTTTCGCCATGATCGCTGAGGGATCATTTCCGGATCCCGATGCGCCGAGCGCTCCGGCGCAAGGCGCCCCCCGAGCGTCCGATGGGCTGATCAAACTTGACGTGTCTGCGCATGTGACTTTTGCCAGCCCCAACGCCCTCTCCGCTTTTCGAAGAATGGGTTTCCAGGATGAGCTGGAGGGAACTGAGCTCGCTGAGGTGACTGCCCGGTTGGTAGCTGGGACCCTAATCGTGGACGAAACTCTCCCCCTTGTGGTGACCGGTCGAGCACCGTGGCGAAGCGACATTGAAAACCAAGGGGTCACGGTCACCTTGCGTGCGATACCCCTCAAGAGCAGTGGCGAGCGTTTTGGCGCGATTGTTTTGACCCGTGATGTCACCCAGGTGAGGTTGCGGGAAAAAGAGATGATCACGAAGGATGCCACCATTCGTGAAATTCACCATCGAGTGAAGAATAATCTTCAAACGGTCGCCTCGCTGCTGCGAATTCAGACAAGGCGCACCCATAGTGAGGTGGTCAAAGAGGCATTGAGTCAAGCAATGCGTCGCGTTGCAGCGATTGCTGTTGTCCACGACACGCTCTCTGAAGGCCTCAGTCAAAATGTTGACTTTGATGTCGTCCTGGAGCGGGTTCTGATGTTGGTTGCCGAGGTCGCATCGGCCGGTTCAGCTGTGGTGAAACCCACCACCAGCGGCAGTGTTGGAATTCTGCCGAGCGAATACGCAACCCCGCTGGCGCTCGTTTTGACTGAGTTGGTGACGAATGCTGTCGAACACGGGCTGAAGGGAAAAGCTGATGGCCAGGTGGGTATTGGTTCACACCGGCAGGATGATTTTCTCCGTATTTCTGTAACGGATAACGGCGGGGGGCTCAAAGACGGCAAGGTAGGCGATGGGTTGGGCACTCAAATCGTGCGAACTCTCGTCGATGGTGAATTGGGCGGTTCAATCCAATGGCATCGTCAAGACTCGGGAGGGACTGAGGTCCGGATTCACATTCCCCTCCAGTTTCTTCAACCCACCGGAGACACCACACTGGTTCCCGGCGTCTAGCTCGTTAGTAGTACTTTTCGTCGCGGCCCCGTTGTCTGATCACCCGACACGGAGTGCCATAGGCGACACACAGTTCTGGTAAATCCTCCACAACGAGGGATTGTCCACCAATGACGCTATCTTCGCCGATCATGCGATTGTGCAAAACTGCAGCGTTGATTCCCACCATGGTGCGCGAACCTACCGTCACATTCCCACCGGTTCTCGCTCCTGGCCCAAGGGACGCAAAGTTGCCGAGCGCGCTGTCATGGTCAAGAGACGCGCTGGTATTTATCAGGGAGCCTGTTCCCAACCGACAGTGGGCGCCAACGCTGCCGTGGGCGAGAACGACTGCTCCATCATTGAGGACCGAACTTGGGGAAACCCAGGCTGACGCATGCACGACAGGCGGAAATTGTGCTGATGGATACTCCTGCATCACCGCAGCGTGCGCTGCGTCTCGCAGATAGTTTGCCCCGACACCGAGCGCCACGGACGTCGACTCGAAATCCACCCCTTTCAGAGCCTGAATCAAGGTCAGAAAATCGCCAGAGGCAGAGGAAATGTCGATGCTGTCGATAACCCTGAATCCTGCTGATTCTGCGGCGTCAGCGACCGAGGAGGCGTGGCCTTGGTTGCCCAGGATAACGAGGGCCTTACCCTGCATGAGAGGCCTCCTCTATTCCGACGTCCCCCGGCTGGCTAGGAAGCGCGTCGCGCACGCGCTGCGCGACGTTTGAGGGCCCGGCGCTCATCTTCGCTCAAGCCACCCCACACACCCGAATCTTGGTTTGTGTCGAGGGCGTACTGCAAGCAGTATTCAGTGACCGGGCAGTGTGAGCAGACCGATTTGGCGCGATCGATTTGATCGACGGCTGGACCCGTGTTGCCGACAGGGAAGAACAGCTCCGGGTCGACGGTCAGACATGCCGCTTGGTCGCGCCAATCCATATTTTTCCTTACCTGACGGGGGATTTTCATCCCGAACGGAGAGATAACGAGCAACTCGAGAGGAAATCACCGGGCCCGCATACGATGTTCCCAGCAATTGTGGGAACAATCAAGTGTTTTTCTGAGATTTCTCAAGGCGCCTCCGGCAGTCCCCAGGCAAGGGCCACCTCCCCGATGAGGCGCTCCATTACACTCGTCATGTGATTACCTGCTGCTCTGTTTGCCTGTCTACCTCTACGCGACCAAGGAATTCTTTTGACGCCGATGGAGTGTGTTCCGCATGCCAGTGGGCGGAGGAGAAAAAAACCCTGGATTGGGATGCTCGCGCCGCAGAGCTCGATGTTCTTCTTGATAAAGCGAGGGCGGAGACAAAAAGCGGCTATGACTGCATCGTCCCCGTGAGTGGGGGCAAGGACGGCTCCTACGTGGCCTACAAGCTCAAACACGAAAAGGGCATGAACCCTTTGTGCGTGACCATTACCCCGCCAACACCGACATCCTTAGGACGCAAGAACCTTGAAGCCTTCATGGCTAGCGGCTTCGATTTACTGAGCTTCGATATCGACCCAGAAAAACTTCGCATCTTGAATTTGGCAGGGCTGGAAGAAATGGGTTTTCCGTATTACGGATGGCTCGTCGCGATTCAAGCGCTCCCTCTCAGAATTGCTAGTTCGATGGGCATCCCGCTCGTTGTTTACGGCGAAGACGGTGAAGTCGAGTACGGAGGAGATCCGGAAAATAAGCATCGCGCGGTTTACACCGCGGAGTATATGAAGCGGGTGTATCTCGAGGGCGGTTACTCCGCAGTGTTGCAAAAATCAGGGATGTCTCCTCAAGAACTGACGCCATTTGAATTCCCCGAGGACGACCAGCTCGCGGACGTGTCAATCACCCATTGGTCCTATTTTGAAAACTGGGACCCTTACCGTAACTATCTTGTTGCCAAGGAAAAGTGTGGCCTTATCGACGCTGAGGATACCAATGAAGGAACCTTCACGAACTTTGCCCAGAACGACCAGGAAATATATGCACTCCACACCTATTTGATGTATCTGAAGTTTGGCTTTGGAAGGGCTAACCAGGACGCCTGTATCGAGATACGCCGTGGGGCACTTACCCGTGAGCAGGGCTTAAACCTGGTTCGAATCTACGACGGGAAACTCGCAGAGGGCGCGCTCGAAAAGTTTGCGGGCTACTACGGAGTAACGACAGAAAACCTGAGGAACATTATCGACCGGTGGGCGAACACCGAGCTTTTTGAGCAACGAGAAGGTCAGTGGATTCCAAGGTTTGCCCTCAGCTAGTCAGAGCATGAAAGCACTCGGGGTAATTGACTATGGCGTGGGAAATATGCGCTCGGTCGTCAACGCTCTCAACAAGATCTCCGTACCTTGGGAATTCATTAACTCGTCACGAGAAATCGTCAAGTACGAAAAGTTGCTCCTCCCCGGGGTGGGTGCCTTCGGCTCAGCAATCAAACGTTTAGAAGAAACACGCCTCAAGAATGAGCTGATTGCTGCGGCCCATGGCGGCTCATCCCTCTTGGGAATTTGCCTGGGAATGCAATTGCTGTCGGAGGGAAGCGAAGAGAGCCCAGGCGTTGAAGGTTTGGGGCTAGTTGAATCGAGAACCATAGCCTTACCCGTCGCTAGTGTCTCCACAAATACAGGCTTTCGGTCAGTCAAAGTAGTGTCTTCCCGGCCAGATGTGGATATGTCTGCCCTATCGCGTGATTACTATTTCAACCACGCTTTCCACCTGGCCCCTTCGCAGTCAGGGGTTGTAGCGGGAGCCATCAACTGGAACGGCGTCGACGTTGTTGCAGCTGTTGCGGCAAATAACGTCTTAGGCGTCCAATTTCACCCTGAAAAAAGCCAGGGCCAGGGCTTATCCCTGCTCCACAGGTTCGCTGTCGCAGGAGAGCTTGCCTTGTGAAGCGGATTATTTTAGGGCTCCTTTTTGACGGAGTAGATTTTTACCTGTCAAGGAATTTTCGCCTCCAGCGCTTAGGAAACCTAGCCTGGCTCAAGGAGCACTTTCAGATTTTTGATCTGGCGTCCTCTGTAGACGAGGTCTCGGTCTTCCACGTAGGGCGAAGCCTCGACGCCCAAGAGTTTGCCGTCGCACTCGCAGAGCTCGCCAAAGACATTTTTATCCCCATCAGTGTCGGCGGAGGTGTTCGGTCAGTGGAAGAAGCTGACTTGTTCTTTCGATCGGGTGCTGATCGAATCAGTTTCAGTGGGACTTTGTGGAATAGTCCCGGCCTCATTCGTGAAATCGCGCAGAAATATGGCAAACAATCAATCGTTGTCGCACTGAATTACCGGAAGGAGGCTGATGGCTCAATCGCAGTGCGATACAAAGACACAGGTGGTCTTCATTTTGCCCCCCTGACCAACTTGTCCGTTGAATCGCTTCATGTGATGGCCGGGGAGCTCATCATTCAGTCCATTGATCGCGATGGAACTGGACAGGGATTTCCGGCAGAGGATTTACTGCGCTTTGACGGGTTTTCAGCGATTCCCTGGATCGTATCCGGGGGCTTTGGTGCAATTCAGCATGTCTCCCAATCACTTGGCGACCCCCGGATCCAAGCTGTTCTCACGTCGAACTTGCTGGCTTTTGTCGGGACGGGATTGGAAAGCGCAAGGACGGATGCTCGATCCAGTGGGGTTCACCTGGCCGATTGGAATAGATGGAATCCGTCGATGCCATGACTTCCGTCGTCGCGGGAGATATCTACGCACCAGAGCCTGCAACGCTGCTCCGGAAGATACGATAGGGACATCATGGTGGTTCGAGTATGGAGAAGAAACGGAACCTGTCGATGAAGGTCTTCGTCACTGGAGCCGACGGCTTCATTGGTTCCCACCTCGTTGAGGAGCTCGTGCATCGGGGTCATGCGGTTACCGCTCTTTCTCAATACAACTCATTCAACAGTCGAGGTTGGCTCGACGACCTGACCCCAGAAGTAGCCGCAGAAATCAACTTTCTTTCAGGTGATGTTCGGGACGCGGGATTCATGAGAGAGGCAATTGCTGGACATGAGGTAGTTGCCCACCTTGCCGCTCTTATTGCCATCCCGTACTCCTATTCGGCTCCTGAGTCATACTTAGCAACAAACGCTCTGGGCACGTTGAATGTAATGGAAGCGTGCAAGTCCCAGGGCGTAGCACGTGTGATTCACACCTCGACGAGCGAAGTGTATGGCTCAGCACAGTATGTCCCTATCGACGAGGGCCATCCTTTGGTGGGCCAGTCGCCATATTCAGCCTCGAAAATAGCGGCGGACCAGATTGCTTTTAGCTATTGGTCTTCGTTTGGCGTTCCTATTACTACTGTCCGCCCGTTTAATTCCTACGGCCCCCGCCAGTCTCAACGCGCATTTATTCCCTCTGTATTCGTACAGTTATTGGCCGAAGCGGCTGAGCTGCGCTTGGGGTCTCTAGAGACCACGAGGGACTTGACGTTTGTCAGGGACACGGCAGCGGGCTTTGCCACCGTTCTTGAGAGCGACAAGGGCGCAGGCGAAACCTTCAATATGGGAAGTGGTTTTGAGGTTTCAATGGGCGAAGTCGTCGATATGGCCTGTGAAATTGCGGGTCGCAGTGTGGAGGTGGCCGTTGATGAAGAGCGGATTCGGCCTGCTGAATCAGAAGTGCAGCGACTGTGGAGTGACAGCTCGAAAATGCTGGAAACTTTTGGATGGGCTCCGCAACGTGTCGGGCGTGATGGTCTGTTCAAGGGCTTAGAAGCTACCTATGCCTGGTTGAAAGAGCATAGGAGTGCTACAGGCTACGACTCGTCGAAATATGTTGTCTAGAAATGGCAACTCTGTGAGCACGGGTGCGTCTGTTGCAGAGACACTGGCCGCCACGCTCCACTCAGTTCTAGGTGGAGAGAGTGGGGGTCTTCACGAGCCCCTTTTCGGCGGTAAAGAGAAGGAATACGTCACACAGTGCATTGAGACAGGGTACGTTTCTTCGGTAGGCCCTTTTGTTGATCGCTTCGAGGCGGAGCTCGCGGCTTATGTCGGTGCACCACACGCGATAGCTGTTGTTAATGGCACCTCCGGGCTGCACCTAGCTCTGGTTGCCGTGGGCGTTCAGCCCGGCGACGAGGTAATCGTGCCGGCTTTGAGTTTTGTTGCCACAGCGAGTGCGGTAAGGCTTTCCGGTGGCATTCCACATTTTGTTGATGTGTCACCTGACACGTGGGGGATTGACGCGAACTATTTGAGAGATTACCTCCGGGCTGCTCTTATACCGAGCGGAAATTCTTGGATCAACAAAATCACGGGCCGACCAGTCACCGCCATCGTCGCGATGCACACGTTGGGTCACCCCTGCGACAGTGCAGGAATCGCAGTGGTTGCGGGGGAATTTAGCCTGAAATTTGTCGAAGACGCCGCCGAATCGCTGGGCAGCTTTTCACGTGATTTGCACACAGGATTGGCGGGTGATGTGGGTGTGTTCAGTTTCAACGGAAACAAAACGATCACCACCGGTGGTGGAGGTGCAATTGTTACTCGAGATGCTTCACTCGCCGCGCGAATGAAGCATCTCTCGACAACGGCTAAGGTCCCGCATCGGTTCGAATTTGACCACGACCTCGTCGGCTACAACTATCGGATGCCGAATATTAACGCGGCTTTAGGTGTTGCTCAGCTGGAGCAATTACCTGACTTCATTCTCCGACAGCGGGCGCTTTACTCAAAGTACGAGGGCGCATTTGAAGACCTGGGTCTTGGGGATGTCAGGTCTGAATCGCCAGGAACGGCAAGCAATTACTGGTTGCAGGCTTTGTTGCTCACTCCTGAAGTTGCCAATAACCGGGACCAGATGTTGTCAGTTTGCCTTGATGAGGGGGTTCCGGTGCGCCCACTGTGGAAACCGTTGAATACTCTCTCTCCCTATCGTGACTGCCCGAGTGATGACACTCCCGTGGTGAACGATCTGTACGCCAGGGTTATCTGTCTACCGTCTTCAGCTTCTTTGGCCTAGTCACGATTTCATTAGGGTTGAGAGAGGAGGAACGAATGAGCCCCGGTGTGTCCAGATCTGGAGTTGTGGTCATTGCTGAAATTGGCGTTAATCACAACGGGTCCCTCTCTTTAGCGAAGGAACTGGTTGTTCAGGCTGCTGAAGCAGGAGCGGACTATGCAAAGTTTCAAACTTTCAGCGCCCAGGACCTTGCTTCTGAGGCAGCGCCCGTGGCGGACTACCAAAAAAACGCCTCTCGTGCCGAGCGCCAGGTTGATCTGTTGTCATCGCTAGAACTCACTGATCAGCACTTCGAGGAGCTCGTTTCGTTCTGCGCATCGCACCAGATTGGCTTCCTGACCACGGCCCACGACCTAGGCAGTGCGGAATTTGTGTTGAGGCTGCGGTCTGATTTCATCAAGGTACCCTCCGGAGACGTTACGAATTTCCCGTTTCTTCGCCTGGTTGGGCAACAAGACAAGCCCGTGCTGCTTTCGACAGGTGCTTCTGCGGGGGAGGAAGTTCTGCGAGCGATCCAGGTTCTTGAAGCTGAGGGACTTGCTCGGTCAAAAATCACGGTGATGCAGTGCACTTCGGAATACCCGGCTCCAACAGGAGAGGCAAACTTGCTCGCCATGGTTGAGATGGGGCGCCAGTGGGGTGTGCCCATTGGCTATTCGGACCACACTCTTGGGTATGAGACAGCTGTTGCGGCTGTTGCTCTGGGGGCCACGGTATTGGAAAAGCACATCACGCTCGATCGAGAAATGGAGGGACCTGACCATACGGCATCTCTCGAACCAGAGGATTTTGCTCGAATGGTTTCTGCCGTGCGAAGCGTTGAGCAGGCGTTGGGAACCACGGTAAAGGTTGTTACGAATGCAGAGGCGAAAAACCGCAACGTCATTCGAAAATCGATTGTTGCCCGTCTCCCCATTTCCGAGGGTGACGCGCTCACAGAGGAGAACCTCGCCGTTATGAGGCCAGGCACCGGCCTTTCTCCCATGGATTGGCTCACTGTGGTGGGCAAAGTCGCCACACGGGCGTACGC
>Ga0209138_1002621_pt1 | contig 13643 bp, 9 predicted proteins | sample SaaInl3SG_22_DNA_FD_184645 | JGI IMG/M metagenome (GOLD analysis project Ga0209138, IMG submission 184645) | Marine microbial communities from expanding oxygen minimum zones in the Saanich Inlet - ESP_153SG_22_DNA (SPAdes) (version 2) | ecosystem: Environmental > Aquatic > Marine > Intertidal...
GTTCTGGAACTCGCCGAGATTGACCACGGCCTTGTCCTGACCCCACCGTCAGGAAAAGAAGTGGGGTGGGTTCCTATCGTGTGGGAGGTGGAACATCCCGATGGCGAGTGGATTGATGATGTCGCTTTCCCAGAAATTGATGGGGTTCCCTATCCCCGAAGGTAAGCAGGAGAGACGCAGGCCCATGGGTACGGCTCTGACAAATTAGGTACGCAGTGAAGGGGGAGAGATGAACCGAGCACCTGTTGCGCTCGTAGGTCTTGCAGCAGCATGCCTCGTGCTTGTCGGTTGCGCGAACAACGGTAAAGAACCAGGTGTTGGGGACGAAGCGCAGAGAGAAATGACGGACACAGGTGACTCCGGGGGCCTTGTTGAGCGAGACGGGATCGACAGTGAGTCTGAGTTAGTTGTGCGACAAGACGTTGACGGTGAAGAAATCGACCGTCGAGCACTGGTGGTGCTCCCCGACGACTATGACCCAGCGACTTCCTACTCCATCGTGTTGGGCTTTCATGGCAATGGTCAAACCCCCGAGGATTTTGCATGGATGGCTCAGCGAGTGTGTTCTTTTGAACCCCAGTGCATTGCCGTTGTACCCGAGGGATACAAGCGATCGTGGAATCTGGGCGTAGAGGAATCCACCGCAGATGACGTTGCCTTTGTCAGCGACCTCGTCGCAGAACTGACTTCCCGGTTCCCCCTTACCTCAGACTTTTTTGCTCTCGGCCACTCGAATGGTTCTGGTTTAGTTCACGTCCTAGCAACTGAGACGTCGCTACTCCGCGGGATCGCGGGTTTCGGCAGTGTGCTCATCGATGGCCGCGAACCCTCTCGAGGAACAGCAGCCATATCGGTGTTGCAAGTGCATGGAATGAACGACGACGTCATCCCCTACAGTGGTGGCGATTCGCCCGTCGGGCTGCGATTTGTGCCCGCGGAGGAGAGTGCCGAGCTGTGGGCGAAGGTAAGCAGTTGCAGTGCTGGAATGAATTCAGCCGACGAGCTCGGGAACAGGACACTGAGTTTCGACGAGTGCGTGGATGGTCACCGTGTCCTCCACTACGGGCTTGTTGACCAAGGCCATGATGCTGGAATGTCAGAAGAGTTTGCTCTCATTGCATCCGAATTCTTCAACTCCGTGAGGTGACTAACCACCATTACGCTGACGAGTGATGTTTCGCGGCGGATGTTAGCGAATTTCGCCAATCAGGCGATCAATCTTCTCGTGCATGAAGTCGGCGACAGCTGGGTCGTAATTGTCGAGGTAGTAGAACCAGCGTTCCGAATTACCCGAACTCTCGATGAGTCTCTCAATCTCGGATCTTTGCGCTGATTCGTTCGCGGGGATAGCCGATTTATACAACTCAAGGCGTTCAATAAATTCGGTGGCCGGGGGCAGCGCCTCAACGATTCTCTTTGTCGCCGGATCCGCTGGAACCCCCCAGAATTCGAACAGTGGCGCTAGGTTCTTGTTGAGGGCCTTCATGGGTTACCCGTTGACCGCCGCATCGCGGTAGCGGTAGACGCCATCTACAATCTCAATTTCACCGAAATTTTCCGAAATGTACTTCGCTTCGGGTTGGCCAGGATCAAATGTCTCCATGTAGGCGCAGTCGTTAAAGTAACTTCCGTCCTTAACCTTTGCGGCGTCTAGGCTGCCTCGCTCAATCATGAGTTGGATTCCGGCAGCTTGGAAATATGCGTTGTTGAAGTCCGCTCCCGGATCGCCGCGATAGTCGTTGTAGGCCTTCTGGAGGATGTTTTGGACATAATCATCTCTCCCTTCAATTTTCGCTGCCATGTAATTTCCGAAGTATTCGGCTGTGCCCTCGGTGAACCACCGGATCCCCTCGTAGTTTTCCTCTGGCTGGTTCTCCAGCTGCGAGCATTGCCGGATTAGAAAGTTCTGGAGCCCGTGGTAGGACTCATGGAACCACACTTCTGTTGCCGTGGTCTTACTCACTCCTTCTGGCCACGCGTACACGGCTGATCGGGCCCGAAAACAAGGGTCGGGAGCGGTTGCGACGTCAGCTGCGCCGTTTATCCAACGCCCCACACGCTGGGCTCCGTCCTCTAATTCGCGCTCATTAATTTCTTCTGCACACACAAGGTTCGACTGCCAGGTCGAAAACGCATCCACGGTTGCCGCACGGTCCTCGTCGGTCAGTACCTGCGTGTGTTCGCGGAACATGTCGCCATCGAAGAGCTGAGGGTCTGGTTCATCGTCTATTTGGTTCCCAATGGGCCAAATCAGGCCGAGGAAACTAGTTGGTGGATCTTTCATCTCGGCGATTGCGGCCTCTACCCAGGAGAGCAACTCCGCGTCGTCAATACCTTCTGCAAAACTGCGCGCTTCCAGACCAGTGGGGATATCGACGCGCTCTTCAGCAACCTCTGTCGAATCCGTATCCGAGGAGATTTCTTCATTGGAAGTGCTTTCAGGGGTGGCGGGTTCGGGTGCGCTGCAACCCGCAAGAATGCCCAGAGTCAGCAGGACTCCAACGCCGGTCACGGCGCGTTGGGACGAGGTGCGAAGAACATGAGGAGGCAGTGTGAGCATGTCGTTACCTTTCTACAATCCTGTTGGCTACCGGCGAATTCTTAGGACAACACGTTCGGAGCAAGAACGCCGATAAGGCCGAGGCTCACCACAATCGCAACAAGTGCGATGCGGACCCAGATCACCACCTTTTTGCTTTCCACGAGCCCGTATTCCTTATCTCGGCTGCTGCCCAAGCCTTGTCCGTACTTGAGGCTAGCAGAAATTTGTTATGGTGACATAACTAATCGAATGTCTAACTCAGCACCAGAGTGACGCTACGAGCCGAGCTCCACCGCCTTCGCGTACTGTCAGGCTCCACGATCCTTCACTCAGAGCGGCCAAAAAGCTGAGGCCCACCCCTCTTTTTCCGCGTCGTTGGAGCGGACCCGTCCCATCGTCAAGAATCTCTATCGAAACACGGCGAGAAGAGTCGTCGGGACGAAGGTTGATGGTGACTGTTTTCGACAGCCCGTGCCGGATGGAATTCGTGACGGCTTCCTGAATGACCATAAAGAGCACAGCGCTCCGCAGTGGGGACAAGGTAGGGAGCGTGGACTCCACTGCAATCGTGGCGATGGGCTGCCAATCGTCCTGCAGTTTTTGGATTTTATCTTCGAACGATACGTGGTGATTGTTTTGAAAGTCTTCCCTGGCCTCGGAAATGATCTCGGAAATCGCGACTTTCAGTGCTGGAAGGTCGCTTGAGTCCGCAATGCCACCTGAGAGCCGTAGCGCGAGAACTTTGTTTTGAACGGTGCCATGCATATGTTGGGTGAGCTCTCTGAGCAAGGCTTGCACTGTTGCCCTGCCCCACTCGCCAGTCATCCACGGATGGGACGTGCCCTCTCCCGCGCCTGAGGCATGGAGCACCCAAGGACCATCGGGGGGTGAGCTGGAGAGGGAAAACAGGGCCGACGTCGCAAGAAGCTGGAGTCCATTGATTAAGAGTCCGCTCAAGAAAATCTGAAGTTCGATTTGTGGCCAAAAAAAGCTTTGGTTGATTGTGGTTTGCAACGGCGCAAGCACAAGAAAGGGGAGGAGGTAGAGCGCAACTGTTCGACGGGACACCTGGGTGAGTGAGGGACGCAAAAAACGTCGCGCGATGGAAAGAATCGTTCCCACGGTCATGAATCCGATCGCGCCTGCGAAGAACGACGCCTCGGCTCGTTCTGGCCCGTAAATGGGAAACTGGTTCACCACGATGATTCCGAATGCGTATATCAACGCCACCCACCACGCTTTGGCGTAAGGGTCGAAGGCGAGAACACTTCGAGCCACTCCCCTGATCAAGAGGGGTTCGAACCGAGTTCGGCTGGACTGAAGGAGCTGACGCGACAGCGGTTTTATCGCGTCATCAATGACGCGCTCTAGAACGGTGGAACTCTCAGCGCCAGGGGGTGATGCGTCGATCACGTTATCAACGCGCGCTTGCAGCTCATCGAACGCTCGCGAGGCGTTGGACAGGAGCCTGGACAAGCCTTCTGCGTCCCCGCTCTCGACTTCCTGGAGCCGCAGAACCCTGCGCCTGTAAAGGCGTTGCCTTTCGGTTATCGAGCTCATCACAATGGCGATTGCTCCAATGGCGGCGGCAAAAGCTAAAGACACCGTAGTAACGGGAGAGGTGGTCACTCTGAGCGCAGCCGAACTGAAGCCATGGACGCTGTGGGCAACAATGCCGAGAAATCCGCCGAAGGCCACGACCTGCCATGCCGGGATGTCTCGTTCGAAGCGGTTCCGAAAGATGGTTGCCTTAGCGCCGTGAGAAATTCCCCAGATGCACGTCACCACGATGGCGTTAATCAACAGATTCAGAAGGACTGACACGAAACCGAAATCGGTTCTGAATGCCAAGGCTGAAACTACTGCAAATACGTAGCCAACGGGAGCAAAATGGGCATTGGGCAAAAGCGCAGGACCGCTAAGGCGCAGAAAATTCCGGGCTCGATTGATTCCCTCCCGGACTCTACTTCCCAAGAAAGACACGGGCGAGGTGGACTCTCTGATTGCGATCGAGATGTGAGGGAATCCCGAGAGACTTACTAATTCGATTGATAGATATCGCTACAGACTGTTCGGTAATTCCCCGAATGCGGGCAATCTCTTTGTTGGAGTGTCCTGCCGCCAGCAGCGCGAGTGTCTGCATCTGGCGATTCGACAGTTTAGACAGTGGAGACTTCGATTGGGGCAGCCCTGACCCCTTCTTCGAGGCGACCGTGGCGATGGCTTCGCCTAATTCAGTGCCGGTCTGGACCGATTGCTTGACGAGGTAGACGGAGTTCTTTACGAGCTGCACGGGAGCACCGTTCAATGCGAGCCGGGGGTCTTCGTAGCTGGTCAAATACACAACCCCGATGTCCGGGTTGTACTCCTCCGCGACCCGAGCCACCTCTATTCCCGAGAGTTCGGTGCCAAGGTGGACGTCAGCGACAAGCACATCGATTGCCGTTTTGGACAAGCTCTCAATTGCCTCCTTTGCGGAGCCGGCTGAGAAGCTAATCTCCCGTCCAGAATGACCAAGCGACTGCTCTAAGGATGTCCTGAGCAAGGTGTCGTCTTCCACAATGCCGACCCTGGTGACCATATTCGATAGTACCGCGCGCACACGAAGTGGGCCCGCTCAGCCCAATTCGCCTGGCGCCCACTTATTGATCAGTTCGTAGGGGTATTTGCTGGTAGCACCGAAGGACATCAGACCGGATAGTGAGGGAACTGAAGGAACAATGAGGCAGAGGGCTCAGAGCAGGAAACTCGGATATGATAATTTAACTTATCTTTATTGAGATAAGCATTGTTATCACTGGGGGTTCGCTGTTGTTTAATTTTGACCCAACTCGATTCCTGGCCAATCGCGCCCCGCGGGCAACGGTGCGGCCATGATGCGCCCTCACCGTCTGGCAGGCCCACTCGGTGCCGTACTGGCAGGCCTCCTGCTTGTTTCCTGCTCCACGGCCACCGAAATTTCCTCCGGGCCTAAACCCACAGAATTGGACGATTTCTCCTCGTGTATGGAGGCAGAAGGTGTCGAAAAGTTAGTCGGTCACTCCTATGGAGAGGACGGCTTTCCCTATTACGTGTTTGAATCGGCCGCTACGGATCACCCTGTTGCTATGCAAGCGATGGGAGAAACATGTTGGGAGCATCTCAACACGGCGGCCAATCGGACGGGTTTTGAGTTCAACGACTTCTTCAACTACTTCATGGGGTATTTTCAGGATCCCTCCGCGTCGTTAATTGCTCTGCGAGGTGGGCCCGTAGATCCGGGGATTCTCGAAACCCAGTTGGCTTCGATCACACAGGAACAAGTCTGCGGAGATTTTGGCTGTTTTGAGATTATGACGAAGCTTCCTGGACTCGCGGATGGAACCGTCAACCAGAGCATCACGACTATCTCGTGGGGTCGCGAAGAGTTGGTAGATAGAGCATCCTCGGGAAGTCCACGAAACCTTTCGGCAATTGAACAGGTGGGACATGCGGCATCTCGCAGCGTCGTCGTCGTTTTTGGCGATTGGTGCATGGATCAATCAACCGAGAGCATGCTGGACGAACCGGTGGCCCATGCCACATCCCCGGGGACTGGATTTTTTGTCAGCGATTCGCTCATCCTTACTACGGCGGCAACGTTGGACACAATGGATGACCAGGCGAGAGACCAAAATCTTGATCAGGCCAAGATCCGCATTCCGCCCAGCGAAGATGGTGTGGGTGCTTGTGAGCGCTATGGGACGAAGCTCTTTCCGGGCACCTCAGGGGCTCTTCTGGAGAGTGGCAGAGGTCCCATTGTCCAACTTTTTGACGGGCGGTGGGCACTGGGCGAAGTGGTCTGGGAGGATGACGCAAGCGGCTTGGGCGCTATTCGTCTGAAGTCTGTGACCCGGGACCGAAAGCAGCCCTTTGACTCCTGGGCGCCCTGGGAAGGACGAGGAAGTAATCAGCATTGGTTGAGCCTCAAGGCCCTCGATTTATCAGGCGTAGGCGCCACCGCTACGATTCACCACCCGAATAAGGCCGAGAGCGAAGGTGGTTGGTTCGTCTCACCCAGCGACGCTCGAACATGCGCTGCCAGCGGACAAGCCACGGGAGTCAGTGGATCACGTCTTTATCTCGACCACTACAGCGATGGCCAAAGCAACGGTGGCCCCATCGTCGATGCTTCTGGAGCTGTCATTGCCACGGTGGAACTGCAAACCAATGATCAAGGCGGGACATTCTGCCCTGCCAACAAGGTGAGTACCACCCAGAATACGTTGGGTCCACTCCCTCGCTACTACGCTGACAGCCCCGCACTGACTGTCGGAGCGCCCATCACATCCCGGCTCATTAGCACGTTGCGTGAGCTCGATCCGACGATGAACTCAGAGCCGGCACCAAGTGTCTCCGGGGATGTGATTCGCCCAGAGGTTTCTCTGGAAAGTTTTCACCGTTTTGAAGTTCCCCTATTTGGTGAGGATTTTACCGTCTCAGGGTTCCCCCTCTCCGAGATGAATTCTGGTGCCATTGACATCGCCAAGCAGGCTACTCTCGCGTTTATTCGGGAAACGGGATGCCCCGAGTGTGATGAAAACCGCCTCAACAAGAACTTTGATGTTCCCTGTATCTGCACTGGCTTTGCCGTGACAGAGAACCTCATTGTGACCAACGACCATTGTGTATCGAATTTGTCTATTGGCTCCAAAACCACCTTTCGCACTTTCTACGGTCAGGACGTGGAGGCAGAACTTGTAGGAAAAACCTCTCTTGATGGTGAAACCGAGATGAATGAGCGCTATACCGAGATTTTTGGAGAGGTCGCCCAGACAGATTTTCATCGAGGCGATGTAGCGCTCCTGAGAACCAGCGACACGATGAAGCTGGAACCGCTCAAAATCGCTGACTCATCGACTCTGACGCCTTGGGAGCCCTTAGTTACCGTCGGCCATCCCGCGACGATGACCAGGACGGGACCGTGGGTTACCGGAGTGGGGTCTTTCTTGGGCGCTGACTATTTCACCCGAACAATTCAGTCCTACAACCTTCCCGCACAACAAGGAGCCAGTGGTAGTGCCGTGGTGAACCTTGCCGGGGAGCTGGTGGGTCAAATTGCTGGGGGAGGGTACCCCGCTATAGCCGAGAGAACCCGAGTTTTGCCGCACAAATATGGGCTCCATGCAACCGAGTTGTGGGTAGACGTCTTAGAAACCACACCCGCACCATATTCCACCTACAGCGGCATCCCCGTGAGTGCCCAAGTTTCCGATGGCGCTCCGAGTAACTACATCAAAGAAATGATTAACCTCTGGGCTCCCGGAGAGCTGCCCTGACAATTAGAAGTATGTCGAAGCATGTCGCTGACTGGCCTCTCGCCCGGCAAACCTGAGGCCCCGTGACGTGAGACAAGGTCTTCCTGCGTGGGATCGCGGACCTGTGTTGGGTGCGCCACCCAGCCAGACGCCCTACCCTGATAGTCAAGGAGGCACCGTTGCACACCACCGTTTTTGAGCGCCATCCCACGAGCGTCTCTGTGCTCACGCATGCGTTGTCGTCCTCCGTCAACCAGCCCTACTGGGTAGAGCACGCAGGCACTGATTCCACGCTTCCTCGCTTTTCGGGAACACTCTCGTGTGACCTCGCCATTGTTGGTGCGGGATACACAGGTTTGTGGACGGCAATCGAAGCCAAGCGTCGACACCCCGACTGGCGTGTGGTCGTGCTCGAAGCGAAAGACCCTGGCTGGGCGGCCTCAGGCCGCAACGGTGGATTTGTCGAATCCACCCTCACCCACGGCGAATCCAATGGACGCTCCCGCTACCCCGACGAATACGAGACCCTCGATCAGGCAGGGTTGGACAATCTGGATGCCATTGAGGCAGCGGTCACGGAATACGGCTGGGATTGTGATTTCTGGCGGGTGGGGTCGCTAGCAGTAGCGGTAGAGCCCCACGAGGTTGAGTGGCTCACCGACGGCGCCGATGGCGAGCGCGAAATCTTCCTCAGTGCTGAGCAGGTGCGAGCCCGAGTGAACTCCCCGACCTACTTGGGAGCCAATTTTGCCCCGCGAGACACCGCTATGGTCCACCCGGGCAAGCTGTCGCGGGAAATGCTGCGCACCGTGCGAGAGCTCGGTGTTGAGGTATTCCGGAATTCACCGGTGCAGAATCTCGATGCCCGCAAAGACCACATCCGACTGGGATTGGAATCTGGTGAGGTGAGTGCGCAGCGGGTGGCACTGGCGACCAATGCATACCCGTCTTTGCTCAAACGCTTCTCCCTGCACACCATTCCCGTGTATGACTACGTGGTCATGACGGACCCCCTGACGCCCGCGCAGAAGAAAGACATCGGGTGGAGTGGTCGCGAAGGTATCGCAGATATGGCGAACCAATTCCACTACTACCGGATTACCGCCGATGACCGAATTCTCTTTGGCGGCTACGACGCGATGTATCACTACGGCGGAAAAGTCGACGCTCGATACGAAGAGCGCCCAGAGAGCTTCACCAAACTTGCGTCGCATTTCTTCACGACGTTTCCCCAATTAGAGGGTGTCCGATTTAGCCACCGATGGGCAGGTGCGATTGACACCTGCAGCCGGTTTAGCGCGTTTTTTGCTACCGCTCACCAGTCCAGGGTTGCCTATGCGGCGGGATTCACCGGGCTTGGTGTCGCCGCTACCCGCTTCGCCGCTGAGGTCATGCTGGACCAACTAGAAGGTGAAACCACCTGGCGCACCGAACTTCAGATGGTAAAAACCCTCCCGACTCCCTTCCCCCCAGAACCGCTGTGTTATCCGGCTGTCCAGCTAACCAGGGCAGCGATCAACCGAGCAGACCACAGGGAAGGTCGACGCGGTCTGTTTCTTCGAACCCTCGACACTTTTGGTCTGGGTTTTGACTCGTGAAGGATCGTCTTCTCGACGCCCTCACGCTCGAACTCACCTATGAACCGGTGCCACCCTCACAGGTGGTGGAGGGTTCTCCCTCCACTGGTCTCTGGGAAGCAGACGCGGGGGACGGTTCTGAGTGGGGCGTGTGGGAAATGACGCCGGGGGCGATGAGCGACGTGGAGGCCGATGAAATGTGTGTCATCATCGCTGGGCGCGGGACCCTAGAGCGGACAATCGACGGTGACGTGACCGTTCACGAGCTCTCCCCCGGAACAGCACTGCGCCTCATGGATGGCGAACACACAATCTGGCGTGTTCACGAGTCGCTTCGCAAGGTTTACTGGATTCCTGCGCGATAGGGGCCCGGAATTCGGAGCTTCTGATCTGTAGCCTTGTTGAAAGCTCCGATTCACAGGGTTCTTCTCGGTACTAACAGGCTTATGTGCCCCGGTGTTTCGGGTTGTCGCAACTTAGTCGCCCCAAAGGCTGACTATGTTGGTCAAGCTTGGCGTCGTCTCAGGTTCACCAGGATGACGGCCAAAACTAGGAACACCATCACCGCTGCGATAATCCACCACAAGAACGTCAAGCTTGCCGCAGCGGTATCAGCCGCCGAGTCCACCGGGTCATCAACAACGACACCCATATTTGCGGCCTTCACATAGCCGTCTTCGCCCACACCCTGCAGCTGCAGGGTGTGTTCACCAACAGGAATCATGTTCGGATCAATATTGACCTCGCCCACGAACTCACCATTCTCATCAATAGTGACTGTTCCGAGAAGTGTCGGGTCAGAGAACATCCACACATCAGCTCGCGTTCCAGGCATAAAGCCAGATCCAGACACCATCGCCGTCTCGTTGCGGACTAGCTTGAGCAGTGCCCCACTATCTGCTGGTTCGACTCCTCCCTCCGAAGAATTTAAGTTGACCGCCATTGACCAACCATCACCCTCGACCACTGCAAGCTTTTGATCAATTAAGGGAGTGATAGTGACGGGGATTGGCTCTCCCCCTGAGGTTGCGATTGCCTGCCCAGGACGCATTGTTGGAATCACACCTTCAATTCGGTTCGCCTCTGGAGCCGGCACACCTTGCGCTACGTTGACGGTCATCTCCACAACAACCTGATTGCCGGCGCCATCGACCGACACAAGCTGCAGTACTTGCTTGCCGATGGGAATCGGAGACTCATTCGGCCTCGTTGCAAATCCTGCTGAACCATCAAAAGAACCATCCGCCGCGACTGGAATACGGGCTAACTCTTTCGCATTCCTCCCATTCATCGGCAAGAAAACCTGCACTGTGGCGGCCGGCCTAAATCCGGTGCCAGAGAAGCTCGCGAAAGAACCTTTCTTCACATCAATTTGAGTAGAACCGTCTGATTCTCTCGAAATCTCTCCCTGCTCCTCCAGCACTGTTACACCGAGCCGAAGATTCCCTGCGCTCATGTCCAATTTGTTGGACGTCGGAACTTCGGTGGTAAATGCAGTTGAGCGACCACCCAAAAGGATCGTTGGAGCCTTAGGTGGAACAGGAAGCACGCCCCCTCGCAGCACCGGACCATCTTGAGGCTCAATTCGTTGTACTGGAGGGTTCACAGTTCCGGTATTGCTCGGGGGAGGAACCTGCAATTCCGGCAATTGGGCCTGCCCTGCAGGACTAGGTGAAGGAGACCCAGATGGGGAGGCTGGAGTGACTCCCCCAGACCCTGCGCACACCGTCCCTTCAGACACGACGGATGTAGACGATGAAGTGGCCGATGAGGATCCGACACTATTTCTCTTCGTTACTCTTACCTTTAACGTTGACCCGACTAGATTTTCAGGAACGCAAAGGGTTGAGGACGTCCCCCCTGATACATCGGTATCAACCCCACTTGAAGTGGATATCCACTGGTACGAGGTCTCGAGAATCTCCGCTCCGCCAGTGTTCCAAGTTCCCTCATCGATGGTCAGAGTTGTACCAGCGGCGGGTGACCCAAACACTGTTGGAACTCCTGAATTCACCGGCGAGGTTGCAGCAGCAAGGATTGAAAAGGATCTAGTGACCGACGAAGCTGCCACGTACTCGGTCCCTGAAATCGTCCCACCTGCTGCATCCGCTGTGATCGTGCAGACACCGGTCGCCGCTTTCGTCACTGTCGTGCCTGAAACGGTGCATTTGGAGGTCGTCGCAGAAGAAAAGGTAACCGTTTGCCCAGAAGACGAGCTTGCGGTCAGCTCGAAAGTTGAACCCGCTCCAATTTGATCGCCAGGATTTGCAAACGTAATCACCTGACCAGTACCAACCGTTACGCTCGTGGGATCGATGTAGAAATCGGTCCCAAGGGCATAGCCACCGGTGTTGTCATATGCTCCGTCTACAAACCTGAATCGATACTTTCCTGTTTCAGGCACCGATCCAGAGGCCGTTGTCCAATTGGCAACTTTTCCCCTCCGGTGGAGGATCAACGTATGAGTATCAAGAGGATCAGTGGAATTCTCAGCCTTTCCCCCCCCGTAATCGTACGAACCGCTTCCAGGCGCTGTCTCGCTCACCTTTACCAAGAAGGCATAAACCTCATAGTTGTCAGAAGCTCTAGCCGCGTAATCAAATGAAAGTGCTTGTCCCGCGATTGCGTCAAAATCGTTAGTCCACACCTCCGGACCGAACACTGCACAATAAGTCGTTATGCCCCCGAAAGTATTCCCGCCGTTGCAATTTCCATTAGACCTCAGATACATCACCCCTGAACGTGACTCGGACAGGGAATCGGTGAAAGAAGTAGAAGCTGTCGAGTCAAATGAGAAAGATCCAAAGCCGCGTTCATCGCTCTCGCGACTCGTCCCCGTAGTTACGTCAGAAAAATACTGATACGTTCCGCCGCGAGAATCGGTTCCTGTGATTGTGTAGGGCGCAGATGAGCCACCAATCGTGATCGGTTTACGCTGCGTCCGACTAGCTAGATCACCCAACACCACATGGGCATCGCTAGGCGCCTCGAAGGATAGGGACAAAGCTGACGCTTGAGCTTGGCTTCCCACACCAATCGGAGCCAGGAAACCGACCAGGAGGAAAGCCACGGCGATCCTCGCAATGTTCCTCAGCATAAAAAAATTTATTCCCGTCAACAGCCGTATCATTCGTGTAACCGTCGCAATCAGGGCAAGCCTTCACCCGCAAGCGAAAACCTCCTGGATGCTCCAATACTTTTTCAGTGTATGAATCCCAGGATGTAATAACTACCTGAAACCAATAATCGCCAAAAATTGACCCCCTAGCATGACACTTTCGTGACTGATCCGAGGGTTTCGCGGAGGGCCCTGAAAATTCAAATCATGGCGAGGGTGAATAGATGAAGGCTATTCATTGGATAAGTGAAGAGCTTCAACTTTCTGATCCGTAGTCAGATGTCGCGCTAATTGCTTGGCGGTACCGGTGGGATTTGAACCCACGGTGGACTTTCACCCACACAACTTTTCGAGAGTTGCACCTTCGGCCGCTCGGACACGGTACCGCCCGCTAGTTTACACAGACACCACCTGTGCCTTCAGCCCCTGTCAGTGAGGAGCTTTAGGCTCGTACCATGGCAAAGACCGAGGCTCCCTACCGTTGTGATGAGTGCGGGTGGACAACACTCAAGTGGGTTGGCCGGTGTGGTGAATGCCAGACCTGGGGCACTGTGGTCGAAGTTGGAGCCCCCACAAGCGCTTCACGACAAGCAGTTGCGATCACCCCCAGTGCTGAACGAGTTGCGAAACCCATCACTGAGCACACAGGGAGTGAGAGCGGACACGTCGGAACCGGTGTGGGAGAGTTTGACCGCGTCCTAGGCGGCGGAATTGTCCCGGGTGCGGTGATCTTGCTCTCCGGAGAGCCGGGGGTGGGTAAATCAACCTTGCTTCTTGATGTCGCCGCTAAGGCTGCCCAGGGTGGAAAGAAGGTGCTCTATGTGAGCGCTGAAGAATCCGCCGGTCAGGTCTACCTCAGGGCATCCAGAACCAACGGGCTCGACGATAACCTGTTCCTCGCAAACGAAACAGACCTCGGGGGAGTCCTTGGGCATATTGACCAGGTGCGTCCTGATTTACTCATCGTGGACTCCGTCCAGACCGTGTCATCCGGAGTTTTGGACAGCTCCGCAGGTGGGGTTGCCCAGGTTCGTGAGGTTGCTGCCACACTCACCCGCGTGGCCAAGGACTCGAATTTGCCCATCATCTTGGTCGGTCACGTCACGAAGGATGGCCAGGTAGCGGGCCCT
>Ga0209138_1002627_pt1 | contig 13630 bp, 10 predicted proteins | sample SaaInl3SG_22_DNA_FD_184645 | JGI IMG/M metagenome (GOLD analysis project Ga0209138, IMG submission 184645) | Marine microbial communities from expanding oxygen minimum zones in the Saanich Inlet - ESP_153SG_22_DNA (SPAdes) (version 2) | ecosystem: Environmental > Aquatic > Marine > Intertidal...
GCTAAGTGTCCATTACCAGGGTACGCTGAAACTCTTCAAGCGAAATAATGTGACGCGCGATGAACTGACGCCCGATATCCTGCAAAGTAAGGAAACCCTCGCTTTTTGCGAGCCTCATCAGGTCCCCGGTTTGCATGTTCTTTAGGATACCTTCTTCCATTTTCGGTGAGACACGTAACACCTCGTAGATACCCTGCCGCCCTTTGTACCCAGTCCCACCACAGACCCTGCAACCAAAGCCTTTCATGGGTTTCACTTTCTCAATCTGCTCAGGGGTAAACCCAACGCGTGCAAGCGCCTCAGGTGTCGCCGCTGGGTCTGGCTCGAGACAATTCTGGCACGATTTTCTGGCCAAACGCTGAGCGACTACCAACGACAAAGCCGAGGCCACCATGAAATTAGGCACACCCATATTCAGCAGCCGGTTGATAGTCGAAATCGCGTCATTGGTGTGGAGCGTGGATAACAGCAGGTGACCTGTTAGGGCCGCTTTGACCGCGATCTCTACGGTCTCGGTGTCCCGAATCTCACCAACCAGGATCACCTCTGGATCCTGGCGCAAGAAAGAGCGAAGAATATTTCCGAAAGACAAACCCACCCGCTCGTTCGCCTGAACCTGACCGGCGCCCTCGAGGTAGTACTCGATCGGATCCTCTGCGGTCATGATATTGAGCTCGGGTTTATTGATGTACTGGAGCGCGCCGTAGAGAGTCGTCGTTTTACCCGACCCCGTCGGGCCAGTAACGAGTACCATTCCCTGTGGCGCAGTAATCGCCTGCAGGATTTTTTGGTAATCATTGGCGTCAAACCCAAGTTTATCCAGCGACAACGCCGGGTCACCCGCCAAGATACGCATCACGATCCGTTCACCGTACTTCGTCGGGACCGTGTTAAATCGCAAGTCGATGTCCTCGCCACGAGGACCCACCACGGTAATCGCACCGTCCTGGGCGATCCGCTTTTCTGCAATGTCACAATTCGCCATAATTTTAAAGCGTGTGACAACCGCGCCGTAATTTTTAAACAGGTACTCGGTGTACTCGTCGTGAACCTTCAAGACCCCATCACGGCGCATCCGGATTCGCGCAAAATCTCGGAACCCTTCAATATGGATATCGGATGTTCCGGTTTCGATTGAAGTCAGCAAAATGTCGTTACAGAAGTCTGTGACTAGCGAGTCATCGCCGGCGTTCCATTTTTTTTCTCGCCGCACCTTTGCCTGAATCGTTTGCTCTGGTGCCGCTTGTTGGTCCAGCGCATCACGTGCAATTCGAGACCCTCGTAGCTGCTTAAACGCGGATGGCGCGATCAATGAGAATTCGACGTTGAGACCAGCCACCCCCTTGATTTGCGCCTTAAGACCTGACGACAGCGGTGTCACACTCCCGACTTTCAAAAAACGCCCATCTGCACCAAGCGGCATAAACTGATGCGAGTCCACCAAATTCTTCGGTACCCGCTTGAATAAATCAGGAGACAATTGTTCAGGCGAGACCGACGCCTCAGTCATCTGATAAGCGCGGCACAGAATCTTTACAATCCAACCCTCGCGCTCTGGGTCTTCGTTGATGTATTCGTTAAGCAAATCCGCAGCGTCAGCGGGCGCCATCTCCAGGTAACGCGTTCCCCAATCACCACTTAATTTCCCGGCAGTTGAAAGGACTTTCAGAACTTTAGCCGCAACCTCAGACGGATAAGCGCTCACGCATTAACTCCGTCGCTCGAAGAGCCCAGCACCTTTCGGTGCATCCAAGGTAATCATCTGATATTCGCCCGTTTTCGACACAAGGAACAACCCACCTTTGAAGACAGCAGCAACGAACACTTCAGCCGCGATCTGACCCCCCTGACTCAAACGAACAAGATTTGATGTGCCAGGCACGATATCCACAGACAGACCGTCTTTTCGTGCCTCAATCAATTGCCTTGAGGAGATTTGAGCCAGCGCCATTTGTCGTGTCAACGGTGCGTCTGTTGCCGCGTTCACCGCGCAACGGTGTTGGCTACCATCTTTTGCGACACCAATTAGTTCTTCTTTCTCAAATAGAGCGCATAAAGATTCAGCAGCAGCCTGATTTTCGATATAAAACTCGACCTGACTTCCCTTTTGGAGTCTTGATTGACCCGATAACTCACGCAATGCAAGTTCAAGCTCAGTACCACGTATTTCTTCGATCTTTGGACTGAAAATTGTCTCAATCACATAACCAGATGTATTCATGACTGCGTTAGTGATCGACAGCCCTTTCAGACTTACCAAACGATCCTCGACCAATTTCGATGGCTCAGACGAAGCCACTCCAGCCATCAAAAGCGTCATGAGCACGATCAGTGGACGGCAATTCAACATCATTAATCTCCTGAATATGGGTAGGAAAAAACAAGCTGGATTTTTTCTGCATTCGAATCCGGCCCAAGGTATTTAATATTCTCACTGAGTAGGACAATGGCTGGAATATCACGAACCAGCGATTGCCTTGCCAAAAAATACGACTCAGAGTTTCCCTCGAGCTCAAGGATTACGCCATCAACACCAACAGTTCCAAAACTTGGATCCAAACGCGCAATCTCATCAATTTTTATCGCGTCCTTGGCCAACTCAAACGGATTCCCCAAAAAACCCGAGTAAACCTGCGAAAATTGTTGCCCTGATCCTTTTTTTGGCGCTGGAGCAGCCTTGGCGTTCGCCTTCTCGTTACCATTGTTTGGCTGCTCAGGCTCACTGTTACACGGGTCTAGGGCACCTTTAGGCTTAAGCCGACCAATACACAACGTTGTAATTCGTCCGCCAGAAGATTCGAGCTCGAATAAAAACTCGCTAATACGCGCTCTAAAAAATTCGCGCGATGAAAAGAGTTCTGTTTTACTTTTCAACTCCGTTTCGACTGTCTGCAACTGTACTTTGAGTTGTTTCAACTGATTCTGAAATCCAGGAATTTGCCGTCGTGCCTGCTCACCCTGTTTTCGTTCGTTGATAAACCGCTTGGTTTCAGGCTCCAAGAAGAAAAGGTTTCCATAAACAGAACCACCAATGACACTAAACAACAGCAGGACGCGCATCGTTAAGCCAAGCGCGTATCCCCCGCGCGTTTCTCGTTTATAAACTGACTTGGTTGAACGTGCGTTTAGGCGCTCGAAGAAACCCTGCTTACCTGCCACCCGACGAAGAAAACGCGGCCCTTGATCCATGAATAGATCTGAAGCAATTTGTTCTTCCGATTCAGCACTTGTCTGCGATGAAAGGGGCTCCGGGAGTTCATCGACGGATCGCCCGGGTGGGAGACTCGGAATCGATGGATCGTCATGCCGACGTCTTAAAGACTCAAGAAGTTCAAGCGCGCGTGAACTTAAATGGACATCCTGGTTCATTGGTTCTGCCCCGCTCGTCCGTATAATTCAAATCGAAAACCCGGCCCAGTCCCAGAACTTTTATAAGTTGCACGCAATTTGGGAGACACCATCAACTTTTCACGAATGAGATTGTCAGTAAACACTGTAACGAGATCAGCTGATTGTGCAACGCCCTGGATCGATAACGAGCCATCACGATCAAGGTTGAATTCAGATAACGCAATTCCGGGTGGAACCGTTGATGGGAATACGTCAAAAAATTCATAGCGCGTATTTTGGCTCGCCACATCAAAGAGTGTCGATGACTGGGTTTTAATGGCATTAATCTTAGCATTCAGACCATTCACTTGATTCTTCAAATTGCTCGCCTGACCCACAAATGAGTCACTATCACCAAGAGCTCGTTCTGCAGACAAGTATTTGGGCCCCGTAATCAGCGCGGTGTAGGCAAACCCAACCATCAACGCCAAGCCCAAGAACAAACCAAACGCCGTATTACTGGCTCGTAATCGTCGATTGGCAACCAGCTTCCCATGGAAAGGATGCAAAGACAGATGACTAAACACCTCTCCAAATGCTGGCTTATAGAGATCAACGTCTAGCATTTGATGCGCAGTTCCGACACTCGGTGCTAGAAGGCTTTCTGCCGCAGTTGGAGTTTCACCCTCAACAACGCCCAACGGCTCTCCACCAGACCAAATTTCAATCTCAGGTAAATCAGAATTTGCCTTCAGTAACTGCGCTGTTTTCTCAGGATTGGAGAGACCCGTGATCAAAACAACCTTGCGGAAAGGCAAGAACTTCCCTTCTTGCACCAGGAACTGACAGCTCTGCCCAACAGCATTCCCAATTCGAGCTCCAACTTCGGCCCAGAAATCTCCGGTTGGATGGTCCACGGTATCCAACTGCCTGAGGAGTACCTGATCAAATTCATTAAATTCAAATGTTGTTGAGTCAATTTGATTGGGCGCAATCCCGATTACTCTGCCGCCACTCTCAGATAGATAAATGAGCCCCATGCTGGAGCGTCGATCTGAACGACTCATCAATCGATAAACTGAGTTCACCAGGGCCAGTGGCTCTGGATCAATCAAAACTGGCTTCAAATCAGCTTCAAGTGCGACATCACACATGTGCGTCAACGATTCTCGAGGACAGACACCAACGAGGAGCGTCATTGTGTCCTCTGCTTCATCTGACCTCAAACGTTTAAAGGTGATATAAGGCGCATCCATGTCACCAATCTCTGGGGCATGCTCTTTCCAGAATTCAGGTTCTTTGGATTCGACTGCGAGCTCTTTCTCAGTCATATAAAACATACTGAAGACGCGGATGATCATCTCGCGATGCATTGCGCAAATCATTACATCACGCCCAGCGAGACCAAAATTTTCGACAACATGTTCTAGCAACTCTTGGATTCGGACGAGATCAGGCGCAAGGTCTGCAAGATCAACCGGTCGCTCAAAGTCTTGCCTGGCAATGAAGCGAACCTGCGTCACTCGCTTTTTGGTAAAAATTTCAGAGACAGTAAACCCTGAGGATTCGAGGTGCAAAACGACCGGCGAACCGTCAGTCCCAGAGAATCCCCGAAACATCCGGGCGAGAACAAGAGAAATAGCGCTCATGAATTATTGGGTTCTACCGGCAATATCTTGCCTCCTATGGTAACAAAAAAGACAATAGAAAGAAGAATCTTCTTGGGAATGTCGAAAACGTGTCTTTTAGCCCCGAATTAGCACTCATTGCGATTGGCACGATTATGGGCGCTGCATTGGGCTCCTTCGCGGCAGCGGCGGGTATTCGAACTACAAATGAGAAATCAATTGTGTCGGCACCATCATCATGCGATTTCTGCGGCACTCCACTGAAACTAACTGACCTGATCCCAGTTGTTTCATACCTCATCAGTCGCGGTCGCTGCCAATATTGTGATCATCCGCTGACCCCAACATACGTTGTAACTGAACTGTTTTTCGCATGCCTCGGCGGAAGCTTCGTTGCTTATGCGGGCTTCACTCTAACAACATTTATACTGCTGATAGCAATTGTCCTGCTCACAATTTGCACCATCAGTGATTTGAGGGCAATGCTCCTCCCGCTGCCCGCCATGATCACCGTCGGGATTCTTGGATTTGTGTATCAAGCCCTCGAAACTGGTGGATCTGGATTCATTGATGCGGCAATTTCAACCGCTACTGCAATCTCGGTCATCGCAATCCCGGGCGTTTTGTATTGGATCATCAGAAAGACCCAAGGTTTTGGCGAAGGTGATTATTGGCTCATGGGTGCGATTGGCCCATGGATGGTTTGGATTGAGGCGATTGTATTGTTCTATTTAGCAACCGTTTTGTGTCTCACAGCCGCGATCATTGAAGCACTTTGGCAAAAAAAACCGCTCGAATTGTTAGAGCAAAAACCGCTCGGCTCATTTATTTCTGGACTCGCGGTTATCTATTTATCGGCAAAATTGTGTAATCTTGAATATTATTTTTATTTGGATTGGTTATGAGCACTGCAAACTTCCAAGCAATTACCGAATATGCTCGACGCATCCAACGAGTTTATGAGCATGCTCGGAGAGCACATCAACTGGATTCTCGCTCTGAGCCTAGCCAACAAAACCAATCCCCTGTCGATCTGAGACAGCCATACATAAGCGAAACGGGACACTAGGAACGATCTATGTTGAGTTTAAAACCACGTCACCAGCTCTCATCTTGCGGCATGGCGTTTTTGCTTGTTGTTTTAACCGGTTGCTCGCAAAACCCGATCAATAAAGAAGATCTCAGGGTCGATAATGCAAGAGAACAGTTTCAGGAACGTCGAGAGCAGACATCCGCCGGTCAGCCGTTGGCTGTCAAGCCTGCCGAGGAAAAGAAAGTTGAACGCGCTGTTCGAGTCCTTCGGATCTTCAAAGGAACTGACGTGACCGAGGCAACAAGCGCAGCATCTGAACAAACAAAAGGGTCAGTCCAATCAACGATCGAGCAGTCACTGAACGCGCTTGCTAAGACCTTGGTCCAGAAGCTAGAAGACGAATCCAACACACAACCAGCACCTGAAGTACCCACTGCTTCAGATGCGGGCTCAACACTCGTCCCGACCAGCGTGGTCGAAGAAGGGTTTGTGTATCTGAATGCCAATCAAGTGATTTTCGAAGAATCCATTCTCTTAAATTCTTTTGCACGCATTCATGAGCAAGGTTTTGCTGAGTCGCATCCATCGTATTTCGCGTTTTCAGGATTGCCTCTTGCAGTGGTTCTCGACCAAATGACCGCTTCCGCATCAGTCAACACCATCATCATGTTGCCGGAGCAGCAAGAGAACTTAGCAATTTCATACGAATTTGAAGGTCCATCAACTGAAGGACTGGATCGGTTACTGACGCAGCAACAGCTTAAAGTGGTTTGGGATCCTGAGAGTAAAAATGCATGGGTCATGACCAATGACGAGTATGGTCAACTCTTAAGTCGAGCGACGACACTCGCTAAAACCAAGTCCTTGAAACGACAATCACTGCGCTCAGGTAATGAGCAACGCGAATTGTCTGAGCTTGCAGCTCGTGTGCAGGACGCTCAACTCGCACTCATCCGCTCGGGCGCTCAATCATTTCCGGTTGTGTTAAGCGATATTGAAGCCACCTTTGCTGGGCTCAGACCAGCAACTAAACTTGAACTGATCGACCACGTCACGAATCTCAGGAAAACGTGGCAAATGTATGAGACCGCTCCTGAGACAATCGCTGAGGCAACGGCACGCGATGCGACATCGATTCAGAGCGACTCGATACTTGAAGGCTCTGCCTCGACTGAGGAAACAACCTGTTTACCTGCAGGCCAATTCGTGAAAACCGTCAAGATCTTCATGGCCTATCAACGACCTGAAGACGTCAAAACAAAGCTCGACGATTTGCGTTCTGTATGGAGCGGTGGAACATCTGATCAAACGGTCACTCAAACAGTTAGCGATGCTCCAACCGGAGAGGCCCCTGAGAATGCGACTGCCGACCCGAACAACACGGCGATAAGTGAAGCATGTGACGCAATCACAACAAGTGAATTGGCATTCGACGACCAAGGCTTAATCGTTACTGGAACAGATGAACGCATTGATCTTATTCTTAACCTGCTCGATGGAATCGATACCGCACGCAAACAGGTTCTGGTCGAAGTCTATTTGGTCCAAGTCAATTCAGATTGGCGCCGCCAAATTGAATTGAGTCTTGATACCCTAACAACAAATGCCGAACTCTCATCCGCATTTGGCGCGACGTTACTCAATCTCACCAGAGGCAGCACCGATGCTGGTACAGAAAACGTTAGTTCATTCAAATTGCAAGGCGCAAACCTGACGAATCTTCTAACATTTATCGAACAAAACGATATAGGACAAACCATCTCAAGCCCCTCGATTTTGGCAGTTGATGGGCAAGAGAGCGCTTCGGTCAAACGAACTAGAATTCTTAAATATGAAAGAGTTGTACCAGGACAACAAATTCCCGGTGAAGGCGGATCTGATAATGTCGTTATTGACCCGACAACTGAATGGGTCGATAAAAATCTTACGTTAGACTTTACAATTACCGATCTAAAAGTCACACCAGCAAATAATAATGTTGAGCTGATATTCTCGTTCACAGAAGATACCATCGATAGTGAAGCGACTTCGCCCGAGCAGACCGCGGAAACTAAAAATGAAATTAATACGCGCATCCTCGCAGCACCTGGAGACGTCGCCGTTCTGGCTGGGCTTTACCGCCAATCAACTTCTGATAATGTGCAAGGAATTCCGGGGCTCACCGGAAACTCAATTGCTGCAGGCCTTTTGGGAGGAGCCATGTCGGCTTCTCAAAATCGCTCCGAGCTTTTAGTATTTATTGCTCCAACAGTGCTTCAACCAGGTGCTGTTAACTAGTGGATGTACTCGATTTTCTCAGACGCGTTCCAGAGATTGCTGACACCATTGCTCGCAACCTGCCAATTACCGGCCAACAGCTGTTGCTCGGTATTGGGGGATTTTTCGTATTATTGATCCTTTTAGTTTTACTGATCCTCCTGAAACGCTTGAGGCACCAACGCGGTTCGAAGGGACCAAAACACGTTGAAGAGGGCGGTACACTTTTGGCGCGCCAGCTCGAAGAACTTGCACTCGAAGCCGAAGCCCTAGAAGAGCTCTATAACAAGGGCTATATTTCGAGTGAATTGTTCTTAGAAGAGGCAATCGGACTCAAAAAGTATTCCGAGGCGTTACAGCAGTATTTGCATCGGCGTCAGTAATTGAGTTGGAATCTTACTTCGAATCGAGCGAACGTGGCTCAAAATCCGTCACTCGTGCGCGGTCGTGATACAGCCGTTTGATCTGCTCAGGCGCATTTGATTTTGACAGCCTATCTTCAGCAACTAAAAGCTTCGCCTGATCACGCTGATCGACCGCGTCAAAACACGCTTCTACGATTTCACCCCACTCGATACCAACTTGTAGAACGGTAAAGATCTCCACAGGTTCCGTCTTACCAACAACAATGACCCGATCAAGAGGCACCAACAACCCAAAACCATCAAACTGGTCACGGCCCATCGCCTCAACGACAGGTAAACTGATGATGACATCAACGCCATATTTCTTAGTCACGCCTTCAAGGCGCGCTGCAAGATTCACCGGATCGCCGACACACGAATAATCAAAGCGCAAATCAGATCCCAAGTTACCAACAGTACACACGCCTTTGTTGATCCCGATACCAACTTTTAAATCAGGAGCCGTTGGGTCTTCCTCTTTGAGTAGTCGATTGACTTCGGCACATGAATTCACCATGGCGAGTGCGGCCTGACAGGCATGCAGCGCATCATCAGGATCGTCAAGGGGCGCATTCCAAAACGCCATAATCGCGTCCCCCATGTACTTATCGACCGTACCACCAAGATTTTGGATGTCATAAGTCAGGGGTGTTAACAAACGATTGAGCAGCGATGCCAATCGCTCAGGACTATCTTTAAAGTACTCAGAAATGGTCGTAAATCCACGAATATCTGCAAATAAGATCGACAAGTTGCGCGATTCACCGCCCAATGACAATCGGTCTGGTTCATCAGCAATCTGCTTGACGACATCAGGTGATAGATAAGTTGAAAAAGCTCCTGTAATGAATCGCTTCTGTGACTCTTCAACCACAATTCGATAGCCAAGTGCGGTGAAAAACGTGGCTGCGATCAGAACATTCATCCACAACCAATCCATTAAGATCAGCGAGCTGACATAGGTCATCCACGCACCATAGGACACAGCGCCCGCGACCACAAAAAAACCGAAGAGAGCGAAGATAGGTGGCAACCAGAACACTAATAAAGGCGCAACCAAGGCGGCGGCGGCTCCAATCAACACCGACCAAACCATGGAGTCCACGGTGTTTTCTATGTAAGTTTCAGATGCGATTTGTTCAAGCAAATTCACATGAACCAGAGGCCCTGGGACGTTCGCAGCATTAATCATCGAGTGGATGTCGCCGAGCGCGGCAGCCGATGCACCGACTATCAGGATACGCCCAGTAATTTGATCCGCGTAGTCTCCTGAAACTGCATCGCTGAAGCTGAGCGTACGCGATTCAAAATACTCCTCGGTCTGAGAAGCCAATCGAATGCTTCCATCGCTTGCCGTCGGAATGATGAGTGCTCCAACCTTGATTTGCTCAATGGCTGCAAATCCGTCATGCTCGGACGCCTTGACCGCTATGGTCGTTGCGCCCTGAACCTGCGCGAGTGTTGCCAATGCAAGAGACGGGTACAAACGATCGTTTGACCGCACCAACGCAGGAATCGATCGAACTACCTTATCGATTCCAGTAATCATAGACACATGACCAAGCGCTGCGCTGGTAGCTAGCTCATCAATCGGACCCGTCAATTCACCCGATGGAATCGGCGCACCTGACACCGGACCAATTTCCGCAATCGCAAATGAGCTATACTCAAAACTCGATGGTTGTCCCGTTGCCGCCATTGCGATCACAGATGGTGTCTGACTCAACACGTCACCGAAGAACTCATCAAAATTGTGATAACCGTAGCCATTGACCACTTGTTCTTCAAAATTTGGCAAGTCACCAATTGCAGCAAACCGCTCTTTTAATTGATGTGGCGACGATCGATCGGCCTCGGCAAATAAAATATCCAATGCCACCACTGAAGCGCCTTGTTCATACAGAGCGATTAGTGACGACCCCAGAACATCACGATCCCATGGCCATTGCCCAAACTCATCAAGTGATTTTTCGTCGATTGCAATAAAGAGCGGTTCAATCCCCTCCACTTGCTTTTCCAAAGAAATCGGTCGCATTTGTTGATAGGCATCCAAGCTCAAATCAGTGAGTCGATTAACCCACTGGGTTGGGTAGAAAACTCGTAAGAAAACCAAAACACCCAAAACAAAAAAAACAAGCCCAAAAGGCGTCAACTTTTTGATCATAACGCTTTATGTTTCTTCCTATAGCGTTTCTGAACATTCGGGTCTTTTTCCAACACGTTAAGACGCTCGCGCTGCATAAGATAATCCCATTTCAATTTTAAGATCTCAGCGCGTAAGGAATCATCATCGATCGAGCTCAATTTTTTCTCGAACGCAAAAAATTCAGTTTCCAGTATGTAGATCTCGTCAACTGATAAAAAGAGTTCGCCGTCGGATTTAATTGTGGCCACAAGTGGATTCGCCTAGTTTAGTTTTGTGAATTAACTGAGGAGAGATTTACTGGCGTACAGCCTCAGCTTTCGAATGATACTATCAGATCAGTTTGCGATTTTCCGCCTGACGAAATCTCTTATATTCGGCGGTGCAAAAAATTGGGGTACTTGATTTGGTAATGACCATCGAGGAACTCGTCCGAGCATTGCCTCAACAGAAATTAGAGTATCGTCATAATGATTCAAAGGGCTATCGTAGGGAGCGTCGGCAATCCCATTTTTTCCATCGATGACTTTAGCCGTATGGTATTTTGATATGATATCTAGAGACTGATTAGCGGTATCACGGATTGTCACATGTCCATAACAACAACAGGTATATGTGCGGTCTAACTGCTTTAGAACTTCCGCATAGTGAGCGGTTCCTCGGATAGCAATCACAGCATGCGGTGTAATCACTAATCGTTTCGACTTTACCGACGGATCAAACACTGAATGCACCGCACCCGAAATTAAGCGAAGTATTTCGACGCCGAACTTGTCATCGTGTTGCAACTCGATATCCGAATCAGGCGAGACCAGAAAGGCACTCTTTCCAACTCGGATCAACCCAGGCGAATGCTGTCGTGTGTGTGCTCGAAACGTAAATTTACCAGTTCGTGAAAATTTAACATCCCCTTTTACTATTACTGCCGGCGAAGCCTTATCACGCGCACCCGCCTCAAATGCAAAAAGCCCAGCAATCCAAACGAACAAGTCGCGACGCTCCATTCTGCTCCCTATTACTTTGTTAATTCGATGGTATTAAGATGGCATATGCGCGAGCCGAAGAAAACTTTAAAAACAACAATGTTTCAGAGAGTTAGTGAAAAAATACAGCATCGACCATAGACTACTATTGTGAAAATATTTACGGCCAGAATCGTTGTCGCAATGTGCGTCATTCTTACAACCCAAAAAGCGGCGTGCGACTCGTCTCGGCCCGTCATTGGTGTACTTGCAGCGACCAATGGAGTTATAAGCGCAAGAGATTCAACCAAACCCTACCCAAAAACTCGCGTACTGACTAATGGATCGAAAATCTTGTTCAAGGACGAACTCACCACAGGAAGGGGCGTCAAAGCTCAAATTATTCTAAAAGATAACTCCACGTTTGCTCTGGGCGGTGAAGCGAAGTTTGTTTTAGATGAGTTTGTCTATAATCCCAAACAGTCAAACAACCATGTCGGGGTTACTGTCGCCAAGGGTGCCTTTAAATTCGTTTCAGGAAAAATCGCAAAAAAAAATAATGAGGCAATGAAAGTCAAAGCTGGCAACGCGATCATCGCTGTCCGCGGGACTGAAGTGCTGGGTAATGTAAGCACAGAGGGTAACAGTCTGTACTTATTATCCGGCGCAATTGATGTGCAATCACTCTCTATGGATTGCACAGCGGCTCAATCAATATCAAATCCTTTCCCAATAGAAGCTGACGGATCTCTTTCAACGATGTCTCTAATGAGAGCGAACGCGCCTGGCGATTGTCTCCGAACGATCAGTCGACCTGGATTAATGGTCACGTCGAATTCAGCTGGTCTAATTTCGGAGCCTTTCAGAGCCGACCCCACTGCAATCGACAATCTGCTCGATTCCGTCACGATTCGGGAAGAGACTAACGACCCACAGAGTGCTTCTGAAAGCGAAGACCCTCAGAACGACACCACTCAGGACGACACCACTCGAGACCAGTCGACAGAGACTAATTCCTTGGCTCAAGAAGAAGCTGAGCCAGTTGATAAAGCAAGTGACTCTGCAACCTCAAGCACTCGCAGCCAAGACTCTGCCGCTCCTAGTGAAAGCCAATCATCTTCGCTGGCTACGAATGATGGTCAATCAATCCAGATTTCAGCAGACAATCAGGTGATTGACGATGGCGCCGAGGGAACATCAGAAGCTGAAATAACTGAGTACGGTAGCCGATTTGATTTATTACTACTTGAGTCGATTGGAACAACCGAGGAGACGCAAACATCTGAACTACCAGAGTTAACTCCTGGGACACAAGCTCTATCTCCAAATCTCGCATCTGTAATAGGAGAGGTACAGGAATCGAACGAAGATGATAGCAATGTTGAGAACAATGACCTCACGTTAACAACCGAAGTAAACATCCCCATAACTGAGATGAACTCCGATCTAGAAACGGCTGTTGATAGCTCAGCCGTTTTTCGGACCATCGCAGAAGTACAGAATAACGACGAACTTGAGGAGCTCTCGGAAGAAGTAATTAATTCATATGCTCTTACGCTACCAGCGACATCGCCCTATATCGATACAGCATCGAATGATTCATTTAACTCGCAGGAAGGCTCTGCATCCGTTCCTGCATCGCCGATACCGACAGTATTCAATATTAATGGATCAGCTGCAGACACTAGTGTTGCCGGCTTTGACCAATCGCTCTCCGGAAACTTCGGTTCGCTATTCGTCAACTCATTAAGCGGGGCGTTTGCTTACTTCCCAAACGATGGCGTTATCAATCAACTCAATAGCTCTGACGGACAACAAACAGATCAGTTCGTTTTTACTGCAACAAATGGAATATCGACGGATAGTCAAGTTCT
>Ga0209138_1002632_pt1 | contig 13615 bp, 10 predicted proteins | sample SaaInl3SG_22_DNA_FD_184645 | JGI IMG/M metagenome (GOLD analysis project Ga0209138, IMG submission 184645) | Marine microbial communities from expanding oxygen minimum zones in the Saanich Inlet - ESP_153SG_22_DNA (SPAdes) (version 2) | ecosystem: Environmental > Aquatic > Marine > Intertidal...
CAGCAGCTGAATTAATTCTTAAACCAGTCGAAAGGCGTTCCATTGATACCGCCATATCACGTTGATTTCTAGACAACGCATTAGAGATAGCAGTAGCACTTGGATTAGTTGCAATTTTCATTATAACAATTACCTAACCAGAATCAGACTGAATAGCGTGCCGTCAAAAAACCGTCAAAGCAGCTTTATAGCAGCCTACTTCTCTCTAACCTTGCATAAATTGCGTCAAAAATTCAAGCCCTAAATTAGATAACCACTTTTAATAAAAGAAGAAGTCTGCAATTTATTATGCATGTTCCGTCTTTGTATTTCAGCGCGAAAAAGTTTCTATTATTACCTCAGCAGGAGAGCTATATCTGTCTGACACGCTGCTTGCCCAGCCGCCTAGCTTATCTTGTTATGTTAACGACGTTGTCGCCATGCTCAGCTTCTAATACTTCAAGAACACAGGCAAGAATTTTACGACTTGTATCGTGGACTGCCTTGAAGCCTTTTGAGCTGATTAGTCCTGCTGCGCCGTACAACTGCATGGATGCGCTTATCACTGTCGACCCTCCCGACCAACCACCGATTGCTGCTACGTGAGATTTGTTAGCGTCAACAGAGTCTGACAGCGCCTTTAGCGTACGCCGTAAAAAGTGAGCAATGAGTGTTTTATTACCTGTCGCTGAACGCACCTTATTGCTGATATTTTTGGACGTATTGCTTTCTGTGGTGGCGCGGCAGTGCTTTATAGCTTCTGGCAAGTATTGCCGTAAATACTCTTTACCAAAAATTATTGGCACTACTCGGCGGCGTTGCTCTAAGTTAACTTTAACGTCTTGGCTTTTGCCTATAGCGACCTGTGGTATTTCTGCGCCCAAGTCTGCTGTTACTTCTTCAGAATTTAGCCGCGTTATCTCGCTAACCATCGCCCCGCTCTGATCCATAAATACAATGGCAGCACTAACTTCAGGCGTTTTTGTATCTGCTAAACAGGTTGTTACAAGGCTGACTAGTTCTGCATCGCTCAGTACAGTTTTCGGTTTTGGTGGGTCAGCTTTTATACGCTTACTGGTGAGCGTTAGTAGCCAACCAAGCCTGTATCTGTCACTGGCGAGCCTCAGGGCTGCAAGAGTTTCGCGCTATTCACGCCTGATGCTTTGCACTTTGATTCCTCGCTCGCGTCGATCAGCCCAATAACGGTCCAACCCATCATGAATGACATCGAGTAGGTTAGGTGTGCTCAGGCTTTGCTCGACTATTTAGGCAAAGACGTTTTCCCAACGTCGCTGCTTGCGCGGTGGAGCTGTTGCAGCCTTCTCTATTTCTGTTTCTGTAAAGGCGTTAGAACCGCTGTTCTCCATCAGTTTCAGCTGCAAATCAAACTCGTCATTAGCTGCCGCGTAGGCGCGATGAAGCTCAGCATCTGTGTACTGACCCAGTTTGAGCCTGAGCGGATGGGTAAACCTAGGTCTGCCGAGATGCTTCAGACGAGAAGGCCAAGAGCGTTCGTAGAAGGCTATTTTTGAGTGATCTAACGTAGCGTGGATAATTGTTTGGCATGCTTTTCAACCCGATTCCGTAACGATTTACGTAACCATGGGTCTGTTATATGGCAATAAGCCTTATATAACACGCATTTAAACATAGGAGATGGTGCCCAGAAGAGGACTTGAACCTCCACGCCCTTTCGAGCACTAGCACCTGAAGCTAGCGTGTCTACCAATTCCACCACCTGGGCAATTCGGCCTTGTTGAGATGCAGATGGGGAGGCATCGTCGACCGGAGCGCAACTTTAACGAGCGGCCCGATTGCTGTCAATCCCCGTCGGCGCTAGGTTCTGGCGCTAACTGCAATGAATTGCGCTCAATCGATGTGGCAGCACTGTCACAGACACGCCTTGGCTCGAGGTGTATACTGACTGCTCATTCATTGTAGAAATTATTTAATGCCAAAATCTATCAAGACCGGCGCAAGCCCCAGCACGCCCCGCAGCAAAAAATCTTCCCCTCGCAAGCAATCTGCCAAAGACCCCTTCGCCTCTCGAGAAGCTGAGAACTACGAAAACCCGATTCCTAGCCGTGAATTTATCCTCGAGCACCTCGAAGAAGCAGGCGAGCCGCTTGGACATGCCGAGATGTGCGAGCGCCTAAAGCTAGTCTCGGACGAGCAGATCGAAGCGCTACGCAGGCGACTGATCGCGATGAGCCGCGACGGGCAGATCATTAGCAATCGCCGCGGAATGTATGGCCTTGCGTCGAGCATGGAGCTGATCAAGGGTCGCATTCAGGGCAACAAAGACGGGTTTGGGTTCTTCATTCCAGAAGACGGTTCTGAGGACCTGTTTCTGGGTGCGCGCGAGATGGAGACGCTGTTCGATGGCGATAAGGTGCTGGCGCGGGTGTCAGGTGTCGATAATCGGGGCCGCAAAGAAGGCACGATTGTCGAGGTTTTGCAGCGCCGCTTCACGCAGATCGTAGGCCGCTATTATCACGAGCAGGGCTTTGGGGTGGTGGTGCCAGACAGCAAGCGCATCTCGCACGAAATACTGATTCCGGACCAGAGTGCGGGTAACGCCAAAGATGGCGACTTTGTAGTGGCGGAGATCGTGGAATACCCGACGCGGCGCCGGAAGGCGATCGCGCGCATTGCCGAGGTGCTGGGCGACAGCAGCACGCCAGGTTTGGAAATCGACGTAGCACTGCGCAGCCACGACATACCGAACGAATGGCCTAAGGCGGTCGAGAAGCAGGTTCGAGGCTTTGTTGAAGAGGTAGTTGAGGCCGACCTCGTAGGCCGCAAGGACATGCGGGATATCCCGTTTGTCACGATCGATGGCGAAGACGCGAAAGACTTTGACGACGCAGTTTATGCGCACGAGCACAAGCGCGGCAACTGGACGCTGTATGTGGCGATCGCGGACGTGTCGCATTATGTTCAGCCCAAGAGCGCGCTCGATGAAGAGGCGATTAATCGCGCAACGTCGGTGTATTTTCCGGGGCATGTGGTGCCAATGCTGCCCGAAAAGCTGTCTAACGGGCTGTGCTCGCTCAAACCTAAAGTCGATCGGTTGACGATGGTGTGCGAGATGGAAATCTCGGCACTGGGCGAGATGACAAGCTACAAGTTTTACGAGGCGGTCATTCACTCCCACGGCCGGCTGACTTACAACGAGGTTGCCGATATTGTGCAGCCCGCCGAGACGGAGTTGCAGCAGCGGGTTCAGGGCAAACAGAGTAAGCGCTACGCCGAGCTGGTGCCGCATCTAACCAGTCTTTACGGGCTTTTCCATGCGCTGCGCGAGACGCGCGAGGCCAATGGCGCGATGGACTTTGATACAACCGAGACGCGCATTGTCTTCGGCGAGAATCGCAAAATTGCCGAGATCGTGCCGGTTTACCGCAACGACGCCCACAAGCTGATCGAGGAGTGTATGCTGCGCGCGAACGTGGCCGCAGCACTGCTGCTTGAGAGTGCGGAGTTGCCTGCGCTATACCGCGTTCACGAAGGCCCGAATCCGAATAAGCTCGAAAACCTGCGCGAGTTTTTGCGCGAGATGGGGCTACATATGGGCGGTGGGCTCAAGCCTACGCCGCGGGATTATCAGGCGGTGCTCAAGCAAATCGCACATAGGCCAGACCACCATCTGCTGCAAACGATGCTGATTCGCTCGATGATGCAGGCGGTTTATCAGCCCGAGAACGTAGGGCATTTCGGTCTTGGGTACGAAGCGTATACTCACTTCACTTCTCCGATTAGGCGCTACCCAGATCTGCTCGTGCACCGCGGTATTCGTCACCTGATCCGTAATTCCAAGCACAAGTGCGTAGAGAAGCAGCCCGATGCACCGAAGCTGACCAAGGCCAAGATTTACCCTTACAACATGGACGACATGCTGCGCTTCGGCGAACACGCATCGATGGCTGAACGGCGCGCGGATGCCGCAGGTTATAGCGTGGTCGACTGGCTGAAATGCGAATACATGCAAGACAAGATCGGCGACGAATTTGTCGCGACGGTCACCTCGGTGACAAGCTTCGGGCTGTTTGTTGAGCTTAACGATATATTCGTCGAAGGCCTGGTGCATGTGACCGAACTGAGTAACGACTACTACCGCTTCGATCCTATACGCCACTGCCTCGAGGGCGAACGCAGTGGCAAGATTTACCGCCTCGGCGACAGTGTCGAGGTTAAGGTCGTGCGAGTTGATCTCGATGAGAAGAAGATTGACCTGCAGATGCTCGGCGGTGGCGAGCGAGGCAGGGTAGAGCCTAAGTCGAAACGCGGTTCTGCACGCGGCGATGCTAAGTCTTCGGGTAAAGAGAGAGAAGGCAAGGCGGGTAAGGCAAACAAGTCAGAACGAGGCAAGGCTGGAAAACTGGCTTCAAAGCCGGGCGCAGCTGCGAAGTCGGGCGCAGCTGCAAAGCCGCGCGCGAAAGTAGCCGATGGAGCAGCCAAGCCAAAGCGTCGAACCCGAAGTCGGGCGAAGCCTAAAGCCGACTAAGCTTTTGTCAAGTTAATAAAGCATATAGTTTACTATGTAGTAAACGAGTAAAGAAAAAACAATGAGCAAGCAACAAGAGTGGGTCTGGGGTATTCATGCGGTTGGCGAGTTACTAAAACAGCGCGCGCCGCAGGTTATAAAGCTAGTGCTTCTCGCTGGACGCACCGACGAACGGATTAATGAGCTGCGCGCGCTCGCGCTCGAGGCAGGTCTGACAGTCGAAGACGCGGACCGCCGCCAGCTCGACCGGCTTGCCGAGGGTAATCATCAAGGCGCGGCGGCGCTCTGCGACGTAGGCTATGGCGTTAAAAGCGAGAAGCAGCTTGTGGCAGCACTCGACTCGCTCGCCGGCGAATCCCCTGTTAACCCGCCGCTCATACTCGTGCTCGACGGCATAACCGACCCTCATAACTTTGGTGCCTGCCTACGCACGGCGGACGCCGCTGGGGTTGATGCGGTTATCGTGCCTAAAGACAAGTCGGCGCCGCTGAACTCGACAGTACGCAAAGTGGCCTGCGGCGCCGCCGAAGTGGTGCCTGTGTACGCAGTGACCAATCTCGCGCGCTGCCTCGAGTCGCTCAAAGAGCGTGGTATCTGGCTTGCCGGGCTTGCGGGCGAGGGCTCTGTTAGCCTCAGTCAGCAAGACCTGACTGGACCGCTTGCGATTGTTATGGGATCAGAAGGTGAGGGGCTTAGGCGCCTGACCCGGGAAGCCTGCGACTATCTTGTATCGATTCCGATGGCAGGGAGTGTTAGCAGCCTCAATGTCTCGGTGGCCACCGGTGTCTCGTTGTTCGAGGCGGTGCGGCAACGGGCACTCGCCGAACAGGCGAATTGATCTGTAAAGCCCGCGTCCACGCCCGTATGTCATTAATCCGCTTGCATAGTTAGCCGAGGTTCTCTAGAATTCCGGCTCTTTTGTTCGCGGGTCGTCAAAAACCCGTTAACTCCTTGTCTTACCACGCGCTGTCATCGCACAGCCGATGGAAGGCTTAAACCCAAGAGGAGTCTCTATGAGACACTATGAAGTTGTATTTATGGTGCATCCCGACCAATCTGAGCAAGTCTCAGGCATGGTCGAGCGCTACACCCAGATTGTTACTGAGAGCGGCGGTACTATCCATCGCCTCGAAGACTGGGGTCGTCGCCAACTCGCCTACCCAATCAATAAGATCCACAAGGCTCACTACGTACTCATGAACATCGAGTGCGGCGGCGAAGCTTTGGAAGAACTGACTACCTTATTCCGCTACAACGATGCGGTTCTGCGTAATCTCGTTATAAAAGAGAAGAAAGCGATCACCGAAGAGTCATTGATCTCTAAGGGCGAGCGCGAAGGCAAAGAGCGTCGTGCTCGTGCCGAGCAGAAGCGCAAGCAAGAAGAGGCCGCAGCGGCCGCAGCAGCAGCTGCAGCGCCAGCAGCAGACGAAGCAGCCGAAGACGCGCCAGTAGCAGAAGAGGCTCCGGCCGCTCCTGAGGCAGTCGACGCTCCAGCTGAAGAGACTCCAGTTGAAGAGACTCCAGCTGAAGAGACTCCAGCGGCCGAGTAAGAGTGCATGCCTAGCGCAGCTCTTACCCTCACTCATTTGTAGGAAGGAAATTTAAAATGGCTCGATATTTTCGTCGACGCAAGTTCTGCAAGTTCACTGCCGAAGGCACTGAGCAAATCGATTACAAAGACATCGAAACGCTAAAGGCGTACGTGTCTGAGACTGGCAAGATTGTCCCTAGCCGTATTACCGGTACTAAGGCTCGTTACCAGCGTCAGCTCGCTACTGCGATCAAGCGCTCGCGTTACTTGGCCTTGATCCCGTACACGGATAGCCACCAGGTTTAATAGGCCTTACTGATGCGCGCCCTCGCCGAATTCGTCATGAAGGACCGCAGGAGTGCCATCATCGCGGTGCTGCTCTTAGGGCTAGTGCCGATGCTAAACCTGCTTAGTCCGGTGATCGTTGGCCTGACTATGCTCCGCAAGGGCTGGAACGACGCGCTAGCTATACTCGTTTGGGCGCTTCTCCCGATCGGAGCCTATGCCTATATTGGCGATGTGGTTCCGCTCATACTGCTTCTTGGTGTAACGCTGCTCGCGGCGGCGCTAAGACAGACGCAGTCATGGGAAGTAAGCCTGCTTGGTGCGGTGCTCGTTGGGCTCACGGTCGAAGCTTATTTGCTACTCGTGCCTGAATTGCTCGATCTGCTGTTCCAGCAGCTCGACGTGTATATGGCAACGAATGGCATCGAAGGGTTGCCGATCGAGGAGTTACGAGCAACGCTCACAAGCTTCTTGGGGGCAACCTACGGCATGCTCGCCGCGCTGCTACTTATTTTAGCGCGTTGGATGCAGGCGGCATTGTATAACCCGGGTGGTTTTAGGCTCGAGTTTCACAGTCTGCGCATCGGGAGCAAGACGGCGCTGCTTCTGGTTGGGTTTATGCTAGCTGCTAATTTTGGCCTGCTACCGCCAAGCTGGGTGATTTACAGCACTGTGCCACTGCTTTTCTCGGGTGCAGCGTTAGTCCACGGCGTGGTGGGTATCAAGAAGCTGCCAAGCGCAGTGCTCGCAGTGTTTTACGCTGTGATGCTTTTGCCAGTAGTGATGCAAGGTGTGGTGTTACTTGCACTCATGGACAGCTGGTACGATTTTCGCTCGCGGCTTGCGAGCAAGACGTAAAGAGTGAATACGACGCTGCAGATTAGCTGCAGGCGCATAAAGAATTTAGGTTGAGGATTCAAACATGAACGTAATTTTGTTGGAAAAGATGGGTAACCTCGGTGGCATCGGCGACGAAGCTGTTGTTAAAGCCGGCTTCGCGCGTAACTTCTTGTTCCCACAGGGCAAGGCGATTCCTGCGACTAAACGCAACATGGAAGACTTCGAAGGTCGCCGTGCTGAGTTGATGGCTGCACACGACGCCAACGTTGCCGAAGCGCAAAAGCGTGCCGGTACGGTTAACGGTATTGAGCTTCGCATCGAAGTGAACGCAAGTGACGAAGGACGCCTGTTCGGTTCTATCGGCACGCGCGAGATCGCTGATGCGATTAACGCACAGGTTGGCAGCGAACTCACTAAAGCCGAAGTGCTTATGCCTACAGGGGCAATTCGTGACTTAGGCCACTACACAGTAGCATTAGACCTCGGTTTCGAAGTCGGTGCACAGATCACTGTGGCAGTTGTCGCGCTTGGTTCTGAAGCGGGTATCAGCGCAGACGGCAGCATGATCGACGCGCTCGACGCCGAAGAGGCGGATGACGCAGAAGACGCAGCGGCCGAGTAATCGAGCGCTAGTCTGATTCGAGCACTTCGCCTCTTAACATGCGGCCTCTTACGATACGGCCTCTTAAATAGAGCGGCGCTCGACTAAACAAACACCGGCTGCCCTTGGCGTCGGTGTTTTTTTACGCTCGTGGAAAGTGCGGCTTTATTCAAGCAACCGCAAGCAAGACGGGCTGCGCTAGCGGCGAGTATGCAATGATTTCACGCTTAGTTTCATCGAAACGCCAAAGCTTGTAACCTCTCAGACGTGATCCGTGCAGATTGCCCTATATTTGGCGTACTATACCGGTCTGCAGAAAGGCATTCTCACCAAGTGCAGTGGCGGCTCTCAAGGCGCGAAGGCTTTTTAAGCGCGAAGGCTCTTAGATTCAACGACAGCAAACTAAAAGATTCAGACAGACAATGGCAGATTCCTTCGACAGCAGCGCACAGCGCACCCCTTCCGATTACGGTAACGACTCGACCGATTCGATGCGTCAGCTGGCGTCCTTAAAAGTCCCTCCGCATTCGATCGAGGCGGAGCAGGCGGTTTTGGGCGGTTTGATGCTCGACAATACCGAGTGGGACAATCTCGCCGACGTGCTCATGCCCGAAGATTTCTACCGCGCCGAACACCAGATGATTTTTGCGGTCATGTCGAAACAGAGCGAAACCAATAAGCCCATCGACGTAGTGACGCTTCTAGAGGCGCTCAATAGTCTCGACCAACTCGAAGCCGTCGGTGGAATAGATTATTTGAGCGAGCTTTCGGGCAATGCCCGTGGCACAGCAAACATTCTGCACTACGCAGATATCATCCGCGATCGCGCGATTTTGCGCCGCATTATTTCGACCGCAAATACTATCGCCGACACTGGCTACAACACTGGCGGCAAACGCGTCGAAGATATTCTCGACGAAGCCGAACAGCGTATCTTTAATATTGCCGACGAGCGGCCCAAAGACGCAGGGCCTATACCAGTGAATCCGTTGCTCGCGAGCGCCGTCGACCGCATCGACGAGTTATCGGCAATGGACGGCGGCCTTACCGGTTTGTCTACTGGCTATACCGACCTCGATGAGATGACTGCGGGGTGGCAGAAGTCCGATCTCGTGATCGTCGCCGGTCGTCCCTCGATGGGTAAGACTGCGTTTGCAATGAATCTTGTTGAACATGCGGTGCTAAATAACCCCAAACCTATTTTGGTCTTCAGCTTAGAGATGCCTGCCGAGAGTTTGATTTTCAGAATGCTCTCGTCTATCGGGCGCGTGGATCAAACACGCATGCGTAGCGGTCAGCTGGGCGAAGAAGATTGGCCGGGCTTTAATAATGCCGTGAGCCGCCTAAAAGATACGCCATTATTTATCGACGACAGCGCCGGTTTAAGCCCAACTGAAATGCGCGCGCGGGCACGCCGTGTCGTGCGCGAGCACGGAGCGTTAGGCATGGTCGTTATCGACTACCTTCAGCTTATGCAGGTAAAGGGCACGAGTGAGAATCGCGTCAACGAGATATCAGAGATCTCGCGCTCACTTAAAATGTTGGCGCGTGAATTTGAGTGTCCAGTGATTGCGCTGTCGCAGCTTAATCGCAGCTTGGAGCAGCGCCCTAACAAGCGGCCTGTTATGTCTGACCTGCGCGAGTCGGGTGCGATCGAGCAAGATGCCGATGTTATCGCGTTTATTTACCGCGATGAGGTGTATAACGAAGACTCGCCCGACAAAGGGGTTGCCGAGGTAATTATTGGCAAGCAGCGTAACGGACCGATCGGTACGGTAAGGCTGAGCTTCGTCGGTCAGTTTACTCGCTTCGAAAACTACGCCGGGCCGCGTTACGATGACTACATGCATGAGTAGTGATTTTGCCAATCGCTCGGTTGCGCAGATAGATCTCGATGCGTTTGCTAACAATATCGAGATTGTGCGCAGTTCGTGCCCCGAGCAGTCGTATCTCCCCATCATAAAAGCAAACGGCTATGGTCATGGCCTCGAAGCAATAGCCGGCGTACTGCTCGCTACTGCAAAGCAGGTCGCCCAATCAGTGAATAGTCTTGAGGGCTGTGCAATAGCCGCGCTCAGCGAAGCCCAGCGCCTGCGGGAATGCGGGTGGGATCGCCCTATCGTTTTGCTGCCCGGTTTTATCGACACAGCTGAGCTCGACGAATGCAAACGCCTTGGAATCGATCCGGTTATCCATTCGCCGTATCAGCTTGCGCTTATGCTTGCGAATCCAAACGGGATTTCTCGCGTCTGGCTAAAAGCCAACACAGGGATGAACCGGCTCGGACTAAGCACAGAGGCATGGCATGAGGCGCTAACAGCATTGAGTGCCGTGCCGAATCTCGCTGTCGTCGCAATGTCACATCTTGCCTGCGCCGACGAACTCGACTCGCCAGTAACACTAAAACAGAAATCACAGTTTGATTCGCTGCTTGCGGATACGGGTGCCATTAGAAAAACCTTGGCGGCTTCTGGCGGAATTCTCGCGTGGCCGCAAACACATTACGACATCGTACGGCCGGGCATTATGCTTTATGGCAGCTCGCCTTTTGCAGATCGCAGCGCGCAAAGCCTCGGCCTCTTACCAGTGATGACTTTGAAGTCGCGCCTTATCGCGATTAATACTCTGAGCGCAGGTGATGCGGTAGGCTATGGCGGCACTTTTGTAGCAGATAGACCGATGCGCATCGGTGTCGTGTCGATAGGCTACGGCGATGGTTATCCGCGCAAAGCACCGACAGACACGCCTGTACTAGTCGAGACTCCCGCGGGCATGCAGCGCACAACGCTCAAGGGCCGCGTGTCGATGGATATGATCACGATTGATGTCACCGACCTACAGGTCGAAGTCGGCGCGAGCGTGGTGCTTTGGGGTGACGGTCTGCCCGCTGACGAAATAGCACAGCACTGCGCAACCATCGCCTATGAACTATTCTGTCAGGTAACCGCGCGCGTTCCGCGTCAGTCTAGTTGAGCAATCAGATACATCCATATTTTCTAGAACGAACAACGTTGCAAAGAGCAGCTTTACAATAAGCGGCCCCGAGCTAATAACAGGACTCAGCCACCGATGGCGAAATCGAAAATAGCATTCGTCTGCACCGACTGTGGAAGCGAACACGGGCAGTGGCAGGGTCAATGTGTGGCGTGTAAAGCGTGGAATACACTGTCGCAGATTAATTTGGGCGCAAGCACGTCGCCCGCAACTAAAGCGGATTTTCGTAAGCCTGGTGGCTATAGTGGCGACGTGTCCGATGTACAGAATTTATCGGACATCGACCTCGACGCGCTGCCACGTTTCTCTACCACAATCGACGAACTAGACCGCGTGCTCGGAGGCGGACTCGTGCCCGGCTCGGTGGTGTTGATTGGTGGCAATCCCGGAGCGGGAAAAAGCACGCTGCTATTGCAGGTGATGTGTCTACTTGCGCATTCCGGCAAGCCAGCGCTTTATGTCACCGGCGAAGAATCGCTGCAGCAGGTAGGCATGCGAGCCAAACGCCTGCAGCTGCCCGAAGACAACTTAAAAATGCTTGCCGAAACCAATGTCGAAACAATCTGCAAGGCGGCGCAAACACACAAGCCAGCGTTGCTTGTCGTAGACTCGATTCAGGTTATGCATTCTGCCGACGTGGCCTCAGCGCCGGGCAGTGTATCGCAGGTGCGCGAGTCGGCTGCGTATTTAATCCAATACGCGAAGCAAACTAATACCGTATTGTTTTTAGTAGGCCACGTCACCAAAGAAGGCAATCTTGCAGGGCCTAAAGTGCTCGAGCATATGATCGACTGTTTCATCATGCTCGAAGGCGGCAGTGAGTCTAAGTATCGCGTACTGCGCGGACAGAAGAATCGCTTTGGTGCGGTAAACGAGCTCGGCGTGTTTGGCATGACCGAGTTGGGTCTTAAAGAAGTTAAAAACCCTTCTGCCATTTTTCTTGCTCGCACCGAGGAAGAGTCTGCCGGCTCGATAGTCATGGTACTTTGGGAGGGCACGCGGCCGCTGCTTGTCGAGATACAGGCACTGGTTGACGCAACACAGTTGGGTAATCCGCGGCGCGTAACCGTTGGTTTAGATCAGAACCGGCTCGCTATGCTGCTCGCCGTTCTGCACCGTCACGGCGGGCTGTATATGGCCGATCAAGATGTATTCGTAAACGTGGTAGGCGGTGTCAAGGTGACCGAGACGAGCGCCGATCTCGCGCTACTTTTGGCGGTGGTGTCGAGTTTTCGAGATCAAGCGCTGCCGCGCGAGCTCGTCGTCTTTGGCGAGGTGGGTCTTGCAGGCGAGATTCGCCCTGTACCGGGCGGTCAAGAAAGATTGAGGGAGGCGGCGAAGCACGGGTTTAAGCGTGCGATCGTGCCAAAGGCCAATGTGCCAAAAAACCCTATTCCCGGTATGGAAGTGATTGGCATCTCAAAAATCTCTCAGGCGCTCGACGCACTCTGATCAAAAATTTAAAGTCGATTGCACGCCACAGACCTGTTGCTGCGGCGCATACTGCCTAAGGCTGTTTCGCCAAACGACCGATTAACACAACACTCAATTGAGCACGTTCGACAAGCGAGCTAATGCGCCCTTGTTCGCGCTTAGAGTGGGCGCCGGTGCCGTCGCTGCCGAGCGAGTCGAGCGTAGGTAAACCGACCGCTTGGGTTAGCGAGCCGTCGGTGCCGCCACCCGAGTCGGTGACGGTGAACTCCTGGCCTAACAGTCTCCCAATCGCGATGGTTTTATTGAGTAATGCATCGGACTCCTCGGTAGGAATTTTGGGTGGGCGGTGTAAGCTGGTCCAGCTGTTAGTGGACAGCTCGCCCGAGTCGACGGGGTAGCTATACACGCTACCAAAGATTTCCTCCCAGCGTTTTACTGCATCAAGCCCCTGCTGCGGCTCTGGGTAGCGCAGGTCGACGAGTGCCTCGGCACACGGAGCAATCGTGTTCCGCGCCTCGCCGCCATTAATCACACCCACATTGACCGTCACGCCGCTTTCGTAGTCGGTCATGTTTTCGATCTGCACAATTTTGTAGGCAAGCTCTTTAATGGCTGAGCGTCCCTGTTGGTGCGCGCCCCCTGCGTGGGAGGCGCGGCCATTCACAACGAAGCGCGCCTGACCCAAGCCCTTGCGCGCGCGAGTGAGGCGATTGTTGCCAGAGGACTCATACACCAAGCCGAAGTCATGCAGCGCCGCCTGCTGTTCGACGTATTTACGCGAACTAAGCGAACCAATCTCTTCGTCGCTGTTGAGCAAGATGCTGATGGCTTTGTCTTCGAGTTCGCCGAAGTGATTAAGCGCTTTTAGCGCATAAAGCATCACGACAAGGCCACCCTTCATATCCGACACGCCGGGGCCGTAGGCAGTATCGCCGTCGCGGGAAAAAGTCTGAAAAGGGCTGTCTACAGGAAATACGGTGTCGACATGACCAATCATAAGCATACGCTTGCCTTCGCCGCTTTTGGTAGCGAGGAGGTGGTCTGCTACGTCGATGGTGTATTCGCTGCCGGGGCAACTTGGCATTTCGATCACGTCGCCTGCCAGCGTGCGTGAGTCGAAGCCCAGTTGCAGGAGTTCGGTATTGAGCAAGCCAATCACCTCAGCGACGCCGGCTTTATTGAGCGTGCCCGTGTTGATGTTAGTTAATCGCTCTAAAAGCGTGACCATATCGTCTTCTTGGTCTGCGACCCAGCTAACCATTTCGCGCTCTTGAGTCGATAGCGCAGACTCGACCATGGCCGATTGCGCAGCGCCCGCCTGAATTAAGAGCGCCTGAGTGAAGAGTAAGCTTGCGCTAAGCAGGCGCAGCGGAATGCTGTGGAGGCGCCGAGTAGATGATCTATGCATGCGGAGTGTTCCGTAGTTGAGTGGCGGGAGTGCGGC
>Ga0209138_1002635_pt1 | contig 13605 bp, 12 predicted proteins | sample SaaInl3SG_22_DNA_FD_184645 | JGI IMG/M metagenome (GOLD analysis project Ga0209138, IMG submission 184645) | Marine microbial communities from expanding oxygen minimum zones in the Saanich Inlet - ESP_153SG_22_DNA (SPAdes) (version 2) | ecosystem: Environmental > Aquatic > Marine > Intertidal...
GATTTATATTCTTCTTTTTCTAGATTAGATAGAGAGGCTTATTTCCATAATCTGACAATTTCTTTTTTAAAAAAAATCACTGTAAAACCAAATTTCTTATTGGTTGCAGAAAATCCTCATTCGCATGCTCAATACTTAGTATACGAAATCTGTCTTTATTTAAAAGTCCCAGTGTATAAATTCAATAATTGGATGCCTGTACCACTAATATTTTTAGAAAATATTTCTTCGGGAAAGAGAATTGAAAAACCAAACAATTTGGCTGAAACCAATGTTGATATTAAAATCGATAAGAGCATAGAGGATTTTGTAAATCAAATTTATTTAAAAAGAGAGCAAAATGAGTTTTTTTACATGAAGAATCAAAGATTGAGTAATTCAATTTCATCAAGATTCAAAACCTTTTTCGGAAATGATCTAAAAAAATCATATAGGGATATTAAGCATAACATAGGTATGATCTTAAAGTCGAGATATAATCCAATAAATCCATTTAGGCTAAATTTTCTTATAAGATCTTATGTAATTTTTAAAAGAAAGAAGAATCTGTATAATTCTATGATTAAAAATCAGGTTGATCCTGATTATTCTAAAAAATATGTATATTTTCCTTTACATTTTGAGCCAGAAAGAACATCTAATCCTGATGGGGGAGTATTTCATGATCATTTTTTAGCGTTGGTAAAGCTAAGAGAATTTTTGCCCCCTAATATTAAGATTTATGTTAAAGAGCACCCTTCTCAAATATTAATGAAAATAATGTCTGAAAAAGGGTCTAGAGGAAGAAGTCCATTGTTTTACGGCTTAATTAAAAACATAAAAAATTTAGAAGTAGTAAACACAAAAGAAAATTCAGTAAAATTAATTTTAAATTCAGTTTTTGTTGCCACTTTAACAGGAACAGTTGCTCTTGAAGCTTCTATTCTAGGCAAGAAAACATTGACATTTGGGAACACATGGTATAGAGGTTGTCCAAATACTCATCAATGGAGTTTAGAACTCAAATGTTCTCAATTAATAGATGATGAAATTCATAACCATACTGAGATTAAATCTTTTTTACAAATGTTGAAAAGTAAATATTCAATTTGTGGCGTCCAAAATGGGGGTCAAAAACGTTTTTTTAAAGATTTCTTTAGCACCGAGTTTGAGAATCAGCAATCAAATGAGTTGTATTTTTTGATGAGTAATTTTATAAAAAATGAAACTTACTTAAACTGACACTATTGTGAAGCCCAATAATCAATTACGAGAACATTTGCCAAATATTTTTTATTTGAAACTTTTAAATCTTTTTCAAAGGTTTAGAGGTGTAAAAATTAAAAAATCGTCAATTATTTTCCCTAAAGCAAGTCTTTTAAGATATCCAAAAAACATCATTTTGGATGAAGGTGTTATTATAAAGTCATATGCTCAAATTTGTCCATGCAATCAGACTTCAAAAATATCTATTGGTAAAAATACAACTATTGGGAATTATACATTTATTTATGCATCCGAAGAAATTACTATTGGTGACAATTGTATGATTGCTCCATTTGTCTATATTGTAGACAGTCAGCATGGAATGGATAGAGAATTTAATATGAATTCTCAAACTAACACAACTAATCCTATTAAAATAGGTGTGGATGTATGGATAGGTGCCAATTCTGTAATTCTTCCAGGTGTGCAAATTGGTGATGGGGCTGTAATTGCATCTGGATCTATAGTGACAAAAAGCATTAACCCATATACTTTAGTAGGCGGGAATCCGGCTAAACTTATAAAAATGCGTACATGAAAATAGGAATAGCAATTGTATCAAGATTTAATTCAACACGATTACCTGGAAAAGCATTGATTGAAATTTTCAATAAAACGTTACTTCAACATATAATAGATAGAGTTTCAATTTTAAAACCAGAAATTGATTATTGTATAGCTACATCTGAATCAATTATTGACGAACCAATCATTAATTTTTGCAGGACTAATGGATATAAATATTTTAGAGGGAGTTTGAATAATGTTGCTCACAGATTACTATCATGTGCTTTAAAGAATAACTGGGATTATATAATAAGAATTAATGGAGATAATTTATTTGTTGAAGTAGAAATCATTAAAGATTTAATCTCACAAGCAAAGACAGACAGGTTTGACTTTTTATCAAATGTACCTGAAAGGACATTCCCTTATGGTATGAGTGTAGAAATTTTAAAAACAACTTTTTTTTTAAAAACAATAAACTCCATAAAAAATTTATTTGACCAAGAGCATGTAACCAGTTGGTTATATAAAAACGAGAGTATAGGATCTAGATATTATTTAAAAAATGAGAATTTAAAACACATATCCGGCCTAAAACTTGCAATTGATAATGAAGAAGACATCAAATTCGCTAATAAAATATTTAACCTTTTACCAAATGTTAAAAATATACAAATGAAAGATATTAGTGATTTAGCTAACCAAGGCCTTATATAGTCCGTTAACTATCAACGCATAATATGACAAATTTCGAAAATCAACCTAATGAAGAACTTTGGTTAAAAAGAAAACAACCATTTTTAATAGCTGAAATTGGTGGAAATCATGAAGGTAATTTTGCAGTTGCAAGAGAATTATTAGAGTCTGCAATTAGTTCAGGGGTTAATTGCGTTAAATTTCAAATATATGAAGCAAAATCCTTAGTAAATGGTCTTATTAATAAGGGTAGATTTGATCATTTTAAAAGATTTGAGTTAAAAAAATCCCAGCATATTGAGTTAGCTAAAATAGCAAGATCTAAAGGAGTTATTTATAATTCCTCTGTATGGAGTATAGATTTACTTAATTGGATTGATCATTATTTAGACTTTTACAAAATTGGTTCTGGAGACTTAACAGCATACCCCATAATTAAGGAATTGGTCAAAAGAAGAAAACCAATCATTCTATCAACAGGACTTTCATCTTTAAAAGAAGTATTAGAAACTGTAAGTTTTATTCAGAAATTAGATGAGGTTTACTGTAAACCAGAAATGATGTGTCTTTTACAGTGTACTTCAATGTATCCTATACCTCTATCTGAAGCCAATTTAAATGTAATGAGTGACCTAAGAGAGAGAACCGGATTATCTATAGGTTATTCTGATCATACAGAAGGTATTGATGCTTTGAAAATTGCATCAGTTATGGGTGCTAATGTTCTTGAATTTCATTACACTGATAAAAGAGAGAATAAATTATTTAGAGATCATAAAGTCTCTTTAGTTAAAGAAGAAGTTATAGAATTAGTTGAGTTTAATAACAAAGTTAATTTAGTTAAAGGATCAAGCTTGAAAGAGATTCAAAAAATTGAACTTGATAACGGACACGATATTTCTTTTAGAAGAGCGGTTTACCCTAATAAAAAAATTAAAAAAGGGGATATAATTTCTGAAAGTGATTTAATCTGTCTTAGGCCCTTGGTTGGAACAGATGCTAGGAATTATGATTCAGTTATAGGGGTAAAAGCAAAAAAAGATTTAGAACCATTTCAGAGTATCACTAAAAGTATAGATTACTAAAATGATAAAGCAAGAATTAGTAACCATTTATATTCCTTGCAGGAATTATGGGAAATATGCTGAGAAAGCGATTGAAAGTGTAATTAATCAGGTTTATCATAACTGGGAACTTATTCTAATAGATGAAGCATCACAAGATTCTACTCTTTCAATTTTTAATTATTTCAAAGAGAAATATAACACTAAGATTAGTGTTATAAGCAATGAAAAACCCATTGGCCTTCAGAAGATCGCTAATCAAATATTAAGACTTGCCAAAGGCAAATATATGATCCGTTTAGATGCAGATGATTGGCTGCATGAATTTGCTTTAGAAGTACTGGTTCATCAACTCGAGAATTCACCCAAAGCAGGAATAGCGTTCCCAAATTATTTCTATACAAATGAGGAGGGCAAGGTTATTGGTATTGAAACTCGACAATTTAATTCAGAAATTGATATGAGCTCTCAATTACCACCTCATGGGGCCTGCACCATGTTTGAGACCAAAGCACTTAAGATAGCCGGGGGTTATTCAGAGTCAGTGAATGCTCAAGATGGGTGGGATTTATGGTTAAAGTTATATACTAAAATAGGTGCAATTGGGGTAGACCTCCCCTTATTTTATTACCGTCAGCATGGCTCGTCCTTGAGTAGAGATAATACCCGTATGATTAAGGCACGAACTAGAATTATTAAAGAAATGGGTAGTCATTTAAGTGGGGATTACAAGCCTGTTATTTTAGGAGTACTTCCCGTAAAAGAGTCCTACCCTAATTTTAAAAATGTTCCATATCGTGAATTAGAAGGCAAATCATTATTAGAAATAGCAATTAACTCTAGCTTTCAATCGAAATATTTAACTGATCTAATAGTTTCATCTAAATCAGAATCGGTTCTTCGATTTTCTAACGAATTAGTAAAAAAAAATAAAGTGCCAAAACATTTTCAACACAAAAGAACTGAGGAGCCAGATATTCGAAACATTCCAATAATTGATATTTTAAAATCTTCTTCTGAGGCTTATTTTAATGAAAAAAAGCAATATCCAGATATTCTTGTTTATTTAAGCCTTCACTCTATTAATAGAAAAGGGACTCATATTGATAAAGCAATAGATATGCTTAAGCTCACTAAAGCGGACAGTGTAGTTTCAGTTTTGGAGGAGCGAGATCCTATTTTTAAATATTCAGAGAATGGATTGGATCTAATTAATCCCGGGAGATTTAAAGAATTAGTATATGATAATGAAAGATTATACCGTTTTAATGGGAGTATTATAACTTCTTGGTGGGAGATAATCAAAGAAAATCTACTTTTTGGAGGAAAAACATCATTTATAGAAATGTCAATTGGAGACAGTAAAAAAATAAGTTTAGATTATGATAAATAAGTTTTTATTAAAAATCGCCAAAAAAATTTTTAACAAATATTCTTTTCAAAATGACCAAATGATTGTTTGTTATAATGATAATATAGGCACAGATATCTTATTTTATGGATACTATGAAAAATCATTATTAGACTCCATAATTAAGAAATTTCCTAAGGAGTTAAGTAATACTACTTTTTTAGATGTCGGGGCAAATATTGGAAATCATTCTATTTACTTCAGTAATTTTTTTAAAAATATAATTTGTTTTGAACCCCAAATTAAAACTTTTAAAGTTTTACAATTAAATATAAATGATTTACCAAATGTAAAAGCATATAATCATGGACTAAACTCCAAAAGAATTAAAGTAGACTTTAACATTCCATACAAAAATTCAGGTATGGGAAATAAGAAAAATAAAAACATCAAAAACTATAAGGAAAAAGTCGAATTAAAGCCTTTTCCTGAAAACGAAAAAGATACTGTAGGATACATTAAAATTGACGTTGAGGGTGATGAATTGAAGGTATTAGAATCTCTTAAGAATAAAATCTCTTTAGATTTACCAATCATATCATTTGAAATTAATGATAATAATAAGAATAGGAATAAGTTGATTTCATATTTTACACAATTAGGATACGACACCTTTTATATTTCATTGTGGAGTAAATATCAAAAAAATATTTTATTTAGAATGTATTACAGTATTTGTGGTGATCAGCTTATAAAAGTCACAAAAGATTTTTTACTAGATGAATCGTATAATTTTACACTTGTGACAACTTTTAATCGTACTTCAAAATTTAAATTGAATGAATAAAAAGCTTCATGTATTAATAATTCCCTCTTGGTATCCATCATTTAAAGAGGATTATGTAGGGTCTTTTTTTAGAGAACAAGCAATAGCACTTTCAAAAGAGAATTGTAGAGTCGGTATTCTTTTTCCAGAGTTATTAAGTTTAAGAAAATTAAAAAACATCAAAATATTTCCTTCTTATTCAATTTATAATGATAATGGAGTTAATACGTTTAAATTAAAATGGAGTAACTGGTTTATAAAGAGTAAATATCTTCAGATTAAGGCATTTAAATTTATAGGTCATTTATTATTTAAAAAATATTTGTCCAAATTTGGTAAACCAGATCTCATTCATTGCCAATCTATATTCAATGCTAGTTTTTTGGGGGAATATTTGTCTACTAAATATGAAATACCTTTTATAATCATAGAACATAATAGTGGGTTTTATTACAAAACTCAAGGATTTCAAAAGTATTATAACTCAGCAATAAGAATTTCTTCTAAAGCAAAAAAGTGTTTTTCTGTATCATCAAGTTACTCAAAATATTTAAATAAAGAATTAAAGAATAATTTAGAATGGGGGGTACATCACAATATTGTTTCAGATTTTTTTTTTAAAACAAGAATTCAAACTCCAAATACAGAAAAATTCATTTTTTTGACAATTAACAGACTTCACAAAATAAAAAATGTAGATCTGTTAATAAAATCATTTCATTTATTCAATGAAATTTATCCATTTTCAGAATTAAGAATAGTTGGCGTAGGTTATGAATATAAACAGCTTAAAAGATTATCAAGAAGTCTAGGTATTGATAAAAAGGTTAAGTTCTTGGGAAGACTTAATCGAAGTGAAATACCAAAACAAATAAATCAATCTCATGTCTATGTTCATTCAAGTATTTATGAAACATTTGGTGTTGTTTTTGTAGAATCCTTAGCCATGGGAAGGCCAGTGATTTCAACCAATGTAGGGGGAGTTAATGAGATTGTAGATGAAACTGTTGGTATAATTATAAACGATTCCAATCCTGATGAATTTTTTCAAGCTATGAAAAATATTAAAGAAAATTATGAAACATTCAATCCAATTAAGATAAGAGAATATTGTAAGAAAAGATTTTCTGAAGAATTCCTTACGAAAAAATTAATAAGCCATTATGCGGATGTTTTAGGACATAATAACTATACTTAAATGATAAACTCTAGAGCTCCCTTAATAGTCAAAGAGGCAAAAAGAAACGAATGGCTTAATGTATTTTTAATTGCTAGCCCAACAATAGGAATAATTGTAAGAATGATAATTGATAAGTATAAATTAGAAGATAATAACATTCTCTTAGTATCAATTAGATCAACTAATCTTGATATTTTTGAAAACACAAAAATTGACTTAATTCAAAAAAAATATGATGGATATTTAGAAAAAATTTTTTTTTTAAGTCCAAAAGGAATTAGGATACAAAATCATATAAAAAAAAAAAATAAAAAATTTCTAGTTTATGCATCCTGGGCTTATCGAGAAGTTAACTGGTTATTAAAATCAAATTCTTGTGTAGGCCATATATATATTGATGAAGGACAAGGAACTTACATGAATTACATTCCGTTTTCATATAAGAAACAAAATTTATTTGAAAAGTTTTTAAAAAATTGGAAAAATAGAATTAATGTAGGTGATGGGTCAGGTGATTTTTACAGAGATGATGCTCATGCACATATAGGAATGTTTGAAAATTGTTATCCTAAAATTATTGAAAATAAATATATTTTAGATGACTTTGAGAATCTTAAAAAATACTACAAGCCCAAATTATTAGGAGTTAAAACAATAGGTCTAACATGTTCAGCCAGTAGGTTGTCTTTTAATCAATGGGGTAATATGCTTAAAATCTTAGCAATGGAGATGGGAAATAAAGGAATAATAAAACCTCACCCTTCATTTACAACTTCAGAAATTGTATATTCAAAATTTAAAAATGTTTTTAAAAATGTAATGGGTGATAAAATAAAATTATGCCCACCTGATGTATTTATTGAATTAGAGATGTTATATGAGAATAAAAAGTTAATCGGTCCTCAAAGTTCTTTAAAAAGATTTTCAGATCACTTTAAATCGGAGTATAAACAAGTAAACCTTTACAATAAATTGTAGCTATTATAATTGAAAAAAAAATTACTTATTGTTGGATCTTTTCCCAAAAAACCGATTTTTGGAGGTATTCAACATTCCTGTAAACTCATAATAACTTCCTCTTTTTTCTCTCATTTTAAACTTATTCCATTTGACTCATCTCAAATATCAAATCCCCCACCAAATTTTATAGTTCGTTTAATTTATGCTAATATTAGAATACTCCGTTTTGTTTATAATTTAATAATTGAGCGCCCTAAGGTTTCACTAATTTTTTGTTCAGATGGTTTTAGTGCACTGGAAAAAGGAGTTATGGTTTACTTATCAAATTTTTTTGGAGTGAAAGCTTTGATTTTTCCTAGGGCAGGAAACTTAATTAATCAAGTTAACGAGTATCTTTTTTTTAAACATTTAATTAAAATATTATTTAAAAAAGCTACCCTTTTTTTAGCTCAAGGTGAAAAATGGAACACTTTTGCTCAAGACACTTTAGAATTTCCTATAGAAAGCATTAAAATAATTCATAATTGGTCTGCTACTAAAGAATTAATAAAAATAGGATATTCAAGAACATATGATAATAAAGATATTACAAAATTTTTATTTGTAGGATGGTTCGAAAAAGAAAAAGGAGTTTATGAGTTATTAGAGTCCATTAAATTATTAAGTGACAAAAACCTTCCTTTTTCAATTACAATTATTGGCAATGGGAATGCAATGTATGACGCTCAAAGATTTGTAAATGAAAACCAACTAACTGAAAAAGTAATATTTGAAGGGTGGGTTCCAAACGATGATATTTACGAATACTATAACTCAGCGGATATTTTTGTTTTACCATCTTGGCAGGAAGGCATGCCAAACGCTTTAATTGAAGCGCTTTCATGTGGATTAGCTTCAATAGTGACAAATGTTGGAATGATACCGAATTATCTTCAGAATGAATTAAATGCAATAATAATTCCACCTAAGGATAGTTTAACTTTATACTTAGCTATGGAAAAATTAATCATGGATAAAAAACTAAAGGTAAGTATTTCAACAAATGGCCATAAATTAGCAAAAAAGTATTTTAATACTGAAAAAGGACTTGAATCATTGTCGGATAAGATAAATAGCTTAATGTAAAACATGAATAATAATAAACTTTTAATTACTGGAGGGACTGGATCCTTCGGAACTGCTTTTTTAAAAAAGGCTATTTCTAATAATAAGTTTTCTGAAATAAGAATTTTTTCTAGAGACGAAAAAAAGCAGGATGATCTCCGTAAATCATTAAATGACCCCAGAGTTAAGTTTTATATTGGTGATGTTAGAGACGGAGCTTCGGTTTCCAATGCTGTTAAAGGAGTAGATTATATATTTCATGCAGCTGCATTAAAGCAAGTTCCTTCTTGCGAGTTTTTCCCACTTGAGGCTATTAAAACAAACGTTTTAGGAACAGAAAATGTACTTGCTGCAGCAGAAACTTTTGAAATTAAAAAAGTTGTGATACTTAGCACGGATAAAGCAGCATATCCAATTAACGCTATGGGAATGACTAAAGCCCTCATGGAAAAAGTGATGGTGGCTAAATCTCGTAATTTAGATGATTCAAAAACTATTTTTTGTGGAACAAGGTATGGGAATGTAATGGCTTCTAGGGGTTCTGTGATTCCTCTTTTTATTGAGCAGATTAAAGCAGGGAAACCACTTACAATTACAGATCCTGAAATGACCCGTTTTATGATGACTTTAGATCATGCAGTAGAATTAGTTTTGTATGCATTTAAAAACGCCAAGCAAGGAGATATTTTTGTCCAAAAATCACCTGCGGCAACTGTTTCTGTTTTGGCTAAGGCTCTTATTGAATTATATGGTTCCAAATCATCTATTCAAGAAATTGGAATTAGGCATGGAGAAAAGAAATACGAGACACTAGTGACTTTGGAGGAAATGGTAAAAGCTACAGACTTAGGTGGTTATTATTCAATTGCGGCAGACAATAGGGATTTAAATTACGCCCCTTACTTTTTAGAAGGGAATAAGAAAGAGGCCCTGAGTGAAGAGTATAACTCGGATAATACTGAGCGTTTAAATGTTGATCAAATGAAAGAATTATTATTACAACTTCCAGAGATTAAAAATGATCCATCCATAAAACAATAAGATTTGAGAATTGGTATTACAGGGCAGAATGGATTTATTGGGTATCATCTTACGCAAACCATAAAGTATAAGCATAGCAACTATACATTAGTTCCATTTCAAAGGGCTTTATTTGAGCAGGAAGATTATTTAAGTACATTCGTTTCTTCTTGTGATGTGATTGTTCATTTAGCAGGAGTTAATAGGGCAGAAACACATGAGGAAGTATATGACGCTAACATTAAGCTTAATACTGTCTTAAAAAAAGCCTTGATAAACACCAATTTTAAAGGTCACTTGTTGTTTGCATCTTCTTCTCAGGAAAAGGGAGATAGTATTTACGGTAAAGCTAAAAAAGAATCTAGATTATTTTTAGAAGAAACTATTAATTCTCTTGGGGCAAAATTCACAGGACTTATTATTCCAAATGTTTTTGGTCCTTTTTGCAAACCCAATTACAATTCATTTGTAGCTACTTTTTGCTCAAAAATTCTAAACGATGAATCGCCAGAAGTTATTCAAGACTCTAATATACCTTTGTTATATGTTGGAAATTTAATAAACCAGATTGTAGAAGCTATTATTAAACCAAAAAAATCTATTCTAACAATCCAGCCAGATATAGAAATAAAAGTTACAGAGGTATTAAGTCTATTAAACTCTTTTAAAGTTTGTTATTTTAATAATAATACTATTCCCTGTTTAAAAAATACTTTTGAATTAGAGATGTTTAATACATTCCGCTCATATAAAAGCCTAAAAGAAAATTCTCCTTCATTTCTTTTAAATAATAATGATGAAAGGGGATCTTTTTCTGAGTTGATTAGAACAAATACAGGCGGCCAATTTTCATATTCTACCACTCTTCCTGGATTCACAAGAGGCAACCATTTTCATACCAGAAAAATAGAACGTTTTATTGTTATAGGAGGTAAAGCAAAAATCTCCTTACGTAAAATAGGAAGCACTGAAGTTCATGAGTTTTTATTAGATGGTGAAAAATCTAGCTATGTAGATATGCCTATTTGGTATACTCATAACATTACAAATATTGGATCATCGCCTTTAATCACTGCTTTTTGGATTAATGAACCTTATAACTCCGAAGATGCAGACACTTATTTTGAAAATGTGTAATTTCACCCTATGGAAACTATAATCCCTTTAAAAGTTGTTACCGTTGTAGGCACTAGACCAGAGATAATTAGATTATCAAGGGTAATAGCATCATTAGATAATTCTGAAGCTATTGACCATGTTTTGATTCATACAGGACAAAATTATGATTACAATTTAAACGAAATATTCTTCAAGGAGTTAGGAATTAGGACTCCTGATTATTTTTTAGAAGCAGCAGGAGAAACAGCCACCGAAACAATAGGTAATATTTTAATTAAAATAGATCCTTTTCTAGATAAGCTTAACCCAGATGCTTTTTTAGTTTTAGGAGATACCAACAGCTGTTTATGTGCTATTCCAGCTAAAAAAAGAAAGATTCCTATTTTTCATATGGAAGCGGGGAACAGGTGTTTTGATCAGAGGGTTCCAGAGGAGACTAACAGAAAAATAGTTGACCATATCGCAGATATAAACATGCCTTACTCGTCTATTGCGCGTGATTATCTAATTGCTGAAGGAATTAAACCGGATAGAATTGTAAAAACCGGTTCTCCAATGGCGGAGGTTCTCCATTTTTATTCTAATAAAATAGAGAATTCTAAAATTCTCAAGAACCTTGATTTAAACAAAGAACGTTTTTTTGTGGTTTCTGCCCATAGGGAAGAAAACGTGGACAGCTTAGATAAATTAGAGGAATTAATTGATACCCTGAACACAATAAATGAAGAATATCATTTACCAATAATCTTTTCTACGCACCCAAGAACTAAAAAACAGCTTGATAAAATCGAGATCAAGCCTAATGAAAACATAAAATTCCTTGAACCACTAGGTTTTATAGATTATGTAGCATTGCAAAAGAAGTCACTAATAGTTTTATCTGATAGTGGGACAATTTCAGAAGAAGCATCTATTCTAAATTTCCGAGCAATAAATATTCGATCTTCTCATGAAAGACCTGAGGCAATGGAAGAGACTAGTGTTATAATGACAGACATTAAAAAAGATGCCATCCTTCGTGGAATTAAAAGTTCACTTTCTCAAAGTAAAACAGAAAGAAATTTCTATAAAGTGGATGACTATATAGCTCCAAATGTTTCCAAAAAAGTTGAGCGGATTATTTTGTCTTACACTGATTACATAAATCAAAATGTGTGGAAAAAAGAATTCTAGTTTATACAAATCATTACGATCCAGAATATTTTAAAATAAATGATATTGTTAAATGGCTCTCTGACGAAGGGGCTAATGTTTCCGTTATTACCGGAAATCCTAATTATCCTTTAGGGAAATTATACGATGGTTTTTCTTTATTAGGGAGTAAAGAAACTATCAATAAAGAACTCACAATTTATAGACTTCCATTAATAACCAGAGGGAAAGGAGCAAAATTCAGAATAGTACTAAATTATCTGACTTATTTTTTAAGTTCTATGATATTTACAGTTTGGTGTCTTTTTTTTCACAAAAAATACGATGTAATTTTCGTTCATCATACTTCTCCTCCTTTACTTTTTATACCTGCTTTATTTTACAAAAAGATTATAAAAAGTAAAGCTATACTTTGGGATTTAGATATGTGGCCTCAGACTCTAGAGTCTATGGATGTGGTAAAAAATAAAAGAATAATAAATGTTTTAGAAAGCATTTTTAAACAATTATATAGAGGATTTGATAAAGTTTTAATTGGATCAAAAAGCTTTGAAAAAATGGCTTTAAATAGAATTCCAAATCATAAAATTGATTATTTTCCAAATTGGGCTGATGATATATTTGAGACGTTAAATCTTGAAATAAATCCACCAAAACAACAAGATGAGATTATTATAACATATACCGGAAATATAGGAGAAGCACAAGGTTTTGAAGTTTTAGTAAATGCCTTGAAAGAATCAAGTAACAAGAAAATTGTTTTCTATTTTATTGGTTCAGGGAGATATAAAGATCAATTGAAAGAGCTGGTTTCTAAAAACAATCTTAATTCTAAGATTCATTTTTTTGATCCAGTAGCTTCAAAAGACTTAATTCCTTTTTTTGAAAAAACACACTATTTATATTTCTCTTTAAAAAACACGCTGTTATTTTCATCTACTGTTCCTGCTAAACTCCAAACCTATTTAACTACAGGGAAACCAATAATTTCATCTATCTCTGGAGAGGCAAGAACTTTATTAACTAAAAATCAATGTGGTTTTCATGTTGAATCAGAAGATAAATTTGGGTTGTTAGATACGTTTAATCGCTTGAGCGGTGTTACACCCTCTCAATACATAGAGTTTTCAAAAAATTCTAAAAGACTGTATCATCAAAGTTTCTTATCTAATAATAGGAGACAGCAGATATTTGAAAATATATTCAACAACATTAATTAACTTTAAGATTTTAAATTCAAATTTCAATGAAAGCCATTCTCCTTGCAGGCGGTACAGGATCTAGACTTTTTCCAGTTACTTTGGGAGTTTCCAAGCAGCTATTGCCTGTCTATGACAAGCCTATGGTGTACTATCCTTTATCAGTTCTGATGGAGGCGGGA
>Ga0209138_1002636_pt1 | contig 13590 bp, 11 predicted proteins | sample SaaInl3SG_22_DNA_FD_184645 | JGI IMG/M metagenome (GOLD analysis project Ga0209138, IMG submission 184645) | Marine microbial communities from expanding oxygen minimum zones in the Saanich Inlet - ESP_153SG_22_DNA (SPAdes) (version 2) | ecosystem: Environmental > Aquatic > Marine > Intertidal...
TATGGCTTATCTGTAGCCGACCAGTTTATTAAAACAGGGATGTATAAAAATGTACTAGTCATTGGTAGTGAAAACCACTCTGGAGGACTTGAAAAGTCCACAAGAGGTCGTGGTGTTACTGTTATATTTGGAGACGGTGCGGGAGCTGCTGTATTGAGTAGGGAAGAGGATAATACCAAAGGAATTTTATCCACGCACTTACATTCTGAAGGAAAGCACGCCGCGGAGCTAGCTCTTGAAGGTCCAAGCACAGGACGTTGGGTAGATGCAATAATGGAAGAAAACGATCCTGAAGATGTATCTTATTACCCTTATATGAATGGCCAATTTGTATTTAAACATGCAGTGGTGCGTTTTAGCGAAGCCATAATAGAAGGTCTTACCCAAAATAATTTACAAAAGGAAGATATAGATATGCTAATTCCTCATCAAGCAAATCTTCGTATTTCACAATTTATACAACGAAAATTTGGTTTAAATGATGACCAAGTGTACAATAATATAATGCGTTATGGTAATACTACTGCTGCGTCAATACCTATAGCGTTAACTGAAGCATGGGAAGAAGGAAAAATCAAGGAAGGCGATAATGTTGTGTTAGCCGCTTTTGGTAGTGGTTTTACTTGGGGAAGTACTATCATTAAATGGTAATATGTAATAACTAAAAAAAGCCGAAACGGGGGAGTTTCGGCTTTTTCTGCTATTAACCAACTTTAACTAACACTTTGTTATAGATACCTACAACACTTATTACTTAAAACTTATATATTACTAGACGTAGAATTTTAAGTTTTATTGCAACATTTAACAACTTTAACGTTGGATTAACAAAAATCCAAAAGCGGACAACTTTTGGATTTTACTATATCTAATACTTTAGTTTGCTTTGTATTTTGAAGACTAACTCAAATAATTGTAAACTGTAAATAGTTATAGTATAAGTCGTTATACTGCTAAAAGTATTACAAAACTAATTTCTCAATCATCGTGCCAAATAAAAACCCGAAGTGAATTTTACTCCGGGCTTTCTGTTTAATAGCCTAACACTAACACTAACCATCAACTATTAATAAAGGCTACTAAAAAAACAGACTAGAAGAAGCCGCCTCCACTCTTTTCATCGTTATCTCTACGTTTCCGAGATTTTGCTCTGTATTTTCCACCACCAAATCGGTAAGATAATCCTGCAAATATTTGTTTGAATTCACCTACTTGATTGATACGTTGTGTAAATGGGCGCTCACTTAAAACGTTAACCTCTTGAGTATCGAATACATTATTAAAATTTAGACTAAATGTAGCTCGGTTGTCCTCTAAAAAGCTGTATCTCATACCTAAGTTAACAAGGTAGATTGGGTCTACTTCAAAATTAAGTCCAGTTTCTCTACCTCTATATAAAGCAAATGCTGAAAAGGATAGTTTTTTAGAAACCTTAAAGTTGTTAAATATTCTAAAGTTGTAAATTAGGTTATCTACTTCAGCAACATCTAAATTAATATCATTTTCAGTTGGATTTGATAATGTAGGATCAATAGATTCTGCAATACCTTTCTGTTTTTGACTGTAGAGATCAAAACTGGCATTCAGACTCCACCATTTTGTTGGTCTGTAACTCCCAGAAAGCTCAAACCCATAAGCATAGGTCGTGTCAAAGTTTCCATTAGTTAGTATTACACGCCCAGAAGAAAGGTCGCTGCGGTCTACAATAACAACTTGATTAATTTCATCTTCAATTAATCTATAGAAGAGGCCTGCTGTTAAGCTTCCTTTTTCAAGCTGTCTTGTATAATTCACTTCTAATGAGTTTGTGAATTGAGGTACTAATTCAGGATTACCAAACTGCGATATAAGCGCTGTATTAAATTCAGGTACAGGATTAACTTGTCCTACACCAGGTCTATCTACACGACGGCTAAAGCTAAACTGATAAGAGTTTTTGTCTGATGCCTTATAAGTTAAGAAAGCCGAAGGGTATATTTGTATATAATCATTCTCAAAAGGAAAATCCGTTGTTGTATTGGTGTCTAAATTGGTGTCTGCCGCAAAGGCATTTACTTGAACCGTTTCTGCTCTTAATCCTAATTTATAGGACCACTTTTCTAGTTGTTTTCCATAGCTAACATAAGCAGAAAATATATCTCTTGTGTAATCAAAGGCTGTAGTTGTTGGTATAAAGTTGCCATTAGTATCTCTAACTCTAGCATCTGATTTGTAAGCTAAATTGTTTTCAAATAATCTTGCCTGCAGCCCAGCTTCTAGTTTTGCATTTTCAGATAATGGATTTGTATAGTCAAGATTTATGGTTGTTCTGCTTCTATCTACATCTGTAAATTCAACAAAATTCGGTCGTGAATTAATTCCACTAAATAAGTTGTTTGTGTCTGCATCGCTATTAAACATATTTTGGTCTACTTCCAGCTCAATACTATGGCCTTCCTCTATATCTAACTTATAATTAAAATTGTATTGTTGACTTGTGTTGTCGTTAAGACCTAAAATATCTTGTAATTGCGATGTGTTATTTGCAGTCGATGATAATTCTGTTCTTACTAAAGCGTTGCCATCGAAGATGTTTTGATTGGTAAAAATTGAAAGCGTATTGTTATCATTAAGATAATAGTCGACACCAAATTTTAATAAATGAGAATCGTTTTCATTAAATATATCAATATTTTGGTTCAGTCCAATTTGTGTTTGGTTTAAGTTTACAATTGTCACGTTATCCACTATGCTGTTACCATAGCTTCCATAGAAATTTAACTTTCCATTTCTATAGTTTGCATCTATTGAACTGTTAAATTTAGGTTCTATTTGGTAGCTAAGTCCCAAGTTGAGATTTCCATTAAAACCAATATTTACATTCTTATGAAGAATGATATTGATAATACCACTCATGCCTTCAGGATTGTATTTGGCTGAAGGATTTGTAATCAATTCTATTTGTTTTATGGAAGTAGATGGAATCTGTCTTAATAGTTGTGCAGCAGGAATATTTGATAATTTTCCGTCTACCATCACTTGCACATTTTGGTTACCTCTTAACGCAATATCTCCAGTTTGTTGATCTACATTTACAGACGGAATATTATTCATTATATCTGAAGCTGTGGGTCCAGAAGTCGTTAAGTCTTTGCCCACATTTATCACCTTTCGGTCAATTTTTTGTTGTATGGTTGACACTTCTGCAACAACAGTTACCTCATCAAGACTTTCTGTATCTTCTACTAATTGGATATCTCCAAGATTTACTTTGTAGCTTCCTTTTTCTAAGGTTATGGTCTTGTTTACAGTTTTGTAACCAATAAATGTTATTTCTACCGAAATTGTGCCTTCAGGAATTTTACCTACAAAGAAAGCACCCTCATTATCCGTAATACCGCCAGTAATAATTTTGTTGTCTTTGTCTTTTACTATAACATTTACATAAGGTAAAGGTTCTTTGAGATTTGCGTCCATAACGCGGCCTGAAATTGAACCATTTTTAATGTCTAAATTTGAGTTGGGTTGTGCAATTGTCGCATAAGATAATAGCATGACAATCACCATAAGGTAATGTTTCATTGATTGTTCGTTTTTTTGTGATACTTAAACCTAAAATTTAATTTTAGTATCGATTGATTGATGATAGTTTGTTTAATTTAAGACGACTACTTTTGTAAGTTGTTACTTGTTTTAACAATTTTTTATAAAATTTATTTATGAATAAGAAAACATTAGTCATTGGAGCCTCCTTAAAATCAGAACGTTACTCTAATATTGCTATAACTCGATTAGTTAATTATGGAAACACTGTTAGAGCTTTTGGTTTGCGAAAAGGTGAAATTGCAGGCGTCAATATAGATACTGAGTTAGTAGATTATAAAAATATAGATACCGTTACTTTATATCTAAATCAAAAAAGACAGGAACCTTATTACGATTACATTATTGGATTAAATCCAAAGCGCGTTATTTTTAATCCAGGCACAGAAAACCCAAAGTTTTACAAGTTACTTGATGAGAATAATATTCAATATGAAGTGGCATGCACACTCGTTCTTCTGGGTACCAATCAGTATTAAAGAAAAAATTAGTTTTTTGTTGGATTCTTTTTCGAAATGATTAACAGTCCTAAGAAGGTTATAAAGCCATTTAGGATTAAAATTTCCCAGTGAAACTCATAGGTTCCAATAACGGATTCTGGTAAAAGTGTAATTCCAAAACTTAAATCTATAGAAAGAAGGGCGACAATCCAAGCATATTTATCTTTAATATTTCTTTTAGTTAATATGCCGAAAGCAAACAAACCTAATAATGGTCCATAGGTAAATGTGGCAAATTTAAAAAGGTTGCTAACTACATTTCCATCTAAATAATTAAAGATAATAACAACAATTACCAACACTAAAGAAACGCCAATATGTACTTTTTTACGAAGAGGTTTTTGCTCAGTCTCTAGTCGTTTTTCAATTTTTAAAAAATCTACAGAAAAAGATGTTGTCAATGACGTTAATGCACTATCGGCACTAGAATAAGCAGCAGCTATTAAACCAATTATAAATATTACGGCTAGTGGTTTTCCTAAACCTTGATTCATGGCAATTTCAGGAAATAATAAATCAGTTCTAAGACGTCCATCAACATTTGGGATACTTACACCAAATTGTTCTGAATATATAAACAGTAGTGCACCAAGCGATAAAAAAGCAAAATTAACAATTACCAAAAGTACGGACATACTTATCATGTTTTTTTTGGCATCCTTTTCGTTTTTACAAGTTAAGTTTTTTTGCATCATGTCTTGGTCTAAGCCCGTCATAGCAATAGTTATGAAAATTCCTCCAAGAAAGTATTTCCAAAAATACTGCTTGGAGTTAACATCATCGAAAAAGAAAACTTGCCCTTTGTCAGCAAATGAATCAGAATTTATAAATTCTAGGTACGACCAATCTAGTTTTTGATTGATGAGGTATATGGACAAACCAACGGCAGTCAACATGGTTAATGTCTGTAATGTGTCGGTCCAAATAATGGTTTTAATACCACCTTTAAAGGTATATATCCATATCAATAAAATTGAAATAACTACGGTAATCCAAAAAGGTACACCCATCTGTTCAAAAACAATGTACTGCATAGCTAGAGCAACTAAAAATAATCTGAAAGAAGCACCTGTAACACGAGAAAGTAAAAAGAAAAAAGCTCCTGTTTTATAACTTACTATGCCGAAGCGTTGTTCTAAATATTGATAAATGGAAGTGATGTTTGATTTGTAGTAAATTGGTAGTAATACAAACGCAATGACTAAATAGCCCACAAAAAATCCGAGCACACCTTGCATATAGGCAAATTCTTGGCCACCAATTAATCCAGGTACCGAAATAAAAGTTACGCCAGAAAGCGATGCGCCAATCATCCCGAAAGCTACCAAATACCAAGGGGCAGATTTATTTGCTTTAAAAAACGCAGCATTAGTGTCTTCTTTTCCAGTGAAATATGAAATTAATAACAACACACCAAAGTAGGTAGCAATAAGAAAAATTATAGAAGTAGGAGACATAAAAATTAGCAATTAATTCATTCGAAAATAAACTTTTTAGAATTACCAATCTCAATCATTTATAAATTTAAAAATTGATTAACTTCGCCGTCATGGAATTTTCGTCAAAATTATTGGAAAATGCTGTAAATGAAATGTCGCAATTACCTGGTATAGGTAAGCGTACAGCGTTGCGATTGGTGTTACATTTGTTACGTCAACCAAAAGAGCAATCATTTTTATTGGCAGATGCGCTTCAAAAGGTAAGAGAAAGAATTAATTTTTGTAAGTCTTGCAATAATATTAGCGATAAGGAGTTATGTGATATCTGCACAAACCCTTTGCGAAATAAAGCATTGTTATGTGTTGTCGAAGATATCCGAGATGTTATGGCTATTGAAAGTACAGGTTCTTTTAAAGGATTGTATCATGTTTTAGGTGGGAAAATTTCACCAATGGATGGTATAGGTCCGCAGGATTTAAAAATTGATGCACTCGTAAAAAAGGTTAAATTGGGGGAGGTAAATGAGCTTATTTTTGCCATGAGCCCAACCATGGAAGGAGATACAACCAACTTCTATATCTTTAAGCAGATTCAAGCATACAATATAAATACATCCACTATCGCACGTGGCATTGCAGCAGGTAATGAATTGGAATACGCTGATGAAATTACACTCGGCAGAAGCATTATTGATCGTATTCCTTTTGAGGCTTCACTAAAACTGTAGTTCTTTTTATTTTGATACTTTCAATAATCATACTTAATTATAACGTCCGCCATTTTTTAGAATTGTGCTTATTGAGTGTGCAAAAAAGTATAGAGAATATTGATGCAGAAATTATTGTTGTAGATAATAATTCTACGGATGGTAGCTGCGATATGATAAAAGAAAATTTTCCTGTAGTTAAACTTATTCAAAATACGGAGAATTTTGGTTTTTCAAAAGGAAATAATATAGGCGTATCTGTTGCGACAGGTAAGTATGTTTGTATTCTTAATCCAGATACTGTAGTCCCCGAGAATGGTTTTAAAGAATTACTTCATTTTGCAAAAAATAAAAATAATTTAGGTGTAATTGGATGTCATCTTATTGATGGTACAGGAGCTTTTTTACCAGAAAGTAAGCGAAATATCCCAACACCATTTACGGCTTTAAAAAAGATTCTTGGTAATGATAGGGCTTATTATGGTAGACTTAATGAAGAGGCTATTGGAAGTGTTAATGTCTTGGTGGGTGCGTTTATGCTTTTAAAGACTGATGTTTATAAAGCAGTTGGTGGTTTTGATGAAGACTATTTTATGTATGGCGAGGATATTGACCTGTCTTATAAAGTTATTAAAATGGGGTTTCAGAATTATTATTATGGAGGTGTATCGGTTATTCATTTCAAAGGGGAAAGTACAATAAGAGATAAAACTTATGTTAAACGCTTCTATGGCGCAATGAAAGTGTTTTACAAAAAGCATTTTTATTATGGTATAGTTATGCTTTTTTTAGTGAATATAGGTATTAAGTTAATGTCTTTGAAACCATATAAAATAATTGTTAAGGAAAGAAAAACAGCAAGAATAATAATTGTTTCAAAGTTAGAAAACACCAAACTGGAGCAGCAATTGAAGGAACCATTAAGTTATTCCGAAAATCTCGAAAATTTTGAATCTAATAGTATGGTTATTTTAAATACTGCTGCCATGACATTTCAAAGAATTATTAATGTATTAAAAAGCCATAAAAAAAGCCAAAATATTATGTTTAGAATTTGGCCAGAAGGTCGTAATTTTATCATAGGAAGCGATAGTGCAATTGCACGTGGAGAAGTGATTAAATTTTAGATAATTATTACGCTATCATCAGAAAACAATACAAATTTTTATTAATTTTGCATTCGATTATTAAATAAGGACTATCAAATTATAGATATGGCAAAGTTTGAGCTAAAGTTACCTAAGATGGGAGAGAGTGTTGCTGAGGCAACAATAACCTCATGGCTTAAAGAAGTTGGCGACACTATTGAAGCAGATGAAGCGGTTTTAGAAATTGCAACGGATAAGGTAGATAGTGAAGTACCCAGTGAGGTGGATGGTGTATTGGTAGAAAAACTATTTGATGTTGATGATGTGGTACAAGTAGGACAAACCATTGCAGTAATAGAAACTGAAGGTGGTGACACTACTGATGTAAAAGCACCTGCTGTAGAGATGCCAAAAACGGAGCCAGTAAAAGAAGTGGCTCAAGTTGCTCAAATGGTAATTGCTGCTAAAGAAGCTGTGGCACCAATTGAGTCCACAGGAGAACGTTTCTACTCACCATTAGTAAAAAATATAGCAAAGCAAGAAGGTGTTTCTCAAGCAGAATTAGATACTGTTGCGGGCACTGGTAAAGATGGTCGCGTGACTAAAAATGATATTAAGGCTTTTTTAGAATCTCGAAGTTCAGCGCCTAAATCAGAATCTGTATCGCCAGCAATACCAGCACAAAAAGAGAATGTCCAACAACCAACTAAAGACGCTGCGCCAATCGTAGTCTCAGGTGATGATGAAATAGTAGAGATGAGCCGCATGGGCAAGTTGGTGGCAAAACACATGGTAGATTCTGTACAAACGTCTGCACATGTACAATCTTTTATCGAAGCTGATGTAACTGACATCTGGAACTGGCGAAAGAAACATAAAGACAATTTCAAAAACCGTGAAGGAGAAAATTTAACCTTTACTCCAATATTTATGGAAGCCGTTGCAAAAGCTTTGCGCGACTTTCCAATGATGAATATTTCTGTGCAAGGGGATAGCATTGTAAAAAAGAAACACATTAACTTGGGTATGGCTGCAGCTTTACCAGACGGAAATTTAATTGTGCCAGTTATAAAAGATGCAGACCAGCTAAATCTTTTAGGTATGGCTAAAAAGGTTAACGATTTAGCAAACCGTGCACGTTTAGGAAAGCTAAATCCAGATGATATACAAGGTGGAACCTATACAGTAACTAATGTGGGTACTTTTGGAAGTATTATGGGTACGCCAATAATAAACCAACCACAAGTGGGTATTTTGGCCTTAGGGGCCATACGAAAAGTACCAGCAGTTATTGAAACTCCTGAAGGTGATTTTATAGGTATCCGTTACCGCATGTTTTTATCACATTCTTACGATCACCGGGTAGTTAATGGCGCACTTGGTGGCCAATTTGTACAAGCCGTAAAAAATTATTTAGAGGCTTGGGAAATGGGTAGAGAGATTTAATTTAATTGATTTGAATTTTCAAAAGTAAAATCTTAAGGTTATACTTTTTTTGATGCTTAGTATTGGGCAAGTTATTTATGTCATTTTTGATTTTAAATTAGATTAAGTCAAGCAATACTGAATTAGATTTCTGAATAGCGCGTTCGTTTTAAAGCTCTGTAATACTAAAATCTGCAAAAAGCACTTCTTCGTCCCTTAGATCTTGTGAGTTAATAAGACTTCTGTAAATACCCCATTTTGGTCTTACAAAATTGGCATTTGGTCGCCAATTAATAATGGAGTTGTTGGAGTATTCTAATAAAACACTATCATCACTTATACTCTTAATTTCTATAGCGTAAGTGCCGTTTATTCCATAGCGTATGGTTTCTATAACTTCTACCCAAGTATCTAAAAAAGGGGCAATGGACGTTTGTGTTAAAGTTATTTGGCTATCTGTTTCAGCATAGCGTAACTCAAGCCTATCTGGGCTGCTTTTTCTTGCGGTTAATGTGTACATAGGCATACTCGCCAAATCACCACCTACAGATTTTAATTGATGTAAATGCGTAAAATTAGGAGATGACTGAAATGCAGCAGGTAACTTAAACTTCCATTTATAAACCACCGTTTCGTTCTGAACACCTTTTAAGTTATCAGGTGATTGGTCATAGGTCTTTATCTCATTACGTTGGCGGTCAAAATTAATACAGCGGTCATTATCTTGTGTTGTGTGTATAAAGAATCTAAACACATTTGTATTTATGTCATTATCAAAAAATTCATCGATATGACGTCCAAAAGAGGTGTGGTTACAATCTGGAGTTTCAATAGGATTTGCACCTGGTGCTAAAACCGAAGTAATTAATTCGTAAGTGTTTCCAGAGCCATCTGCTTTCAATTCTACACCTTGTGGAGCAGGTACTTCTCTTATTAAACTTATGATTACAGAATTATTAAAAGGGTTGGTGTCGTTGTATACATTTTCAAAACCAGCTCTAAATTTTATACTAGCAGTAACCTCTGTAGAATCAGCATTAAAGACTTGTTGCTTTTCAGTTTCACTCTCTAGAGCACTTCCAAAATTATAACTCAAAGCATTTTCTAATTGTTGTAATAAACCTGTGTCATCTGTCCATGTAATTGAATTTGAAGAACTAGTAACAGAAATATCTGTGGATATAACTTCAGTTGGTTCATCACTCTCGGCGCAACTAAGTACAATTAAGACTAATAAGTATAAATAAAATCGATTCATTAATTAAAGGTGTGACTTGTTTAAAAAAAATTGGTTAACCAATTTTACGAAGTTAGATTATAAATTCCATAATGACAAGTTGCATTACAACCAATCTCATTACCTTTGTGTTTCTAAAATTCAATTATGCAACTCAACCTTATTAAACCCATCTGTTTTTTTGATTTAGAAACTACTGGTATCAATATCTCCAAAGACCGTATTGTAGAAATATCTATCCTTAAAGTACATCCAAACGGAAAAGAAGAAACGTATACAAAACGTGTGAATCCAACAATTCCTATTCCGCCAGAAACGACAGCTGTCCATGGTATTTCAGATGCAGATGTGGCAGATGCACCAACTTTTAACGAGTTAGCAAAAGAAATACACCAAATGATTAAGGATTCAGACTTAGGAGGTTTTAATTCCAACCGTTTTGATATTCCATTATTAGCAGAAGAAATGCTTAGAGCTGAGGTAGATTTTGATATGAAAAACCGTGAATCGATTGATGTACAAACCATTTTCCATAAAATGGAGCAGCGCACATTGAGCGCTGCATACAAGTTTTACTGTAATAAGAATTTAGATGATGCACATAGTGCTGAAGCAGATACTAAGGCAACTTATGAAGTTTTAAAATCTCAATTAGATCGCTATGAAGAATTAGAGAACGATGCTAATTTTCTAGCAGAATTTAGCTCTCGTAAAAAATTTGCTGATTTCGCAGGATTTATTGCATATAATAAACAAGGTGAAGAATGTTTTTCTTTTGGAAAACATAAAGGCAAAAAAGTATTGGATGTATTAGAGCAAGAGCCAGGCTATTTTGGATGGTTGCTTAATGCGGATTTTCCTTTATATACCAAAAAAGTATTGACAGCAATAAAATTAAGTCAGTTTAATAATAAGTTAAGCTAATAAATGAAACTCATTTGTATCGGTCGTAATTATACAGATCACATTAAAGAATTAGAAAACGAAAAGCCAAAAGATCCAGTAGTCTTTTTAAAACCAGACACATCTATTCTAATTAAAAAACAACCTTTTTTTATCCCGGAATTTTCAAACGATGTGCATCATGAAGTAGAATTATTGGTAAAAATCAATAAAGTAGGAAAGTATATTGATAAAAAGTTTGCCCATAAATATTATGATGAAATAGGCTTAGGAATAGATTTTACAGCTCGTGATCTTCAAGCGCAATTAAAAGCAAAAGGATTACCTTGGGAAAAAGCAAAGGCCTTTGATGGTGCTGCAGTTATTGGAAAATGGTTGCCTAAGTCTAAATTTAAAGATATCAATAATATTAACTTTAGTTTAAATAAAAACGGTGAGCTTGTTCAGTCTGGTAATACAGAGCTGATGTTATGGAAAGTAGATGAACTCATCGAATATGTTTCAAAATATTTTACTTTAAAGATTGGAGACATTATATTTACCGGAACGCCAGCAGGTGTTGGCAAAGTTTTTGCAGATGATGAACTGCAAGGTTATATTGAAGATGAGCAATTATTTTCAATTAGAGTAAAATAACTATTGCTGTAATAGCAGAGGAGAAGAGTATAATAATAACGGGTGATTTTAGGTAAGCAAAATCATTATTAATCTCGATAATCGAGTAATGGCAGAACACTACAAATTAGAACGCGTAAGGGAGTTAGCAGATAACGATGAGGATTTCGTTGTGGCTTTAGTAGGGGCTTTTTTAGAGGAAGTACCAGAAGATGCAGAACGTTTGCGAGTAGCAATACCAGCAAATGATTATCACGAAGCTTATCAGGCAGCTCATAAGATGAAGCCTACCATCGATTTGTTTGAGTTAGGTGTTTATGATCAACTTATAGAGGTTCAAGATTGGGGAAAGTTTGAGCAAACGGATAAGGACGTATCAGAACAACTACAAATGGTTCTTAATGCGGTAGAAAATACAGTCAACGAAATGAAACAAGATTTCGGGTTGTAATTATGAATGCTGAAATTATAACTATTGGTGATGAAATTCTCATTGGCCAAATCGTAGATACCAATTCAGCTTTTATTGGTAAAGAACTCAATAAAATAGGTGTGTCTGTCTATCAAATCACTTCCGTTCAAGATGACCAAGCTCACATTCTCAAGTCACTTAAAGAAGCTGAAGAAAATGCAGATATTATTATAATAACAGGTGGATTAGGACCTACCAAAGATGACATTACCAAACATACACTATGCGACTATTTTGAAGACTCCTTAGTAGAAAATGAAAAAGTGTTGGCGCATATCGAGTATTTATTTTCAAAATATATTAAGACTCCAATTTCCGATATCAATAGACAGCAAGCTTTAGTGCCTTCAAAAGCGAAAGTATTAACAAACAGATTTGGTACCGCTCCAGGCATGTGGTTAGAGAAAAGTGGAAAAGTATTTGTGTCGCTTCCAGGCGTCCCTTATGAAATGAAAGCCTTAATAACCAATGAGGTTTTACCTAGATTACGAGAACGTTTTGAGTTTCCTTACATTATACACAAAACGATACTTACTTATGGTTTAGGAGAAAGTGCAATTGCAAACCGTATTGAAGCTTTTGAAGATAATTTACCCGATTTTATTAAACTTGCTTATTTGCCAAATCTGGGACGTGTACGATTAAGATTATCCGCCAAGTCAAAAGACGAATCTAAGGTCGAGAATGAAATGCAAAAGCAACTAGATTTGTTGTTGCCTCAGATACAGGACGTGTTTGTAGGTTTTGAAGAAGATTTATCACTCGAGGCTATAATAGGAAAACAACTTATGCAAAAAGGAAAAACGTTAGCGGTGGCAGAAAGTTGTACAGGTGGCAATATAGCACATGCAATAACAACAAATGCAGGTGCTTCAAAATATTTTCGAGGTAGTGTTGTGGCGTATGCAACAGAATCTAAAGTTAACATTCTTAGCGTTTCTGAAGACGATATTCAAAAATATTCTGTAGTAAGCGAGCAAGTTGCCAAAGCTATGGCAAAAGGAGTGTTAGAATTATACGATACGGATTATGCTATAAGTACAACAGGTAATGCAGGGCCATCAAAAGGGGAGGCAGATGCAGAAGTTGGCACAGTTTGGATAGGGCTTGCTACAAAAACAGAAGTTTATGCACAGGTTTTTAAGTTTTCTAATCAACGTGAAAAGACCATTATGAAAGCAACAAACAAAGCCTTTGAACTACTGCAAAAAGAAATTTTAAAAAAGTAAAACATTTCGTTTGTTGAAACGTAAAGTTTTACTAAATTTGCAGCCTGTTTAAAAATATCCCTTTTCGGATGTTTGATTTTTGAAAGAAAGATATTTAAGGATATTGTTTCTGACATATAAAATAAATAGAAAATAACAGAAAGAAATAACGAATACCTAAAGAAGAATACAATGTCAAGAGTTTGTGAACTTACTGGGAAAAAAGCTATGGTTGGGAACAACGTATCTCATGCCATGAATAAAACAAAGCGCAAGTTTGATGCAAACTTAGTGAAGAAACGCTTTTACATTCCTGAGGAAGATAAGTGGGTAACATTAAAAGTTTCTACATCTGCGTTAAAGACTATCAATAAGATTGGTATAACTGCAGCATTAAAAGAAGCTAGAGCAAAA
>Ga0209138_1002642_pt1 | contig 13575 bp, 9 predicted proteins | sample SaaInl3SG_22_DNA_FD_184645 | JGI IMG/M metagenome (GOLD analysis project Ga0209138, IMG submission 184645) | Marine microbial communities from expanding oxygen minimum zones in the Saanich Inlet - ESP_153SG_22_DNA (SPAdes) (version 2) | ecosystem: Environmental > Aquatic > Marine > Intertidal...
AATCCCTTTTATTCACCCTATGGTGGTTTTTATGGGGGCTACGGATCTTTTTACAACAATCCCTTTTATGGCGGATATGGTTCTTTCTATCGTCATCCATACTACAGGGTAAATAATCGAAACAATAGAATTGCCTACAACAATCGTAAACGCAGTCGAGCCTACAGTTCAACCTATCGAGGCCAAGCTTCCTCTCGAGCTGGGGTACGTCGCTTGAATACAGCTCCTGCCCAAGGAACGCAAGCTACCGCCTCCAGGAATTCGCGTTCTAGTACTGTTGCGCAAAACAATTCCGCCCAAACCATTAACGGCCGACAAGCGACTACTTCTGTTCCCAACCTTGTGCAAACAGGAAGAAGGGCGACCCAAGCAAGAAGAAGTTCCCAACTGAAGTCCAACAATGAAACTAACTCAGCCTATATAGATCGAGTTATTCGCAGCTATCAAACACGGGGCTATAATGTTGACGTTATCCGGGATCCTGTGCAAGCAAGGCGCGCTATTTCTCGACAAAACAATCAAAACTATTCCACTACTTCTTCTGTTCAAGGAAAGTCATCTCCAAGTTCGAGACGAAGCAATGAATCAAACAATACGTACACCGCTCCCAAAAGAACCAACACAAGTTCTTCGAGTAGAAGTTCTAGCCCTCGATCATCTTCCTCACGAAGCTCATCTTCTGTTAGAAGTTCTTCCGGCAGAAGTTCATCTGGACGAAGTTCATCCAGTAGAAGACAATAATTTTATCACATTAATTATTTGATATACATGAAGAAGACACTTCTCTCTTTAGCGCTCGTAATATGCACTCAAATGAACGCACAAAACCTTTCAGACGTTCTCCGCTACAGCCAAACTTCTTTGAATGGAAGCGCTCGCTTTACCGCCATGGGAGGTGCTTTTGGTGCTGTTGGTGGAGACTTTAGTGCCATGGAAATCAATCCTGCAGGCTCTTCGATTTTTGCCTTTTCTGAGGCTGGAATTACATTTGATTCTCGTCAACTCACCAATAACTCTAGCTATTTTGAAGGAAAAGGAAAAGACACCAACATTAGTTTGAATACTGGTCAACTGGGCGTTGTTTTACTCTTGAATGAAACAACTGGCAGTGGTTGGTCGAAAGTAGCGTTTGGTTTTTCTTACAACAAAATAAATGATTTTGACAGTTCTTTTGCCGTTCAAGGAACCAATCCACAAAATGGAATAGACCAGTATTTTTTGTTCCATGCACAAGGAAGGTATTTAGATCAAATTTCTCAGCTTGATGATGAAGAATTTAATGACGCCTATTTAGACATAGGAGAGGCACCAGAACTTGGCTATTCTGCCCAACAAGCACTTTTTGGCTACGAAGGTTATGTATTGAATCCCATTCCTTTAGAAGGATCTGATGATTTGTTAAACCCAGATATTAATCGTTATGCCTCCAATGCACGACCAGGAGCAAATGGGTATACTCAAAAATACAACCATACAGCCTCAGGGCATACACGAAAATACACCTTCAACCTGAGTAGCTCTTTTCAAGATCGCTTTTATATTGGATTGAATATTAATTCTTATGCGGTTAGCTACAGTGAGATTGCAGATTTTAGAGAAAGTGGCTACAGTAGCTCATCTGGTTTACAATCCTTACGCTTCAACAATGCACTGAATACCAACGGATCTGGTGGTTCCTTCCAGCTTGGAATGATTTATAAACTCAACCCAAAAGTACGTCTGGGGCTTAGCCTAAACAGTCCAACCTATTACCGATTAACCGACAGAGCCTATCAATTTTTAAACAGTGAAGCATCAACCCAAGAGGGAAATATTACTGTTCGCCTAGATCCAGGAATCGATATAATCTTTCCAGAATATCGATTCAACAGTCCAGGAAGTGTTCGCGGAAGTTTCTGCTATATCATAGGAGACAAAGGACTCATAAGTGTAGACTATTCACAGAAAAATTTATCCAATGCGACTTTCCGTTCTATTGATTTTGATCTAATTGACTCCTTTGACGCACTAAACAAGCTAATCGAAAACGAATTTGCACCTACTAAAACCCTACAAATTGGCGGAGAATATCGCATAACTCCTTTCCTAAGTTTACGTGCGGGTTATGTGTCTGAAGACGCTTCTCAAGCAGGTTTCGACAATAGCAGAACTGTGGTAAGCGCTGGCTTTGGCTATAGCTTTGGTGCGAGTACCCTAGACTTAAGTTTGCAAATGCAAAGCTTTGCGAACGAGCGCCCCCTGTTTTCTCAAGGGTTAACCGACACAGTTCTTTTGGACCGCGAAAATCGCAACCTCAGAATTACCTACCGCGTTAAACTATAATCCCGCTTTTCTCCTTCCTAATTCATGATGTTTTCTCTATCTTTGCAGGACATTTTTGTCTATGAAAATCGAAAAAACAACTATAACAGAAGAAGACCAGTACGGTGAAGACCATATTGGCGGAAGTGCCCAAACCCCTCTGCGCGAGGATGCTTTTCTATTGTCGAATCAAGAGAAGATTGATATCATTGAAGAAAAGGTTGGAGAGATTCTCCAAACCCTAGGTATGGACCTTACGGATGACAGTCTAAAAGGCACCCCGAAACGAGTGGCCAAAATGTTTGTGCAAGAAACCTTCAGTGGCCTACATCCCGACAACAAACCAAAGGCGTCTACCTTTGACAATAAATACAAATACGGCGAAATATTGGTAGAGAAAAACATTACCCTCTACTCTACTTGCGAACACCATTTACTCCCAATTGTAGGAAAAGCACATGTTGCTTATATCTCCAATGGAACTGTGGTTGGCTTATCAAAAATGAATCGCATCGTTCAATACTACGCGCAACGCCCTCAAGTACAAGAAAGGCTGACACTTCAAGTTGTTGAAGAGCTTCAAAAAGTGCTCAACACAAAAGATGTTGCTTGTGTAATTGACGCAAAACACCTGTGTGTAAATGCTCGCGGAATTAGCGACATTTCGAGCAGTACTGTCACGGCAGAGTTTGGCGGGCAATTTAAAGACTTAGAAAAGAAACGTGAGTTCCTTGATTATATAAAACTAGACACTGAATTTTAATGTCCTCTCTTTCGGTATATAATTCGCTTAGCGGTAAAAAAGAAATCTTTACGCCCATCACCAAAGACTATGTGGGGATGTATGTTTGCGGTCCAACAGTGTACAGTAATGTCCACCTGGGGAATTGCCGAACCTTTATGTCGTTTGATTTAATTTTTCGATATTTAAAACACTTGGGATACAAAGTACGCTATGTACGTAATATCACCGATGCAGGCCATTTGGAAAACGATGCAGACGAAGGGGAAGATCGTATTGCCAAAAAAGCGCGAATTGAAAAAGTGGAACCCATGGAAGTTGTGCAGCGTTATACCGTTGACTTTCATCAAACCCTAGAAAAATTCAATAACCTCCCGCCAAGTATAGAGCCTACAGCTACTGGTCATATTATTGAACAGATTGAAATCATCAAAGGAATTTTGGAAGCTGGCTTCGCCTATGAAGTCAATGGTTCTGTTTATTTTGATGTCATCAAATTCAACGAAGTCCAAACCTATGGAAAGTTAAGTGGACGAAAAATTGAGGATTTAATTCACAACACACGCTCCTTGGATGGGCAAAGTGACAAGAAAAACCCGCAAGATTTTGCTCTTTGGAAAAAAGCAGAACCACAGCACATCATGCGCTGGCCATCTCCATGGAGTGATGGTTTTCCCGGTTGGCACCTCGAATGTACTGCCATGAGCACTAAATACCTAGGCGAACAATTTGACATACATGGGGGAGGAATGGACTTAAAATTCCCGCATCATGAGTGTGAAATTGCCCAAGCGGAAGCCATCAATAAAAAGTCTCCTGTAAACTACTGGCTACATGCCAATATGCTTACGCTAAACGGAAAGAAAATGGCGAAATCTACCGGCAACAACATCTTACCCGATGAAATGTTTAGTGGAAAGAATGAGATATTCTCCAAGGCGTTTTCTCCTGCTGTGACCCGTTTTTTTCTACTGCAGGCACATTACCGTAGCATTGTCGATTTGAGTGAAGATGCATTGCTTGCCTCAGAAAAAGGTTTCCAGCGTTTGACTGACGGAATGGAGGTACTCCATAAACTTGAGGGCACAGCCGCCACTTCAGACTTTGACATCACAGCTTGGGAGAAAAAATGTTATGCCGCAATGAATGACGACTTCAACAGCCCTCTTCTGATTGCGCAATTGTTCGATGCTGTCAAATTCATCAATGCAGTGAACAACCAAACTGAAACAATCTCAACAGCAGATCTCAGTCAGTTGCAAGCAAAGATGACTGTATTCATAAATGATGTGCTAGGTCTTATTTTACATCAAGAAGAGACCGACAACAAAATCAACACTGCTCTAGAAGGAAGTGTAAATCTTTTGATCGACATCCGAAAAAAAGCTAGAGACAATAAAGATTTTGCAACTTCTGACGCTATACGCGATCAATTACTTGCGTTAGGAGTTCAGCTCAAAGATGGAAAAGACGGGACAACCTTTTCAGTTTAGTCCATGAAAAACCCTTTACAAGCCATTTTTATACTCCTGATTAGAGGATACCAGCGTTTTATTTCGCCTTTACTTCCACCTACTTGTCGTTATTCGCCCAGCTGTTCCCATTATGGAGTAGAAGCCTTAAAGAAACACGGTGTTTTCAAAGGTAGTTGGTTAACGATTTCTAGAATTTTACGTTGTAATCCATGGACCAAAGGTGGATATGATCCAGTACCCTAAGTACTTCCTATTCTAAAAAAATTTCGATACTTTTATACAAAACCTAACCGCATGTTCTTACTCAAAATTCAATGGGAACCAAGTACTACTCTTTTTAAACTAGGGAGCTTTGGTGTTCATTATTACAGCCTAATGTTTGTCCTTGCCTTCCTACTTGGTTTATCTATTTTGAAGAAAATATATGAAAAAGAAAAGGTCCCTACTGACACCCTAGAAAGTCTATTGTTTTACGTTGTAATTTCTACCCTTCTTGGTGCACGGCTTGGTCATGTATTCTTTTATGATTGGGCCTATTATCAAAATCATTTACTGGAAATACTATTGCCCATTGCAAGCAATACCGATGGAGGATATTCCTTTGTTGGCTTTAGAGGATTGGCAAGTCACGGCGCTGCCATTGGAATTTTATTAGGCGTTATTTTATATCAACGTAACGATCCCTACAAACCCTTGCTTTGGATTTTGGATCGCATGATTATTCCCCTAACCCTTGGGGCAGGATTTGTTCGTATTGGTAATTTCTTTAACTCAGAAATTGTGGGGAATTATACCGGAAATAATTTCGGTGTAGTCTTTGTCAATCGTGGAGAGCTGCTACCTCGTCATCCGGCACAATTATACGAGGCCATTGCCTACATACTTCTGTTTTTCTTTTTACGCTACCTCTACCAAAAAGGGGTTAAACGCCAAGATGGATTTATTTTAGGCGTCTTTATGGCTGTTTTATTTAGTGTGCGTTTCTTGGTAGAATTTGTGAAAGAAAGTCAAGGTGGTTTCGAAACAGCCTTGCCTGCCCTCTCCACCGGTCAATGGTTAAGTATTCCACTCGTCATCGCAGGATTGATCGTAATGTATGCAAAGAAACAACCCAAAGAAGTCTAATATGGAGCCAACACTAGAGTAATGGCAGTACCCCATTGGACGCTATCTAGCTAAAGAAATATTTTCTGCGGAAGAAATTCAAACTGCTATTGGGGTGCTCAAAGCATTTCCAATAAAACTCTCCACCATACTCTCGCATTGCAATGAGGAAGATCTTAATAGTCCTTACCGTCCAGGTGGTTGGAAAATAAGTCAGTTGGTCCATCATATAGCCGACTCACATATGCAATCCTACATACGCTGTAAATTTGCTTATTTAGAGGATCGACCAACCATCATTAACTATCAAGAGCAAGGTTGGGCAGAAAAAAGCCCAGAGGCCTTATCTAACGATATAGTGGGGAGTTTAAAAATAATCGAAGGCGTGCACCAACGCTGGACTGACTTTTTTTCCTTACTCCAACCCGAAGAATTTAATAAAGCTTATGTTCATCCAGAAAGAACAGCGCATTTCCCCTTGGCAGAAGTTGTTTGTTTCTATGCCTGGCATGCACAGCGTCACCTTGCGCATATTGTTCAATTCAAACAACATCAGACATAAAAAAATCCCAGCACAGCTGGGATTTTTTTATTTGCATTAAGAAGAAGGCAACTAGTTGTTATTTTCTTCCGCTTTATTTTGTGTATCAAACATAACTGGTGTTGCGATAAAGACAGAAGAATAAGTTCCTACCAACACCCCTACAATCAAGGCAAACATAAAGCCTCTGATTGATTCTCCACCAAAGATAAAGATGGCCAATAACACCAATAAGGTGGTTAAAGAAGTATTCAATGTTCTGCTCAAGGTAGAGTTCAATGCTCCATTAACTTTATCACTTAAGGTCCATTTTGGGTGATCGTTGGTGTATTCACGAATACGGTCAAACACTACAACCGTATCATTCAAGGAATATCCAATTACGGTCAAGATTGCCGCAATAAACGCTTGGTTGATTTCCATGTTAAAAGGCATAAAGCTATAGGTCAGTGAGAATATCCCTAATACGATCAAGACATCGTGGAATACAGCTGCAACAGCTCCCATGGAGAATTGCCATTTGCGGAAACGCAATAAGATGTAAAGGAATACGACGATCAACGAACCAATAACCGCTAGGTACGAGTTCTTCTTGATATCATCGGCAATGGTTGGTCCTACTTTGATCGAAGACATGATCCCTACTGTTTTGTCTTCAGCTCCGTTGACAAAGGCATCGAAAGTGAGGCCTTCTGGCAAGAATGATTGAAGAGAAGCATATAGTTTAGTATAAATTTCTTGGTCAATTGACGACCCTTCTTCTTCAATTTTATACTTCGTGGTAATCTTCAATTGGTTGTCGTCGCCATAGGTTTTGGCTTCAGCACTACCAAATGTTTCGATAAGGCTTGCTTCCACCTCTGTTGGGTTCATTACTTGGTCAAAACGAACAGTGTAAGAACGCCCTCCAACAAAATCAACTCCTTGGTTCAAGCCATTAATGGACAAGGAAGCTAAACTCAATACAACCAAGACACCAGAAATGATGTAGGCAACTTTACGTTTTTGCAAAAAGCTAATCTTCATATTGGTAAACAATCCTTCGGTTGCAGCAGTCGAAAAGCTTACTTTCTTTCCTTTAAATAAACGTCCGTCTACAAATAAACGAGTAATGAAAATTGCGGTAAACAATGATGTTCCAATACCGATTAACAAGGTTGTAGCAAATCCTTTAATTGGTCCCGTTCCAAAGATGAATAAAATCAAAGCGGTTAGCCCTGTTGTAATGTTTGCATCTAAGATAGAAGACAAGGCGTTATTGAATCCATCTGCGACAGCTTTTAACGCTCCTTTACCTTTGCGCAATTCTTCACGAATTCGCTCAAAGATAAGTACGTTAGCATCGACTGAAATACCAATGGTTAAGACGATACCAGCAATTCCAGGAAGCGTTAACACCGCTCCTAGACCCGCTAGAATTCCAAAGATTAAAAGGATGTTCAAGGCCAAGGCGACATCAGCATAGATACCCGATGATCCGTAATAAAATATCATCCATAACAATACGATGATTAAGGCAATCCCAAATGAATAGATACCACTCTGAATGGCTTCTTTTCCAAGTGAAGGACCAACAATTTCAGATTGAATGATTTCTGCAGATGCAGGCAATTTACCCGCGCGTAAAACATTGGCCAAGTCAATTGCTTCGTTAAGGGTAAAAGTTCCTGTAATCTCAGAACGTCCTCCGGCAATAGCACCATTATTAACACCAGGCGCAGAATAAACAACATCGTCCAATACAATAGAGATATTACTTCCTTCTTTAAAGGCTTTCCCGGTCATGTTTTCCCATATACGGGCTCCTTTTGAATCCATTTGCATGGATACAGCTGGCTGACCCAATTGGCTGTAGGTTTGTACTGCATCAACAATTACTCCACCACTTAATGGAGGAACACCGTCGCGGTTCGATTTTATAAGGTATAGATCTACTAGATCTGCATTTGGATTTGGTTTTCCCCAAGCAAAATTGACATAACGTAGATTTTGTGGAAGTAAACGACGAACTTCAGGAAGATCCAAGTAGCCTTTTACAACATCCATGTCCTTTTTAGAGAACTGTGCTAATACTGGCCCGCCTTGGTAACCATAGCCGCGAATTAAATCTAGGATAGGATTAGCTGCAGAAGGAGTGATTGAATCTTGAGCTTCAACATCTGCCAATAAATCATCAATGGCAGAGGCATTCGAATCTGTGGCAGTTTCTTTCGGTTTAGCCGCTTCGATTTCTTTTACCAACTCATTGGCTTGCGAAAGAAAGCTAAAAAACTGATCGTTTTTAAAGGTCTCCCAAAACTCTAGCTGAGCTGTACTCTGCAAGAGATTCTTAACTCGTTCGACATCTCTAGCGCCAGGAAGCTCAACAAGAATTCTTCCTGAAGTTCCCAAACGCTGAATATTGGGTTGTGTTACACCAAACTTATCGATACGCTTGCGCAGTACTTCAAAGGCAGAAATGATGGATTCATCAATTTTACGACGAATGATTGGACGAACTTGTTCGTCATTCATTTCAAAATTAATTTGATCGCTTAATGTTCTGTTGGCAAAAATATCTGGATCAGCAAGGTTCGTTGTTCCTTTAATGTCTTCAAAGGCGGCAAAGAAAGATTCCACGTAGGGATCATCCGTATTCTTTTGCAAGAGATCAGCTTCATCAAGTGCCTTGTTGAAGATTGGGTTTTTGGTGTTATCTGCCAATCCTTTGAGTATATCGCGAACAGAAATTTGAAGGATAACGTTTATCCCTCCTTTTAAATCCAATCCTTTGTTCAACTCTTTCCCTTTGGCATCGTTGTAGGAAGTAAATCCATACAGCGATTGAGAACCAATAGAATCTAGGTATTCCGCTTCTACATTTTCACGTAGTGCGATAAAATCTGGTTGGTCTTCAGCAATTGTAGCTTCTGCATATGATTTTGCTTTAGCTTCTTGGTTACTTGCTATAAAAGTGAAAGAAAGTTGGTAAATACTAACGATTCCAAAGAGGAAAGCGAATAGTTTTATAAGTCCATTATTTTGCATGCTAATAATTTTAAGCGTTTTAAAGGCTCGCAAATATAAAGTTTACCGCCGCATTTAGCAACTTTATACGCGATTTCAAATAAAAAAACCGCCAAATGGCGGTTCTTTTGAAAGGTTTAGTGTGAAATTGACCCTAGAGCGTCGTTCATTGTACGAACAGCTTGGGCGCTTTTGGCAAACTTTTCTTGTTCAGCAGCGTCCAATTGTACATCGACAATGGCTTCAACACCATTTTTACCTATGATACATGGAACACCAATACAAATATCGTCTTGTCCATATTCTCCTTCAAGAAACACAGAACACGGAATCATTCGTTTTTGGTCGTTAATGATGCTATCCACAAGGTAGGCAACTGAGGCTCCAGGAGCATACCATGCTGATGTTCCCAACAATTTGGTTAGCGTTGCTCCACCAACCATGGTTGCAGCAGCTACTTCTTCCATAGCCTCTGTCGTTAAGTGTTGACTAACCGGTGTTCCGTTGTAACTCGCTAGACGAGTTAATGGAATCATGGTTGTATCACCGTGACCACCAATAACCATTCCTTGGATATCATTGGCTGGTTTATCTAAGGCTTTAGATAAATAGGTTTTGAAACGTGAGCTATCTAGTGCGCCGCCCATTCCTATAATTCTGTTCTTGGGAAGACCCGTCGCTTTTAAGGCTAAATAGGTCATGGTATCCATTGGATTTGACACCACAACAATGATGGCTTCTGGCGAATGCGCTAAAATACTTTCGGCTACCGATTTAACAATTCCTGCATTAATACCAATTAGTTCTTCACGTGTCATGCCTGGTTTTCTTGGAATACCAGAGGTAATGACTACCACATCACTTTTAGCCGTGGCTGAATAATCATTGGTTACTCCCGTGATACGGGTATTGAATCCTAGAGTTGTTGCCGTTTGTGTTAAATCAAGTGCTTTTCCTTCGGCAAATCCTTCTTTGATGTCAAGCAAAACTACTTCACTTGCAATGCGTTTGATGGCAATATATTCTGCACATGAGGCTCCAACATTTCCAGCCCCTACTATGGTTACTTTCATTTTTATTCGTTTAATAATTAATTAGCGATGCAAAATTACGCATCAATATTTGCATAGACAGCATTGCGTTCAATAAAATCACGTCTAGGTGGCACCTCGTCTCCCATTAACATGGAAAAAATACGGTCGGCTTCGCTACCACTGTCGATGGCTACTTGACGCAGGGTTCTAAATTCAGGATTCATGGTTGTGTCCCACAATTGTCCTGCATTCATTTCTCCCAACCCTTTGTAGCGCTGAATACTTGCCCCTTGACCGTATTGTTGCATCAATAGATCGCGTTGATCATCGTTCCAAGCATATTCTTTCTTGGCTCCTTTTTTCACCAAATAAAGTGGCGGAGTGGCGATGTAGACATAGCCCGATTCCACCAATTCACGCATATAACGGAAAAAGAAAGTTAAAATAAGGGTAGAAATGTGACTACCATCAACATCGGCATCACACATAATGACTACTTTGTGGTATCGCAATTTTTCTAAGTTCAAGGCTTTACTATCTTCTTCTGTTCCAATGGTAACACCAAGTGCCGTATAAATATTTCGGATTTCTTCGTTTTCAAACACCTTGTGTTGCATGGCTTTTTCCACGTTGAGAATTTTTCCTCTCAGAGGTAAAATTGCTTGGAATTTTCGGTCACGTCCTTGTTTGGCCGTACCACCTGCCGAATCTCCCTCTACGAGAAATACTTCGCAACGAGCTGGATCTTGTTCAGAACAGTCAGAGAGCTTTCCAGGTAAACCACCTCCACTCATAACTGTTTTTCGCTGTACCATTTCACGTGCCTTTCGGGCAGCATGTCTGGCTTGTGCGGCAAGAATTACCTTTTGAACGATGGTTTTTGCATCATTCGGGTTTTCTTCCAAATAGTTCTCTAACATTTCAGAAACCGCTTGTGAGACTGCAGCAGTCACCTCTCTGTTCCCTAACTTAGTTTTTGTTTGTCCTTCAAATTGTGGTTCGGCTACTTTAACCGAAATAATGGCGGTCAGTCCTTCACGGAAGTCATCTCCACTAATTTCAAATTTCAATTTATCGAGCAAACCAGAACCGTCTGCATATTTCTTCAAGGTAGAAGTTAGCCCTCTTCTAAAACCAGAAAGGTGTGTTCCTCCTTCATGGGTATTAATATTGTTTACATACGAATGTAAATTTTCTGAAAAAGAAGTGTTGTACACCATGGCAACCTCAACAGGAATGCCATTCTTTTCTCCTTCGATGGAAATCACATCTTTGATGATTGACTCTCTGGTTTCGTCCAAGAAAGTGATAAATTCTTTCAATCCCTCTTCAGAATGAAAGGTTTCTCTTATGGTTTCGCCTTTTTCATCGGTACGACGACTGTCGATCATGTGAATGGTAATTCCCTTGTTCAGGTAAGACAATTCACGCATACGACTTGCTAGCGTGTCATAATTGTATTCTAATGTTTGTTGGAAAATCTGTGGATCCGGCTTAAAGGTAACTGTTGTTCCTTTTTGGTCGGTTGTTCCTGCCTCCCGTACTGCGTAGACTGGCTTCCCTCTTTCGTATTCTTGTTCCCATATTTTCCCGTCGAGATAAACAGTTGCTTTGAGCGATTCTGAAAGTGCATTTACACAAGAAACACCCACACCGTGCAATCCTCCAGAAACTTTGTAGGAATCTTTATCAAACTTCCCTCCTGCTCCAATCTTAGTCATAACAACTTCAAGGGCAGAAACACCTTCTTTTTTATGGATACCGACAGGAATTCCACGACCGTTATCTACGGTAGTAATGGAATTATCTTCATTAATGGTTACTGTTATAGCATCACAGTGACCTGCAAGGGCTTCATCGATGGAATTATCAACAACTTCGTAGACCAAATGGTGCAATCCTCTTGTGCCTACATCACCAATGTACATTGAAGGTCGCATGCGCACATGCTCCATTCCTTCAAGCGCCTGAATACTATCCGCAGAATACTGTGGATTTTGTGGTGTTTCACTCATAATATTTTTGGTTTTTTAAGGTCAAATTCTGACTTAACTCAAATATACTGAATTAAGTAGGTAAAAGCCTGTAATTACTCGCTTCAATCCACCTAAGTTATCAACATTTTCTGTGAATAAATGCACTAAAAAAAGGGGCAAATTGCCCCTTTTTTTAGTGTGTAAATAATTCTATTCACCATAGGCATCATCGTGTACTTTTGCTACTGCTCTTCCGCTAGGGTCGTTCATGTTTTTGAATGCCTCGTCCCACTCCAAAGCAACAGGAGTACTACAGGCAACAGAAGGCACCGAAGGCACACATAAGGCCGCGGTTTCACTAGGGAAATGCTCCTCAAAAATACTACGGTAATAAAATTCTTCTTTATTTTGGGGTGTTTGAGCTGGGAAACGGAAATGCGCATTAGCCATTTGTTCGTCGGTTACAGCATCATTCACCACTTCTTTGAGGGTATCTATCCAATCGTAGCCAACTCCATCAGAGAACTGCTCTTTTTGACGCCAAGCAACGCTTTCTGGAAGATAGTCTTCAAAGGCTTTTCGAATAACCCATTTCTCCATGCGCTCTTTGTTAATCATCTTGTCTTGCGGGTTGATTCGCATGGCAACATCCATAAACTCTTTGTCTAAGAAAGGAACACGTCCTTCAATTCCCCAAGCTGCCAACGATTTGTTTGCGCGCAAGCAATCGTATTGGTGTAATTTATCCAGCTTACGGACGGTTTCTTCGTGAAAATCTTTGGCTGTTGGTGCTTTATGGAAATACAAATAACCTCCAAACAATTCATCTGCACCTTCTCCAGACAAGACCATTTTTATTCCCAAGGCTTTGATTGCTCTTGCCATGAGGTACATGGGCGTAGATGCGCGAATGGTGGTTATGTCATAGGTTTCTAAATGATAGACAACATCGCGAATGGCGTCTAAGCCTTCTTGGATGGTGAATTTAATTTCGTGATGCACTGTTCCTATATGATCTGCCACTTTTTGCGCGGCAGCCAAGTCTGGCGAACCCTCTAGGCCAACAGCAAAGGAATGCAGTTGTGGCCACCAAGCCGCCTGGTCATCGTCCGATTCGACACGTTTGGCAGCATATTGTTTTGCCAAAGCGGATGTAACGGAGGAATCCAATCCCCCAGAAAGTAAAACTCCGTAAGGCACATCACTCATCAGTTGACGTTTTACAGCAGCCGATAAGGCATCATGTAATTCATCAATACTGGTCGTGTTGTCTTTGACCGCATCATACTCCATCCAATCGCGGGTATACCATTGCACGGGTGCCTCTTCTGAACTCAAATAATAATGTCCCGGAGGGAATAGTTCAATTTTCGTACATACGCCTTCCAGAGCCTTT